>SXGR01281517.1_pt1 | contig 23436 bp, 22 predicted proteins | sample 3174711 | NCBI WGS metagenome assembly SXGR01 (sample SAMN11356860, study PRJNA531348) | freshwater metagenome | isolation source: freshwater sample F1-60 | place: China: Fuxian Lake, Yuxi | collected 2017-12-25 | reverse complement strand
GATCGTTTTCGAGTCGACGGATGCGATCGGCGGCATTGCGCAGACGTATAACTATAAAGGCAATCGTATCGACATTGGCGGACACCGGTTTTTCAGCAAGAGCGATCGGGTGATGAAGTGGTGGTTCAATATTCTTCCTCGGCAGGGAAAGCCGGCGGCAGACACGGTCGAAAAGGGACATGAAATAGAATATGCGGCAGAAGCGATTGTCGAGTATTTGTGTAAAGAATGTGCTCCAGAAGTGGAGAGAAAAAGTTCTCCTGATCCCGAGAAGGATGATGACGTTATGCTTCAGCGTCCGAGAGTTTCACGCATCTTCTACCGAAAGAATTTTTTCCAGTACCCCATCGGCATCACCTTGTCGGTGGCACGTCGTCTCGGATTTTTCAATACGTTCCTGATCGGCCTCTCGTACATCTGGAGGCATTTCTTTCCTCTGAAAGACGAGACGTATCTCGATGCCTTCTACAAAAACCGTTTTGGTGACAGGCTGTATGCCACGTTCTTCGAAGCTTATACCGAGAAGGTCTGGGGCGTACCGTGTAGCCAGATTCGGGCCGACTGGGGTGCGCAGCGAGTGAAGGGCCTCTCTCTGAAGCGTGCCGTCATTCATGCCGTGAAGGATCTCCTGAGCAGCGATTTCAAAAAGAAGCAGGAGCAGAGGGAGACCAGTCTGATCACACGGTTCTTCTATCCGAAGTTCGGTCCGGGACAGATGTGGGAGAAAGTGACGGAGCAGCTCCGCGCATGCGGTGGCGAGGTGCGCATGAAAACGCGCGTTGTGGGTGTTCACCTGCAGGACGGACGGGTTTCCAGTGTGACAATCGAGAACGCGACGGGCCAGACGGAGCAGGTCACTTGCGATTACTTCTTTTCCACGATGCCGATCAAGCATCTTTTCGGGATGATGCATCCAAGGCCGGATGCACGCGTGATCGAAGTTGCAGAAGGTCTCCAGTATCGGGATTTTCTGACGGTGGGACTACTACTCAAGAAATTGCATGTGGAGGAGAAAGGCAAAAAGCCCCAGATGGATGTTCCCGATAACTGGATCTACATTCAGGAGGGCGGTGTTCGGGTCGGGCGGGTTCAGATTTTCAATAATTGGAGTCCTTACATGGTGACCGACCGCAAGAACACGATCTGGATCGGACTCGAGTACTTTGTGAACGAAGGAGGGGATCTGTGGGTGATGGAAGACAAGAAGCTCATCGAGCTTGGTATTTCCGAGATGGAGAAGATCGCAATGATCAAGCGGGAAGATGTGCTCGATGGCTGCGTGCTCCGCATGCCAAAGGCCTATCCGGCGTATATCGGCAGTTACACGCAGCTCCCGGTCGTGAGAGAGTACGTCGAGAAGATCCCGAATCTATTCTTGATCGGTCGAAATGGCATGCACCGCTACAACAATCAGGATCACAGCATGCTCACTGCCATGTTTGCGGTGGACAACATCGTTTCAGGTCGCACCGACAAGTCGAATCTGTGGGAGGTGAACCTCGATGATGAGTATCATGAGGAGAAGAAGGCCTCATAGAGATCCTTTCTTGCCTCTTCTCACACGGGCCATTTCGCAGTATCCTGCTGCGGCTGCTCTTTGCGGGTGTCGTATAATGGTTATTACCCCAGGTTTCCAACCTGGTGACGACGGTTCGATTCCGTTCACCCGCTCCATTTTTCCTTATGCACGTCGCCTTCCTTGATCGGGACGGAACACTCATCCACGAGCCGCCTGATGGCCTTGCGCGGCCGGAAGGTTTTCGGATTCTTCCGAATGTGATCGAGGGTCTGCATGCTCTCCGCTCGCAGGGGTATACGCTCGTCATGATTACGAATCAGCGATTCTCGGTATTGCCGGAGTGGCAATCTTGTTTCGAGGAGACGCAGCGCATGCTCTTCGAAGCGCTGAAGAAAGAAGGACTGTCTTTTGACGAGGTGTTCATGTGCCCGCACGTCGATGAGGATCATTGCAATTGCCGAAAGCCGAAGACAGGGATGGTGGATGGGTTTCTCAAGGAGCATACGATCGACAAAGAGCGATCGTTCGTCGTTGGCGATAACGAGAGTGCCGATGGCGGAATCGCAAAGGCGATCGGCGTGCGATACATTAAGATGCAGTCCAATGGGACGTTTCCCGAGATGAAGTTTTCATGATTGCAATTCTTTCGCAATTACCGACTTCATCTTCTCATCCGATACTCTCGTCCACGGATTGCAGCGGAAGATCCTTTTCGCAGTGAGGAAGATCGCAACCGGGAAAGATCTGGTCTTCAGCGCGTGAATGGCGTAGTTCGAACATGTCGGTTCGTGGCGGCAGCAGCCGTGCGGATACAGGTGTCGCATCGGTCCGTGGTCGGGAGACAGCGTCCTCTGGTACAGGCGGATCACTGCGACGGAAGCTATTGCAGGGAGCAGGAAAACGGTAGCCAGTGCTTTGCGAAATCGTGATTGCATGGAGTAGGATCTCCTATCATACACCGAACCATCGTATGCAACTTTCTCTGAACGACATTCTCTCCATCCTCTCGGTCATCGCGGTGCTGATGATCATCGTTCTCGTGTACCATCTCATTTTCGTATCCGTATCGCTCCGTCGCATCGCCGACCGGATGGATGATCTCAGTAAGGAAGTCGAAGGCCTCATCCTGAAGCCCATCGGTGCCGTTGAATTTCTTATTGATTGGTTTGCAAGCACTGTTGAGGGCATGAGGGCGGGGAAGGAGGAGCACAAGAAGGTGCATCATAAGAAGTAAGTAGTAAGAAGTACGTAGTAAGAATTGCATGCAAAACCAGCGTGTGATGCTTGCCGTACTACTTATTTCTTACTACTTACTTCTCTTCTTTTTTTCCCTTACACTTACCACCAATGACCATTCCGGATTTTAAAGACTTTATCGGCAAAGATATCAAGACCGTGCCGATGTCTTTGCAGCGCATTGCTGCTGCGAAGCTTCCGATTGAACGTTTCTGGATCGGGCCAAAGGAAGCGGCAAATATCACGAAGGAAGAGAGCGATGCTTATAAGACCGCACATGCGATCATGATGCGCCTTTCGATCGAAGCTCCACTCAAGCACAAGTCAGGACACCCCGGAGGTCCTCTGTCGGCATTCACATTTTGTTACGAGCTCTACCGTCGTCTCGATCCAGCGTGCGATGAATCCCTTCGCATGAGTGCCGGGCACCTCTCGCTTCTTGCGTACAATCTTCAGTGGTTGTTCGGCAGAGACAGAGACGATGCAAGGCTCGCTTCTCCGCAGGCGATCATGGATAGCTTCCGTACGATCTCAGGACTTCCCGGGCATGCCGAAGCAGGAGTGGGGGACATTCCTTTCGGTGCCGGGCCTCTTGGGAAGGGGACTTCGAATGCCTTGGGCGTCGCATACGGTCGAAAAATGCTGAAGAAAAAAGGAGTCGTGGATGTTCTCCTTGCAGACGGAGACAGCCAGGAGGGACAGGTGCTTGAGGCATTCCGTCTTGCGTCGCACCTGAAGCTCGACAATCTGATCGTGCATGGAGACTGGAATGACATCCAGCTTTCGGGGATCCCGAGCAAAACGATGGCGACGGATCTCGCAAGCATTGCGGCGGAGATCGGATTTGCCGTGATCGAAGTGCAGAATGGCAACGATCAGGCGCAGGTGCGAGCTGCTCTCGAGAAAGCAGCCGATCTGAGCGGTAAGGGCCGTCCCATCTTTATCTGTTACTACACGACGATGGGAAACGGCGTCGCTCTCATGGAAGAAGGATCCAATACCGGGAAGAAAAATTTTCACGGTGCGCCACTCTCCGAGGCGGAGGCGAAGACGGCACTCGATGCACTCAAGCTTCCGACGTTGTCCGAACTGACGAAAACATTCGAGCCTGTACGGAAGAAGCATCGGGAACGTTTTATGAAAGCGATTGCGAAGAGAACGAGCCTCCGGCTACCGTTCTCACTTTCGAAAACGTACAAGCGAGCCATCACGAAGGAGGCGGGTGCGGCGCGAAAGGATTTCGGTGCCGTGCATTTGAAGGCACTGATGGCTGGTGATCCGCGCATTGTTGTTCTCCATGCCGATCTTGCAGATTCAGGCGGTTTCGGCGTGGTCGAGAAGGCGTTTCCGGACCGCGTGATCAACGTCGGTGTGGCGGAAGCCAATATGTACATGATGGCGGCGGGAATGCGACAGGCTGGGCTTCTGCCCGTGACGTACACGTTCGCCGCATTCGGCATGAACGAAGCCAGAGCGAATGCGCGTCTTATCGACATCAATACGGGGCATGTGCCGCTCGGCGTCCTTCATGATTGCACGCATGCGGGTCTGAGTGTCGGTGAGGACGGCGAGACCCATCAGGAAAGAAACTACGTCAATATTCCTTTCGACCATACGCAGGTATGGGTTGCAGGCGACAGCAATCAGGCTGCGGCGATGGCGGAGCGTGGAATGCAGCTGATCGCGAACGGAAGCGAGAGTATCTATGTGTTCTCCGGTCGGTCGAATCACCCCCAATTGCTGACGGGAGCAGGGGAGCCGCTGTATGGGTCCGATTACGAGTTTGATGGTCGTGCGACGATTGTCCGCGGTAGCGGAGATACGCGTGACCAAGCGACGATCCTCAGTTACGGAGCGGCATTGCATGAAGCGGTGAAGGCGGCCGATCTTCTTCGGACATCCGAAAGATTCGTTCGCGTGCTCAATGTTGCGTGCATTCGACCTCTCGATGCGAGTGCCGTACTGCAAGCAGCACTCGAGACGCAGCATCTCATCGTCGTGGAGGATCACAACACCGAGGGCGGTCTTGCATCGCAGGTTGCGGATCTCCTTACCGATCTTTCGGTTCCGTGCACCATGCATCGCATGGGAGTCAGGCACTACTTCCCGTCCGGACCGGCGGAACAGTTGACGGTGCTCGCCGGACTTGATGCCGAGGAGATCGCGAATGCAGTTGAAGACCAGTTTGCGTATAGGCTGGCCGGTGGAGAAGAAGCGTTTGTTGCATGTCTCTATGCATTTGCACATCGATTGCACAACACGCGTTTTGCAGTTTCTGCGAGGCCTTTCCTTCAAAAATTACTCGCGGATTCGGGTTACGTTCGTCTGCTGCGGGAACTCTGGAAGTCGCGAGGGTTTGACCCCAAGAAGTTGCCGACGAATGAAGAGCTTTCGCAGGCTCTTGCATCGCTTCCTGATGTGAGCCAGTCGCTGAATGTCCTCACTGGCACGGAGAAAGAGGAGCAGCATGACATCGGCATGATCTAAGACTCAGTCATGTCTTATTTTTCTTTTGCCGTACCGTCCGTGACGACGAGCGGATGGCGGTCGATGAAGACGGATACATAGAATCGCTTCACCATGTCTGCCGAAGCCTCGAGGATATCGCTGACCAGCGAGCTGAGTCGTCGAATTTTTCGGTAGAGCTCGCTTAAGAGGAAGGCGGAACCGCGACTCTTCGATCTCGAGAGTGACCTCGCTTCCCTCTCGATGCTTCGGACTTCGCTGCGGATATGCTGCACGAGTTTTTGCTGCATGACGAGCATGGGAGGGATATTCGCAATTGCTTCGTCTCGGGCAGTTGTTCCCGTTTGCGTACTCTTTCCGGTGCCGGCAGCAGCTCCGCCTGCAGGCAAATCTCCCCGTTTGTCTTCGCGGACACGGCTTGCGACTGTGCCCATGAGATCGATCACTTCGACGATTTCCCGAAGCTTCGGAGGTTGAAATACCTTCTCCGATACGATATTCGGGCTTTTGGTAATCGTGCTCTTTGGTGTTTCTGCCTTAGGGCTTACTCCATCCATAATGCTTCTATTGTAGCTTATTTTGGCGGAAAAGTCATGGGCGAGCGGGTAGCGATTAGTGGTTAGTGGCTAGTCTAAGCAATTCTTGTCACTAACCACTAGCCACTAGCCACTTCTCATTTGTATCATCTATTCAATTTTCCTCATCTGATGTATGTCTGACACCATCTTCCACAAAATTCTCCGCAAGGAAATCCCGGCGACCGTCGAGTATGAGGATGCCGAGGTGCTCGTCTTCCGCGATATTCACCCGAAGGCGAAGACGCATCTTCTGTTCATCCCGAAGCAGTTCGTTGCATCCGTTGCAGAGGTCACGGCGGAATCGGCACATCTTCCAGGCTTGCTCATTTTGAAGGCTCAGAAATTTGCCAAGGAGAAGGGGATGGACGGCTACAAGCTCACGTTTCACGTGGGTAAAGGAGGGGGGCAGGAGGTGCCGTATCTGCATCTGCATTTTCTCAGTGAGCAGACGTTGTAATTTTCAGTGCGGCTTTCCAAGCCGCGATGCATTCTTGAGATTTTTCTGCATGAGAAGTGACCCCGGGAAAACCCCGGGGCCACAAGAGTGACAGCAAGTGGGCACGAACAATCACTCAAAAATTTTGCGTCGATGAGGAAAGCGGAATTTCCGCTCACCCGACTCTTCTTCGAATTCATTGACGACGATAAACCACGAGAGACCGATGTTCATCAGGGTCGTCAGGACAAACGTCAGGATGTATCCCCAGAGCGGTGGATCGACTGTGAGGAAAGCAAAATCGACGAATTCCTTCCGGATAAATCGTTCGTCGCATTCCTTTGTTAGCCAATTCACGATGCTCACAAGGTTGAGTTTTTTACCCTTCTGTTCGATGACGAAATTTCGCGCATCGACTTTCAGGATATCAACTTCCGTCCAGGAGATCGGATAGCACCACTGCACTTCATGTGCAGCGTTGACACCGATCGTCAGGGTAAACTCGTTCTTATTGCCTCCTTTCCAATAGTCGCGCTGGTCGAAACCAGCATCGAGGGGTTGATCTTTGAAAATGAGAATCCAGAGTCGGATCTGCTTACTCCGTCCGAGTTTCGCGTTGGTGAGGCTTAAGAGCTTTTCAGCTTCAGCCATGGTTTCTCCGCCGTCACCGAGAATCGAAGGACACTGGTAGTATCCCGTGATTGCCGGATAGTCGAAGAGTCCATACTCCTTCGGGTCTACCTCTTTGAAATCGAGGATGGTGTGCGTCGTCTGGACGCGGTTCTCGTAGGTATGCACGCTGGTGAAGGGAATGAGTGTGATGTCACTCCCCGGCCACGTGCTTACGAACTTGTCACCGTCGATCGAATGGTAGTGCCTGTGGAGGTCCACTTTCTTGCTATTCCCGAACTTCTGCACGATCGAGTCGAAGACGGAACGGTCGATTCCTTCTGTGATGTCATTGGAATCGGTCGCTTCGTAGTACTCGGGATGGTAATCCACGTCGTAGGTATGTTCGTATCCTACGAATTCCTGATAGGTTTCGGTTTTTCCATCCCTGACTCTCGTTCTCGTCTCATACTTGGGGTGTCTGCATGGAACTTCTTCATCCCATGCCTCATAGTGTTCGGCAGTGGTCATCCAGCCACCCCAGTACTCGGTATCATTCGTTTGGCTGAGCTCTGTCCCGATCTTGCAGACCAAGATGAGGATTGCCGATGCCGTAAACGGAATCAGAAATTCCCACCAAAGAGTCTTGTGCTGAAACCAGAAGTACAAGACTACCGCAGTGATGATCGGGATGATCATTGCTGACCAGATCATCATGGCAAGTCGTCCTTTCGTTACGGTTTTTCAGCTTTTGGTTGAGATTTCGGGAAGAGTTCAACGTCATTGTCCTGACCCGTGAGAAACGCATTGTCTGTCTTGGCAGAAGTCACGATGACGATCTCCATTTCTGCCACGGGACCAACAAACCATTTTGACGGATTCAGAGTTCGCGCATCGTCATGCAACTGCTTGATGGCGATGAGCTTCTCCTGTTCTCGCGCGTAGCCCGTGCGCAATCCTTCGACGGACGCCATGAGCGTGTCGTAGTTCTTCTGGATGTCGAATGACGGGTTGTGCTCTTTGACGAAGCTGAGAAGTGCTCCGCCACGCGCATTGCCGTACCGACCTTCCATGAGTGCAGGATAGACTTCCGTGAACGCTTCCTTTGCTTCTACGGAGATCCCAGCTTGCTGAGACAGGATCTTCCAGGTTTTGTCGTGGTGGTTTGTCAGGTTCTTCTGTTGTGCTGCACCTTTGTTTCGAAGTGCAGCTTCGTTATTGGTGTAGTGGATCGACATTCCGAGATATACAAGCCCGGAAACGACCAACACCATCAGACTGACCGCGAACGCCTTCATGTTCATTCCCTTTCCGGAATGGTGAGTTCTTTTCGGCTTTGCATGGCGTTAGCCTTCTTCTATGACGACAGTCATAGATATAGCGAAGAGGAATTGAACTCGGTTTCAAAAATGCTTGTGCCCTTTGCTGTCAAAGATCACAGATTTGACCACTCATTCTGCGTGCAGAAGAGTGGTGTGGTTCTGTAATGTATATTTTATTATATTTATTAAAAAAGTCAATATTTGCTAAAAACCAATAAGCCGTAGAGATACAAAATTTTGTATCTCTACGGGTTTTCTTACATAGATATTCTTACTCCGCCTTCTTCGCTTTCTTCTTCAACTCTTTTTCCTCTGTTGGCTCTTCTTCTTTCTTTTCCTCTTTCTTCGCATTCTCCTTTTCCTCCTGCTCCTTCTTGATGCGTGCGAGGGTGGCGGCATCGATCGGCTTCAGTGCCTTGATGGAAAGACCGATCCTGCGTTCGTCGATATCGATGTTGATGACCTGTGCTTCGACTTTCTGTCCGATTTTGAGTGCCTGTGCAGGATCCTGAATTTTCTCGTGGCTGATTTCTGTGACGTGCACGAGTCCTGTGATGTCTTTCTCGAGGTTCAAGAATGCTCCGTAATCGGCGAAGCGAGCAACGGTTCCCTCCACCTTCTTCCCGACCGGATAACGCTCGGCAATCTCTTCCCACGGATCTTTGCTCATCTGCTTGATGCTGAGGGAAAGCTTCTCTCCGTCGATGCCGATGATCTTCACTTTCACGCGGTCGCCCACTTGCGCGAACTCGGACGGGTTTTTCACGTGTCCCCATGCAATCTCGGAGATGTGCACCAATCCTTCCAGGCCGTCGAATGCCACGAAGAGTCCGAATTTTACGATGCCGCTGACAATACCGTCCTTCGCGCTGCCGATGGCTAGATGCTCCAATGCTTTCGACCTCTCTTCCGCCATCGCTTCGCGTTCCGAAACGACGATCTTTCCCGCACTTTCGTCGAGGGTGATGATCTTCACGGTGAAGGTGTGGCCGATAAACTTTGCAAGACGACTGATGATTTCGGTCGTATCGGCATTGTTCACGCGCGGGTAGTTGCTGGGTGAGAGTTGGCTCACCGGCAGGAACGTGCGGATGCCGTCGATGTTCGCAAGCAATCCTCCCTTGTTGGCTTCCTGAGCGGTGAACTTCATCGTCTTGTCGTCTTCGATCATCTTGTTGAAACGATCCCACGCCTTCTGCTGGCTTGCCATGCGGAGGCTCAGGACCACCATGCCTTCGTCGTTCTCCTCTTCGAGGACGAGTGATGCGACGATGTCACCGACATTCAGCTCGCGGAACGTATTCATGGAATCGCGAAGTTCACGACCCGAAACGATGCCGGTCGACACGCCGTTTAAGTCGATGAGCATCTTGTTCTTGCCCTTGAAGATGACGATGCCTTCGATCAGCTCGCCGGGGCGTGCGCGAAGAACTTGCGGAGAATCCTTGAGGAGCTCCAACATGAGTGCAGACTGCTTTGGGGCAGTTTTGACGGTTTTAGCCATAAAAAATTTGGGGTGCAAGGAGAAGGGTAAGAACTTCTTCGGGCTCTTGCACGAGCAGCACGAAGGAAGCGCGGTTACTGTACGTTGTTTACAGCGTTTCTGTCAATTAAAACAGCGCTGCTTTATCTGCGTTTAACTCAACGGTTGAATTGAACTTCTGCTTCTGCGAACTGATCGGGTTGTAGAGCGTGTAGTAGAGCTGGACGAGCTCGTCCGTCTTCAGCCTGCGCATGGTGATGCCGACGTTCTCGAGACCGGATTGGATGAGCGTGATGCGGTCGCGGAGGATCTTGCTGTAGGAGTGGAATTCACGAGATCTGGCGATTGCCTTGCTTCTTGTGTCGTCGATATTCAGCCAGTCGAGGAAGCGCATGACGAGTCCTCGTTTCACTTTGGACGGCGCATCGACGGGTACGATGATATAAAAATTCTTCTGCATGATATCCGCGATTTCCACCAGTTTCTCCATGAAGCCGATGTAATCGGCCGTTTGTTCTTTGACGAGCGGGTTCGTCTGTCCCTGCACTTTGTCTCTCAGGCTTTTCAAGTACGGATCGATGTTCAGTCTCGTCGATCGTACGAGGATCTGAATCGGAAAGATCAGCGTGTTCAGGAATGCCTGGTAACCAGAGATGATTCCCTGCTGCTCGATCTCGCTTTTCAGATTGAAGTTCAACGAGTTCACTTTGAGCACGGCACGCAGTCCTCCGTTCTTCAGGATGACGGTATCTTCCTTGATCTCCGCGATCGGCAGATAGCGCTGCGTGGACATCGAGTACGGCTTTTTCTTGCCGCGAACGCTGTCTTTCATCTTCGGTCCCTGTTTGGAGACGATGCCGACGGGGTCAGTGGATTGTTCCATGGATCAGGAGTGTTGTGCGGTAGCGAGACGATCCTGTGCTCCGACTTCATCGACGATGCTGTCGATGGAGCGCATAGGGTCGAGTCCGCCGGCTTCGACGTTCGAGCTGTCAACCGGCGGGAGCATCGCATCATTTTCGACATTCATTCCGTGAGAAGATTTTTGGACGTTTTCCAACCTTGCTCTGCCGCTCTGGATGCGTTGCAGTTGCATCTTGATGGGCTCTAAATCATCCGGTGTCGGTTCGCCGTGTTCGGCAAGACGGGTCATGGCTTTCTGTCGCTCTTCGACTTCACGAGTGATATTCGCAAGACGTGCCGCCTTGGTGATGATTTTCGTATTGGCATCATTGATCTCTTTCGCTGCTTGGCCTGTGATCAGATTGATCGACAGTCCCGGATGAGGACTCCAGTATCTTTCCTTCGGCTTTTGCATTCCTTCGATCATCAGGAAAATGATGTTGAGCAGCGACAAATCGTTGATTTTAAGGAAAGAGAAGGCAACTGCGATGACAGCGGGAAGCCAGCAAGCAGCCAGCAAGACGAGATTGCCAACACCGGCCTTCAGGGCCGCAGCGTACAGCATGTACGAAATGCCGCCTCCGATACCGGTGATCGTGAGTTGCCGAAGCGAGACCGGACCGATGATATGGTCTTCGATTTGGACGTTCTGCGGTATTTTGACGGCGTCGATAGGCATAGCGAGGAGGGCTTTTGGACGAGGTTTTGGTTTGGGAAATCTCATAAGTATAGCAGAAAACAGCCGAAAAAACCAGTGCAGGGAGGCTTGTATAGCAAAAGACGCCCTTGCGGGCGCCTCATACTTAAAAGCAGCAATATTTCGGCTTATGCCGTCACTTCATTCTTCTCTTTCTTACGCGGCTTCTCCTCGATTGCGTCGGTTCCGTGCATCAGCATGAGTTTGTCATTCTCCTTGCCGACGACTCGGATCGTATCGCCCTTCTTGAACATCCCTTTCAGAATGCTTTCGGCGATTTCGTCTTCCAGATGCTCTTGGATCGCGCGGCGGATTGGACGCGCTCCGTACTCCGGGTCGAAGCCGAGTTTGGCGAGAACCGATACAGCCTTTGAATCGGCATCCAGACCGTAGCCCTGCTCCTTCAGGCGAAGCCCGAGCTGACCGAGGTGGATCTGTACGATCTTGCGGATGGAATCTTGGGAGAGCGCGTTAAAGATGATGACTTGATCGATGCGGTTTAAGAACTCCGGACGGAAATTGTCCTTCAGTTCCTTCAAGACTTCCTGACGCTTCTCTTCGTAGAGCTGCTCTTCGCGCTTTGCTTCTTCACCCAGCTTGAAGCCGATTTTCCCCGCTTCTTTCGTCAGTTTGTCGGCACCGATGTTGCTGGTCATGACGATGATCGTATTGCGGAAATCCACGGTTTTCCCCTGACCGTCCGTGAGCTGTCCGTCCTCCATGATTTGCAGGAGCACATTGAAGAACTCCGGATGGGCTTTCTCGATTTCATCGAAGAGCACGACCGAGTACGGCTTTCGTCTGACGGCTTCCGTCAGTTGTCCGCCTTCTTCGAAACCGACGTAGCCGGCCGTCGTACCGGTGAGGCGTGAGACGTTGTGACGTTCCATGAATTCCGACATGTCGATCTTGATGAGCGCGTCGTCGCGCTGGAAAATCTCTGTTGCGAGTGCTTTCACCAGTTCGGTCTTTCCGACTCCGGTGGGTCCCATGAAGAGGAACGAGCCGATCGGGCGTTTCGTATCCGCGATACCGACTCTGCTTCTGCGGATCGCTCTGGCGACTTTTATGAGCGCCTCGTCCTGACCGATGATGTGCTTCCGGAGAACGCCTTCGAGCGTGGTGAGGCGCTTGCTCTCGGATTTCATGAGTCTCGAGACAGGGATCCCCGTCATGCGTGCGATCACAGCGGTGATGTCATCCTCTCCGATTTCCACCGGTGTTCGGATATCGCCGTCGATGCGGCTCATCAGCGTCTTCTTCTCCGTTTCAAGTTCTTCCTCTTCTTTGCGCAGCTTCAACGCATGCTGATACTTTTGGTCGCGGACGGCGAGCTGCTTCTTGGCTTCGATGTCCTTGAGTGCTTTCTCGATTTCCTTGATGCGAGGGGAGTGATCTTCCTTGTGGAGCACGCTCTTGCCGGCGGAAGCTTCATCGAGAATGTCGATGGCTTTGTCCGGAAGGAAACGCTCCGTGAGGTATCTCTTGCTGAGTTTTACGGATGCCTCGATGGCTGCATCCGTGATCGTGAGACGGTGGAATGTCTCGAATGTTTTCTTGAGACCCTTCAGGATCGTGATGGCATCTTCGATGTTCGGTTCCTCGACCATGATGGACTGGAACCTGCGTTCGAGCGCGCGGTCTTTCTCGATACTCTTCCTGTACTCATCGGTCGTCGTTGCGCCGATGACTTGCAGAGCCGAACGACTGAGCGCCGGCTTCAGGATGTTTGCTGCGTCCAGTGAGCCTTCCGCGGAGCCGGATCCGACCACGGTGTGCAGTTCGTCGATGAAGAGGATGATCTCCCCCTTGCTCTCCGTCGCTTCTTTGATGATGTCGTCGAAGCGCTGTTCGAATTCTCCGCGGTACTTGGTTCCCGCGACGATCGATCCCATGTTCAGTTGCAGTACGCGCTTTCCTTGGAGGGCGACGGGAACGGTTCCGGCACTGAGCCTCTGGGCGAGACCTTCCACGATGGCGGTTTTTCCGACTCCTGATTGTCCGATGAGAACCGGGTTGTTCTTGGTCTTGCGGTTCAAGATGTGGATGAGTCGCTCGATTTCCTTGTCGCGACCGATGATCGGATCGAATTTCTTCTCCTTCGCTTTCTTGGTCATGTCTTCGGAGAAGTAGTCGAGCACGGGCGTCTTGCTCTTTCCTTCGGTCTTTCGACGCTTCAGACTTTCCGGATCTTGCTGTGCACCTCCCTGCATTCCGGAGAGTGCGCCTTGCAGTCCGGTGAAGAAAGATTCAAGCGAAGATTCGAGGTTCTTGTTCTGGCTTCTGAATTGATTGATCTGCCCGAACATTTCTTCGATATGAGCCTTCAGGTCATCGGGGTTGATCTGCATGTTCTCGAGCAGTCCCGTTGCCGCGTTCTTGCCGCTGCTGACCAAGGCATAGAGAAGGTGTTCCGTACCGATGTTCGCGTGACGGAATTTATGTGCGATGAGCACGCTCTGTTCGATCGCCGTGTTCAGCGAGAGAGAAAGACCATGCTTGATGTTCTGACCCTCACTGTCCTCGGTCTTATTCGCCTTCAGAAGGATGCGGATGTTCTCATGTGTGACGCCGGCACCGGTGAGGATCGAAAATCCGAGTGATTTTGGAATCCCGAGAAGGCCGAGGAGCAGATGCTCCGTACCGATGTACTGCGCTTTCATGTTCTTCGCTTCCTGCTCCGCAAGTTGCAGCGCAAGCTTTGCGTTGGGCGTAAATCGATCGAAGGGATGCATAGAATGGAAGGGAAGTGTGCGCGTTATCACTCGATAATTAAGAGTGATAAGATCATCGATTGATCGAGAATACTAACATGGTATTGGTCCATCCTGAAAGGAAAAACTATTGAATTTTTCTGTGGGTGGATTGGGATAGAAGAAAGTTATTTATGCTTAACAAATTAACAGGAAGGCAGAAAGGGGGGAAATGGCAGGAAAGGCAGGAATGTAAAACGTTTTGCCTTTTTGCCTCACCTCCTTCTCCGTAACGCATAGTAATCCTGCACAAAGATCGTAATCACTGCCGTTGTCGGTACGGCGAGAATGATGCCGAGGACCGGATGCACGGTGTTCGGGAAGCTGATACCGACCAGCATGCCGAACATGATGGCGATCGGGGAGAGGCCGACGGCATGCTTCATGATCAGCGGAACCAAGAGATTGTTCTCGCAGATCTGGATGATGTAGTAGACGATCATGATCACGATCGCCCAGATGAATCCTTGCTGCGTCAGTGCGATGAAGACAGAAGGCAAAGCACCAAGGATCGGTCCTGCGTAGGGGATGAACTCCGTGAAGGCTGCGAGCAATGCCAGCGTTACGGCGTAAGGCATGCCGAGGATTTTAAGTGCGATGAATACGAGGATGCCGATAGTGAGACAGAGAATCAGCTGTCCTTGGAACCACTGCGAGACTTTCAGGTGGATCGCCTCGGCTTTTGCATCGTAGTAGCTTCGGTAGTTGCGAGGGAGAAGTACGCGCATGAAATCGGCTACTTTTTCACGCTCCATCTGAATGAAGAATGCGAGGAAGAGAATGAGGATCAGTCTCACGACAAAGGTGAAGACAGACCCTGCAACCTGCACCGTAAATCCGATGGAACTCTGGGCGACCGCCGAGAGATTCTGTCCGAACTGGAAGAGCGCGGAGGCACGGTCTTTGATGCCCATGGATTGCAGTGCCTGCTGAGTCATGTCCGTCAGTCTTTCGTTCATGCCGGCAGAGAGAAACTCGAATTCCACATGCGGATTGCTCAGGAAGGAGTCCGCACTGTGATTGATGAACCTTGCGATGTCTTGGATCTGCGTCGCCACAATCGGAATGAGAGAAGCGATCAGGAAGATCGCGATGGAGAGGAACAGGAGGTAGAGGAACAATACGGCGAGACCTCGCGGTATGCCGTACCTCTCGAGTCTGCGGACGTGCGCATCCATGACCAGGGCCAGGAAGAGCGCCAAGAAGAGGACGAAAATTTTGTCCCGGATGATGAACAGAATCCACACGACGATGCACACCGTGAGGATGGCGATGGTTGCCTTGGCGACCGTGGATGTTGGGATATCGATCAGCACGAAAGTTTTGCTCTTCTCTTCCCGCGGGAGCGCGGTCTTCGAAAACGCATTTTTCTCTTTGGAGACTTCCATGCGTGTTTTGGCTTTCGCCCAGAGAGACTGAGCTTTCGCACTCAGGATCTGCATGGACGTGAACGGGTCTTGAGAGCTCTTTTTCGCCATAGGATTAGTTGGTAACGCTTCGAATGATGGTATCGAGAATGACGTAGGTGAGCAGGCACAGCACGAGCCCCATGAGAGCCGCGCTGATCCCTTTCTTTGCGGCATCCGAGCTTCCACCGGGGACGGCGGGACCCATCATGTACCGGAAGCCGTTGACCATGAGCATGATGAGGCTGATGCTCGCAGCGAATGAGATGACTGTGAATGTGAGGATTCGGACATACTGACTGATGCATCTGAAACCTGCACCCGCGAAACCAAAACCTCCATTATTGAAGATGGCAGTGCACTCAGCAGTGCCCGGATCCAGACCGGTGGGCGGCCCCGGTTGTGCATGCGCGACCGAAACGATGAGATCATGCAGAGACTCGAGCATGGAGGAGAGTATGCGCTCAGGGGAGCGCAAAAGTAAACCTTCCGCATCATGAATCATTCGATTGGCAACGCATGCTTTGGGAACGTACAATCTCCTCTCCGTATGCCTTTCTCCTGGTCCACCGTTCGCCGGCCGATGCTCGCTCTTGCCCCCATGGCGGGCATCACCGATGCTTCGTACCGTCAACTCATCAAGAAAGTCGCACCACAGACCATCGTCTTCACGGAGTTCTTAAGCAGCGACGCACTTGCGTACGGCGCCGAGCGCACGCTGCAGATGCTCGAATTTGATCCGGCGATCGAGCGTCCCTTCATCGTGCAGATTTTCGGCGCGAGTCCCCAGAAATTTCTGGAAGCCTGCAAGGTGATCGAACAGATCGGTGCGGACGGCATCGACATCAACATGGGTTGTCCCGCGGCGAAGATCGTGTCGTCGTGTTATGGGTCCGCTCTCATTCGAAATCCATCACTCGCAGCAGAGCTCGTGCATGCGGCGACGAATGCCGTTTCCATTCCGGTCAGCGTGAAGACGCGTCTCGGGTGGGACACGACGGATGTTCTCATCCCATTCTGCAAGGGCTTGGTTGAGGCCGGCGCAAAGGCGCTCTCCGTGCACGGCCGAAGGTACAATGACAAATTTTCCGGAGCAGCCAATTGGGAGCCGATCTATGCCCTGAAACGCGAAGTGAGCGTTCCGGTTATCGGTAACGGAGACATTTCTTCCGCTGAGGATGCGCTCCAAAAAATCGGCAATCTCGACGGCGTGATGGTCGGTCGGGGAACATTCGGCAACCCGTGGGTCATGAAGGAGATCAGCGAAGTATTTGAGATGCTGCAGGAGAAGGATGCGGTGACCGGTGAGTGGATTTCCATACGCGGGAAGCGTCCCGCTCCCGTTTCAAAAAGTGTAGAACAAGAGGAGCGGCATGCTTGCCGCGTGGACGAAGATTCTCTGCAAGATCGTTTGAATATTTTCCGTGAACGCCTGCCTTTCATTCTCGATCACTGCGAGCTGTCGGTGAAGATGAAGGGAGAGAAGAGGGGAGTTCTGGAGATGCGTCGCCATCTCAGTTCGTACATCAAGGGGTTCGACGGCGCAAAGGAACTTCGCATGAAGGTCCTGACGCTGGAGAACTATCAGGATGTCAGAAACATGCTGTCATCCGTCTGACGGTCGTTCAGTCGTGTTGTCGCAACGACCGGAAGACGCTGCTCATCATCGACTGCTTGAGCTCCGTTGCTTCCCGACCCAAACGCACTGCGAGTGCATTCCATCTCTCGGTATTCATTCCTGCAAAAGCAGACTCCATTTTCTCAAATGCTCGATCTTCTTGTACTTCCAAAGTTCTGAAGTCCCGTGGATACGATTTCTGTGGTTTGACCCCGAGATGAATGAGCGCCTCGAGGCCATTTTTTACGGTGTATCGCACCACTTCATCCACGCTTTGGCGTTCTGCGGAACGAAACACGTCGACGAGGTCGGAGCATGATTTTCCTGGCTCCGAATTCACGTCGGCAAGGGCTGAGGCAAGATTGAGAACATCTTCCCGACTTGCGCCGGCCAGACTGTTCTCGAATCCGAAGAGCTGTCTCGACGGAACGTACGTTTCTTCGTTATGGGCGAGGAGCATAGGGACAATGCTCCGACGACCGCAAAAAGAAGTCAAGAAAATTGCACTCTACAGTTCGATCTTCACGCCCGGCCCCATCGTCGGATTGACGTTGACGCTCAGGATGTAGGCGGTCTTGATGCCGGACGGCTGTGCATCTTTGATGGCTTGAAGAAGAGCTTCCAGGTTCTCTTTCAGTTTTGCCGCACCGAAGGAAACTTTCCCGAACGGCGAGTGAATGATGGCCTGTTTGTCCATCTTGAATTCGATGCGACCCTTCAAGAGTTCGGCAATCACTTTTGCAGGTTTATCGGACACCGTTCCGGATTTCGGGCTTGGCATCAGACCCTTTGGTCCGAGGACTTTCGCAAGCTTTCCGATGTCTTTCATGAGCTGAGGCATGGCAACCGTGCAATCGAAGTCCAACATTCCACCTTCGATCTTCTTGATGAGATCCGCTCCTCCGGCAAATGTCGCGCCTGCCTTCTTCGCTTCATCTTCGAAGTCCTCGGTGACGAATGCAGCAATGCGAACCTTCTTTCCCGTGCCGTGAGGCAAGCTGACCGTGCCACGCACAAGTTGATCTGCCTGGGACATATCGGCTCCGATCCGAATGTGTACTTCGGCAGTCGCGTCGAAACCGACGGAAGCAACTTTCGTGAGAATCTCAACTGCCTCTGCGAGAGGATAGGAGGATTTCGTAATGAGTTTTTTCTTCTCGCGGTATTTCTTTCCGCCTCGGGCGGCCATTGCATGCTGTGTTTTCATGATAAGAAAGGGGAACGTGGTAGAAAGGGGTCGCCCTGTACCGGAATCCGCCTAGGCGGATGACTGGTGCAGAGGCTCCCACGAGCTGGAGCATTGTGCCTAGACGCTTACGGAAGCGCAAGGCGTTTCAGGAGATACGACATTCATAAAAAGGCAGTGAAGTACGCTGAGTACGTTCCTGCCTTTTTGGCATGAAGGGCGATATTACCTCTTTCTCTTCCCATTCCCATTCTTCACGCCTCCGTTTATATGAACAGAAGCAGAGAAGGAGAGGAGGATTCCAAGGAGGATCAGGAGTGCTGACATCTCTCCACCTTCCAGACTTCCCGTCAGCAAGAGGGTCATGGCGAGTGACAGACCGGAAACGGTCGCGAGGATCGAACCGATCACTCTGCAGGAGTAACTGAAGATCACGTCCGCCACCACCCGCGACGCCTTGTCGACGGACGCTGCGATGCGGCTTTCGTGGATCATGATGCCGATACCCACGACGAGGAGAACGAGCAGGGCGAGGAGTGTCTGACTTTCAGGAAGAGACATGGCAAGAAGTCCGTAACCGATTTGCACCGAACTTAAGCCCACAAGCAGCAGACCGAGAGTCTTGAGGATTGTGCTGCCGATCGCTTTGGCCACTCCTTCCGGCTTCGCGCCCGTGACCTGCAAACCCGCAGTCATGAGGAGGGCGAACGTGAGAAAAACTCCCATCGGTACGTACACGAGGAGAGAGGATTGGAAAAGACTCGGAAGAGTGTTCATGGAAAAATTGGGGAAAGCGTGGATGAAATCGTAGCGTAAGCTTCAGCAAAAATCTGTTGCCGTTGTGTTCATTCAGTGATGTAGCAGTTTACGCAACAATCACCCCCATATTCTTTGCAGTGCCTGCAATGCTGCGTTTTGCGGATTCGATGTCCGTGGTATTGAGATCGGACATTTTCACTTTCGCGATCTCTTCGATCTGCGCCATGGTGATCGTGCCGATTTTCTCTTTGTTCGGCTGACCGCTTCCTTTCTCCTTTCCGATTTTCTGGAGGATCAGGAACGATGCGGGAGGCTGCTTTAGGATGAAGGTGAAGCTTCGGTCGTCGTAGATGGTGATTTCAGCAGGGATCACCTGCCCCATCTGACCTTTGGTTTTCTCGTTGAACTTCAGACAGAACTCCTGAATGTTGATTCCGGCCTGTCCGAGCACGGGACCGAGCGGCGGGGCTGGATTCGCCTGTCCGCCTCTTGCCTGCACTTTGATGACTTTGACAATCTTTTTCGCCATAGCCGCAGTACTTTAGTGATAGAGAGGACGCGCGTCAATGCGTGATATGACGAATTTCACCTTCCTTACCTTCCCAACCTTCCATACTTTCCCTACTTACTAAGTTCCCCAATCAACTTACTGATCACCTCCGATCCGCTTTCTGCAATGTGGAATTCATACAGACGGTTCCGTACTCGGATGAAGAGCACGATTTCCGGGCTAATGGCGGGGTCCCTGAAGGAGAGAATGTCTACCGGAGGACCGTTCGGAGGCGTTTGCGTCGTATCGGTGAGTCCTGTGATCTCCGGAGAGAATTGTTCTTGCAGCGCCAGCTTCAGTGAGGAGAAGATGGTTTTGACATCGTCACTCTCGATCCATGAGAAGAGAGCTGCCCGATCGTTTCGGAAGAGCAGAACGACCGTATCGACTTTCGCACCTTGTGCCGAAAGACTGAGGAGGCTTTGCTCGTTTGCGGGTGCAGTCGTGAGTTGGAGGGAGGCAAGTGTCGCCGGTATATCGATGCCACTTTTCTTCTTTGTCGAAGTTCCTTTCTTCACGACGCGGCGAGACGATGAGGATGAGCTCATTGCTTCGACGGGAACTTCGACCGGAACTTCTTCGATGACAGGTTCAAGGGCTGCCTCGCTCGAGGACGATGCTTCGGTTTCCGGAGTCTCCGGAAGCAGAGGCTGTTCTGTGATTTCTTCCATCGCGACAGGATCGCGAGGTCGTTCTTTGATGAAATAATCCGCAAGACCAATCGTCGTGAGGATCAGCACCAGGGCAGCACCGATACGGAGAGCGGAATTCGTCACTCCTGAAGTGTATCACCTCTTACTTCATTTCAAACGCCAACTTCGTCGTCTGTTTCCGTAGGAGCTGTGCGTCTCTCTGGCACATCGCACGAAGATGCGTGTGCAAATTCTTGCAGTGCATGGGCAACCGACTTTCACCGCGTTTTAGAAGCTTGATACGATCGACCCGGCGACCCGGATTGCTGTTTGCCTGCTTTGCCTCTTCCTTCGAGATGAACGAAGATTCCTTTTTTGCCATCCGCTCCCGCTGTCTTGTCTGTCGCTTCACTGACTTGTGAATTTTCCAGACGTTTCTTGGCTGCCTGGATGTGAGCGTCGTTTTTCTGATTACTCTGAACGGACCGTATACTGGCTCCCCTGCAGTCATCATCGGCGTTCTGGATTTGTCTTTACTTGCGATCCCGTCGGCGAGAGCGATGTTTCCTGAGAACATTGTCAGAGACGTGCAGATCGAAATGATTGCCTTGAGAGGAGTACGCATAGGAAGAGGAGTGTGTATTTGTTATATTATATCATTTATTTAAAATATGTCAAATATCATAACTCGAGAGAAAATTACACAAGCACCACCTTCGCATCCGCAACTACGATTCGGTCTTTCCCGACGAGTACCGGATTCAGGTCAATTTCCGAAATCGCAGCACAGTCGTGCATGAGTTGTCCGATCGTGACGATTGTTTCTGCGAGACTCTCGATGTCCAGTGCGGCTTTTCCCCGCATGCCGGTCAGGAGTTTCCATGACTTCAGAGAGCTCAGCATGTCGTAGGCCCGGTTCATCGTAACGGGAGCGAGGGAAAATCGGGTATCGCGGAAGAGTTCCGTATAGATGCCGCCGAGACCGACCATCACGAGTGGTCCGAAGTTTTCATCCCTGATGCCGCCGACGATGAATTCATTGCCGATGGGGAGAAATTGCTGAATGAGAACGCCTCGAATGCCTGCAGTCGGCATCGCTTTCGCACAATTCTTGAGAATGTCTTCGTACGCTTTTTTCACTTCTGCAGCATTTCTCAAATTCGTACGCACTCCGCCGATATCCGTTTTATGGAGAATGTCCGGAGAGCTCACTTTCGCGATGACGGGATAGCCGATTCGTAAGGCGAACTCCGCGGCTTCGCCAGAGGACCTCGCAACAGCTTGATCCGGTGTCGGGAGATCGTAGAGCTGAAAGAGCTCTTCCGTCAGCTCCTCGGGGAGGAGACCCGTTCGATTCTTCAGTATGCCTGATGCCGCGGAACTGCGATCGTCATCACGATCGTCATTCACTCTCGGTGACGAGTGAGGAGTTTTTCGGAGAAGTGCTGCGATTCCCCGAAGAGCAGATTCGGGTGTAGTGAAACAGGGGAGTCCTGCGGAGTGAAGGATCGTTTTCGCTTCGTGCACGCTCGGTCCACCCATGAAGCAGGGGATGATGGGAAGCAGCGAGTGAGATGCGCGCATGTCGACGATGGCTTTTGCGATGTCCTTACACGGCGTCATCACTTGCGGTGTCAGAACGATGACGATGCCGTCGACATTTGCGTCCAGCGCACATGCATGGAGAGCTGCCTTGTAACGGTCGGCTTTCGCATCGCCGAGGACGTCGACGGGATTTCCGATGCTCGCAGCTTCAGGCAGTGCGGTCTTCAGAGTGGTTTTCGTTTTCGGATCCAGGTCGACGAGTGTCACACCCTCCTTCTCTGCCGCATCGGTTGCAAGCACGCCGGGTCCTCCTGCGTTCGTGATGACGGCAATATTTCGTGAGAGCAGCGGAGGTTGCGTGGACAGAATGGAGAGCAGATCGAGGAATTCCTCGGCGGTCTCCGCACGGTGAATGCCCGCGGCCTCGCACGCCGCATCCAGAGCCGCACTCGAGCCTGCGAGAGCGCCGGTGTGCGAGGACACGGCTTTCGCGCCACGGAGCGATACACCCGCTTTGATGAGGACGATCGGTTTTCTCGGACTGATGCGTCTTGCAGTTTCCGTGAACCGTGCACCGTCCTTGATGCTCTCGAGATAGAGGCCGACCACCGTCGTCTTGCTGTCTTTTTCGCAGATCTCCAGAAAATCGGATTCATCCATTGTCGCCTTGTTGCCGATGCTGGCAACCAAAGAGAATGCGAGTCCTGCATCCTCACTGCGATCGAGAAGTGCCACTGCCATTGCACCGGACTGGCTGATGAGTGCGATCGATCCCGCTTTGGACGGTGTCACTGCAAATGATGCATTCAGTCCCATGGAAGGTCGTAGGATGCCGAGGCAGTTCGGTCCGACCAGACCCATGTCGTACTTGAGAACGACGTCGGCTAATTGCTTTTCCCGCAGCCTTCCTTCATTTGTTCCTAGCTCTCCGAATCCTGCGGAGATGACGACGACGGTCTTCACTTTTTTCTTTCCGCATTCCTCCAAAATCGCGGCAACCGTTGCTGCGGGGGTGACGATCACTGCAAGGTCCACTGTTTTGGGAATTTCTCCGATCGATGCAAAACACTTCTTTCCGAGCATCTCCGCGTGTTTCGGATTCACCGGATACACTTCTCCTCTATATTCGCTTTCGAGAAGATTTTTCAGGATTGAATATCCGAGCTTTCCTTGGACGTCGCTTGCACCGATGAGGGCGACGGACTTCGGTTCAAGGATGAACATGAAGGCATCGTACCTGATCGTCTCGAGGATCGTTTATCGTAAAAAATTGACACGAAGGAGAACAAATTTACAATATATTTTTATGAGTGAACGCACCCGACATCAGAGGAATGTCGAAACATCTGAAGATTTGGACGAAGGTGCGTGCTGGATCCGCGATGCGAGACAAGGACTTTTGTCGTATCAGGAGGCGTTTGCGAATATCGCTGCGTTCTACAGACGAGATCTTTTTCTCTTCTTCATGCACTACACTCATGATGAAGAGACGGCGGAAGATCTGATTCAGGACGTCATGGTCGTCGTCATTGAGAAGTGTTCAAATTCAGAATTTCGAGCGTCAACGAATTTCAAGCCGTGGATGCTGGGTCTGGCGCATTACAAGTACCTTCAATGGTACGACGCGAAGAGACGTCGGCGCTGGTCCCGTTTGCCCGATGATTACGATGCCGTCGATCCGCTCTCCGTTCCATCTCCTCATTCCGATCTCGAGCGACATGCGATCCTCGAGAGAGTG
>SXGR01426538.1_pt1 | contig 23437 bp, 15 predicted proteins | sample 3174711 | NCBI WGS metagenome assembly SXGR01 (sample SAMN11356860, study PRJNA531348) | freshwater metagenome | isolation source: freshwater sample F1-60 | place: China: Fuxian Lake, Yuxi | collected 2017-12-25 | reverse complement strand
GTCATCATCTGGGAACGCTTCCCAGCAGCTTCCTTGCCGCGTCATAGTCACCGCCATTCTGAGAACTTGGTCTTAAGCAAACACAAGTTACCAGATGGCTGTGACTTGCGCGTAGACGAACGGTATTGCGGCTAAACAAATCGAATTCCTCGACAACGGCACGATCAAGCTCGGCATCGATCTCGACTGCGGCGGCGCCATTACCTACCTCGCGCCGTCGAAGCAAGACAAGAACGTCGTCAACAGCTTCGACTTCGGCCGGCAGATCCAGATGTCGTATTACTCCGGCCCCGTCCCCTTCGTCGTCGGCGACAAGGAACCCGCGAAACATTGGCGGCATCTCGGCTGGAACCCAATCCAGAGCGGCGACGATTTCAAGAACGCATCAAAGGTCATTGATTCGAGCAACGATGGCAAGACGCTCTACGTCAAGTGCATCCCCATGCAATGGCCGCTCGACAATGAACCCGCTGAATGCACGTTCGAGACCTGGATTCGCCTCGACGGCCCCACGGCGCGCGTCAAGTGCCGGCTCACGAATCAGCGCGGCGACCAGACGCAATACACCGCCCGCACCCAGGAATTGCCGGCCGTTTACACGAACGCGCCGTACCATCGCCTGATGACCTACAAGGGCGATCAGCCATTCACCGACGACACGCTGTCGCAGATCACGCGGCCGAAGGACAACAAAGGCCCGTGGATGCATTGGCTCGCGACCGAGTGCTGGGCCGCCCACGTCGATGACGACGGCTGGGGCCTGGGCGTCTGGCATCCGGGCGTATATCGCTTCATCGGCGGCTTCGCGGGCAAGCCGGGGCGCGGCGGGCCGAAGGACGAATCCGCCGGCTACATCGCGCCGCATCGTCAGGAGATCATCGATCACAACATCGTTCATGAATACGAATATGTTCTTATCCTCGGCAGACTTGCGGACATCCGCGCCCACGTCGTCAAGCACGCCAAACGACCGGCGCCGCCTGCGTATCATTTTCGCGCCGATCGCCAGGGATGGTACTTCATCAACTCTTCGGACGCTGGTTGGCCGATCGCGGGCGAATTGAAGGTGACGCTCGACAAAGACGACCCGCAGATGCTTGGCCCCGCGACGTTCTTCGCCGCCGCGGACGCGCCGAAGCTGCGCATCGAAGCGACGTATCAGACGAAGGAGAAGAGCGCGCAAATCTATTGGACAACGCTCGACGAACCCGATTTCAAGGAGGAGAACAGCGTCCGCTTTCCAATCGTCGGCGACGCCAAGGTTCGCGTCTACGAGGTGGACCTTTTTGCGAAGGCGAAGACGTATCGTGGCCACATCACGGGCTTGCGTTTCGATCCGACGCCAGTGGGGCACGAAGGAGAGTGGGTAAGTGTGAAATCGCTAGTTCTCGGGAATTGATCGGGATCCTGGCTGGAAGTCGTTCGTCTCACAACTCCAGCGAATCAAGGGCATCGATCAAGTTGTCGAGATCGTCTTTCGGCTGGTTGACGCTCTTGTCTTGCCGTTTGGGGATGCCGACACTGGCGCCGACCGCGTGCCTGCCGTCGGCGACGAGTTCGCGATCGCGTTCCTCGACGGCTTGCGACAAGGCGTCTTTTTCCGCGCCGCCGAAGAGCTTGGTCAGATCGATCTTGAGATTGCCGATCGCGCCGACGGGAGCGCCGGCGATCGCGGGGGTCTTGTAATCCGGGAACATGATCGCCTGCTCCGGACACACGCGGCTGCACGCGGGGCAACCCTTCTTACAGTTGTCCTGATTCTCGACCAGGATCCGCTCCAGTCCATCGACGCCGTAGACGCCAAAGAGGCAGAAGTCGATGCACTCCATGCAATTCGTGCAACGGCTGTAATCGATGACGGGATACCAGCGCCGGCCCGCGGGCTGCAGGAAAAGCCCAGGGACAGCCGTCCCTGGGCTTGCCCCGTTGCCCAGGTTGAGGCCGAGTTGCACGAGCGGCGCATGCGCCGTTGCTTTTTCGGCGTGCTTCTTGTCATGGCGTTCCTGGCACTCCTGAGCGATGCGGCGAATCTCGTTGACGTACGGGTCGTGCTGATTGAAATCGCGCAGGTCGAGGCAATAGATGTGCCGGCCGGGCACATCGAGCGCGCCGATGCCTTTCGGCGGAGGGGGTTCACCCGCCTCTTCGTCATCGTCCGCGTGAGGCGACTTCAATTGCGACTCGCCCCATTGCCCCTTGATGCCGTCGCGATCGAGCACCCAGTAGGCGGCGCGCGGGAACAGCCAACTCAAGAGCACCATGTCGCCGCGAATCGATTCGAGAAACAGCCGGCCCGTGTGATCCGGTCCAAGATCATACAGGTACGGGACAACGGAAACCTCCAGCCCCGATTCCATGATAAGCGCGGCAACGATCGATTCTTCCAGGGCCCGCTTGATCGGGTGCTTACCCTGGGCTTGCGACAGTACGACAGTCAGACGATTCCGGCTCATGAATGACTCGATTCCAGCCGCTTGCGGCGCAGCAAGAGTACATGCTACGCCGCAAGCGGCAATTGATTACATATGGCCCTTGAGCATATTCTGCGTTTTTTCCCAGCCGGCAGCAAGGAAATCATGATATTCTTGCACGCTCAGCGTGTCCGTCTCCGCGCCCGCCAGTTCGAACAGCCAGCCATTGCCGTACATATCGACGTTGATCGCGGACGGATCATTCAGCAACTCCGCGTTGAAGCGGACGAGCGTGCCGGCGATCGGGGCAAAGAGATCGGACATCGCCTTGGACGTTTCGATGTGCCCGATCTTCTGCTTGAGAGCGAGCGCATCGCCGGGATTGACTTCCCAATCGAGGAAGTAAACGTCCTGCATCAGGCGAACCGCGTAGGTCGTGAAGCCGAAGCGAATGCCGCCTTCGACTGACATACACCACATGTGATTGCGCGCGTAGCGGCGGTCCGCGGGGAGGGCGGCTTCAAATTTGCCCATCATGAAAGTAAGCACGTCCGGCATCATCAACCCATGATTCATTTCGTTTAGCGCTCGCATGGCGCCATGCGCGCGCTAAACGAATCAGGTGTACCTCGTCCCGCGATGCTCCGCCTCAAAAAACGCCGGCAACAAACGATCCACTTGCAGCAATCCCGCGCGCGTGAGTTCCACATTGCCACCCGCGACGGTCAGGAAGCCGTCGTTCTGCAATTGTCCAAAGCCGTCAGCGAATGTGCTGAGGATGTCCTGGCCGAACTTGGCGCGGAAATAGTCGGCGTTCAGCCGGCCCGTTTTGAGCTGCAACATCATCTCGCGGCGCAGCAATTGGCCGGGCGCGACCCGCAACGCTCGGCCCAGCGGCAGTTCGCCTTTTTGCAGCATCTCAACGTATTGCTCCCAGCGATCGACGTTCTGCACATGCACGCCGCTGACGTGCCCGAACGACGCAACGCCGGTGCCGAGCATGTCGGCGCCGCGCCAAAGACTGTCGCGATAGACGAACTTCGTCCGGGCTGGGTCGCGCACCATGGTGTAGGCGCTCGATACGGAATAACCCGCGGCCGACATTTCCGCGAAGGCGTAATCGACCCAGGCCCGCTTGGTCGGCCAATCCGCGATTGTAGCTGGGTCGACCGCGTGACTTGTTCCTCCCCTCTCCCCTGTACTCAGGGGAGAGGGGCCGGGGGTGAGGGGTGCAGCATCGGTCGCGGCGGCGTCACGACTCTGCGTGGGCCGCCCCCTCACCCCCGGCCCCTCTCCCCCTGAATACAGGGGGAGAGGGGAGGAACGCGCCAGTTCGTTCGAGAACACCGTGTTGTACGGCAGCTCCATCTGATAGACCGTGACGCTGTCCGGCGCGAGTTCGATCGTCTTGCGCACGCAATCGCGCCAGTTGTCCCACGTTTCGCCGACCATGCCCGCGATCAAATCGATATTGATCTGCGCGAATTGCAGATCGCGCGCCCATTGATAGGCGCGAAAAATCTCGGCGGACAGATGTGCCCGGCCGTTCGATTCGAGGATCTTGTCGTTGAAGTTCTCGATGCCCAGGCTCAAACGCGTGATGCCGACTTGCTTCAGCGCGTCGAGTTTGTGCTGCTGCAGCGTCCCTGGCTCGCACTCAAAGGTAACCTCGGCCGCGTCGTGCCAGGGGAACAGCGCCTGCACGCGGCCGAAGAGATCGCGCAATTGCGTCGCGCTCAAGTACGACGGCGTGCCGCCGCCGAAGTAGACGAAGTGCAGCTTGCGGTCGCGCACGATCGGCCTTTGGCGATAAAGCTCCAGCTCCTTCGTCAACGCATCGAGATAGACGTCCACATCGCGGGCGTTCTTGTCGGTGTAGACGCGAAAGTAGCAAAACTTGCAGCGCTTACGGCAAAACGGGATGTGCAGATAAAGCCCAAGCGGCGTGCTCGGTCGCGGCGGCGCGTCGAGCGCGGCGAAGGCGTCGGGCAACGAGTTGGCAGTCCACGCGGAGAACGGCGGATAGTTGGCGACGAAGTAGTTGCCCAGCCCAGTTTTCTCTTGATCGCTCATCGGCTGTTCCCGGCGGTGCGCACGGCGAAGTTACCTTCATCCTATCGGCACACACGACGGTGCTCAAGACAAGCTCACGCAAAGGCGCAAAGGCGCAAAGAAATGCAGGGGCGATGCCTGCCAATTTTCTTTGCGCCTTTGCGCCTTTGCGTGAGCTGAATTTCTACGATCGAGGCAGCAGCGCCGATAGCGCCGTCATCAATTGCTGCAGCGTTTGCGGATCGGGCATCGGCAGCTTGAGATACGGCGCCCCCGTGCTCTCGTCGCGCGTGACGAACGGGTTTGATGGCGCATTGCCTTGCGACGCTCCAGCGACCGCGGACAGATTTTGCAGAAACGCCAGGCCCGTCTGCACCAGCCCGCTCCATGGATCGCCGCCCGGCGTCGTGACTATGGTCGGCGCGGCGGCGAGCTTGCTGATCGCGCGCGCGCTGTTGGAGTCGGTGTCGCCCGGTTGCGACGCGGGAATCGATTTCGTCGTCTCCTCGACGGTCTGCATGAACTTGGTGAGCCGCGTGCCGCCGAAACGGATGTCCGCCTCGCCGCCGTCGAGCACGCCGGCGAAGAGCGACTTCTTGAACTTGAGCACGCTCAGCATGCTCTCCTCAATCGTTCCCTTGGCGACGAAATTGATGACCTGCACCGAGCGCTTTTGTCCGAGTCGATGCACACGGCCGATGCGCTGTTCGAGCACTGCGGGATTCCACGGCAAATCCATGTTGACGACGACGGAGGCGAATTGCAGATTCAAGCCCACGCCGCCCGCGTCGGTCGCCAGGAAGAGCCGGCACTTCGGGTCTTCGCGAAAGCGATCGACGAGGTCACGGCGCTTGACCGACGGCACACCGCCGTGGAAGAGCACGTGGCTCCAATCCTTCTTCGCTTGCAGTTCGCGCACCAGCACCTCGTGCATGCGCAGCCATTGACTGAACACAACGGCCTTCATGTCGGCGTCGGTAAACAACTCGTCGAGCTGCGCCGAAAGCTCGGCCGCCTTGAAGCCCTCGTTGGTCGATTGATCCAGAAGATACGAGCCGTCGCACGACATGCGCATGTTCTGCAGCGCGATCATCAGGCGTTGCTTGTCGGTCTCGGACAGGTATTGATAGCGTCGCCATTTGAGCACGATGCGGGCGACGGTCTCCTTGTTCTCGTCGTGATACTGCATTTGCAGCTGCGTCATCGGTACGAACAAGTTCTTATCCACGCGCTCCGGCAGTTGACTGAGCACTTCCGCTTTCCTGCGGCGCAAAAGAATCGGGGCCAGCGTCTTGCCGATCTGGTCGAGCTTGGTGTAGCCGATGACTTTGCCGACGTCATCGCGGACCTGATGATCTTCGAGCAGGCGAAAAGTCGGGCCCAGACGATGGCGATCGACGAACTGCACGATCGAGATCAGCTCCTCCAGGCGATTCTCCAGCGGCGTGCCCGTGAGGACGATCGCATACGGCGTGTCGATCTTTTTGACGCTGCGGGCGACACGTGTATTCCAGTTCTTGATGCGCTGGGCCTCGTCGAGAATGACGAGGTCCGGCGCCCACTGCGCGATCAGATCAAGATCGGCGTGCACGGTGTCATAGTTCATGATCTTGATCGGCGACGCCTGAGCGAATTGCGCCCAGCGCTGCGGCTTGAGTCCGCCGATGACCTGGGCTTGCCGTTCACTGAAGCGTTCAATTTCGCGCTGCCATTGGTGCTTGAGCGAGGTCGGGCACAGGATCAGCACGCGCTCGACGCCGAAGTGGCGAGCCATCAGCTCGGCCGCGGCGATCGCTTGAATCGTCTTGCCGAGACCCATCTCGTCGCCAATGAGACAGCGGCCGGCGCGGGCGGCGAAGAGGGCGCCTTCCGCTTGATAATCGTAGAGAGGCACCTTGACGAGCTTCTTGAGATTGGCGCTCTTGATCCCTTTCGGATACTCGGCTTGCAGGATTTCTTCCCGCCGCGCCACGTCGCGTTTCTCGGCGACCCAGCGCGCGACGTCGTCGCGGACGCGCAGTTCGTGATCGAAGCCCTTGGCGTCGTCGAGAAACGTATCGAGCGTCGCAATCGCTTCGGGCAGAAGGAGGCCAGCATCCGAGAAATACTTCAAGGCGAGCCTGATCAGTGCGACCGGGCATTCGCTGCCCTGCCGAAAGGAGACGACGCGCTCGCGGCCGTAGCGCAGGTAGATCTCGCTGTGGGCCAGTTGCGAGCCATTTTCGAGCGCGGTCTTGCCGCCGCGGCGATTCTCCAGATGGCCGAGCGTGAACTCGATGTGCTTGCAGGTGCCGAGACTGTTGGTGACGAAATCGCCGCAGGTGCAGGAGTTGTCGCCGAGGTCTTTGCCGCGGAGGATGACGTGATAGGAGCTTTGGCTTTGCGCGTTTTTGACGAGGAATTCGGAGAAGATCGGCTCGTCGGTGAGGTTCTGGATGTCGAATTCCTGCGTGCGGCCATGTTCGCGGCGGAGGCCGATCTGCCATTCTTCGAGAGGCATGCCTTCGGGCCGTTTGGTGCGCGAGAGTTTTGCGGGCTTGGTCGTTTTTTGTTTGTTGACGAGTGATTTCTCCGCCATGATGGACGTACCTCCTTGCAGGAATTGGATTCGGCCATGTTGACATTGTTTTACAAAGAAGCTCACGCAAAGGCGCAAAGGCGCAAAGAAATTCTGTCGCTGCGCCTGGCCCTCGTCTTCCTTTGCGCCTTTGCGCCTTTGCGTGAGATTTCTTCTCAAGAGTCCAGGCCCGCCGACTTCAAGCTTCAAACCACAATCGTCGACACCTATCCCAAGGAATATCTGCTCGCCTTGCGCGCCGACACGAACGATCGCCTCTTCGTCGGCGCCCGCGAAACGCTCTACGTCTACGAGCCGAAAAAGGACGACGGCTACCATCCGCGCAAACGGCTCTACACGTTCCCGCGGGGGTCGTGGATCAACGACATCGAGGTGCGCGGCGATCATGTCTACGTGCTGATGCAAGGCGAGCTGTACGTGTTCATCGACGGCGCCCGCAAACGCGCCGATCTGTTGCCGCGCCTGCTCGTGTGGGGGTTGCCGCACTGGGTGAAGATAACTGGCTTCAAGTCGCTGGCGTGGGGACCGGAAGGCGATCTCTATTTCTCCGTCGGCGGGCTGAACCTCGAGGAGCGCTGGAGTTACTGGACGTTCTTCGGGCAGCCGGAAGGGACGAAGCTGCCGTATCGCGGCGTCGGCGGCGTCTTTCGCTGCAAGCCCGACGGGACCGAACTACGTGTCGTCGCGCATGGGTTGCGCAATCCCGGCGCGCTCGTCTTCGATCACGCTTGGAATCTCTTTACGTGCGACCATTCCGAGAAGACCTATCAATACTGGCACGTGACGACGCGCGCCAGGCTCGGACGCGGCGTCGGGCCGGCGGACGGGCTGGCGCCGATGTTTGACGAAAAAGGCCCGCCGATCCAGGCGGGGCCGTTCTACTTCGATGAGCCTGCGTTGCCCAAACAGCTGCGGCATCGGCTGCGGTGGGCCAATGGAAACAGCCTGGACTTCGCGATCAAGCCGCGCGGCGCGAGCTTCACGGTTGACGATGCCGTGCACACGTTTCATCCGCCGCGCGGCTTTTCCGTCGCCGGCGGCGGGCGGGTCTTTGCCCTTCATGACCAGCACAAGATCGTGATGCTGACGAACGCCGACGATCCGAAGGCGCATGCGTATGAACCGTATGAATCGAGCGAGGCGACGCCCGAACGGCTATGGCGCGAGTTGAGTAACGCATCATGGATTCAGCGTTCTCGCGCCCACGTCGAGATTGCGCGGCGCGGCGGCGAGCTGCTCAAGGACGCGAACAAGAAGCTGCTCACGACCAAGGCGAACGATCCAGCCTTCACGCATCTCATCTGGCTCGCGGCGAAGAGCGGGCAGGGGAGTCTGCACTTGCTCGCCCTGGTCGATCATGCCGATCCGCGTGTGCGCGTCCAGGCGATCCGGGCCCTGACGGAATTCCCCGATCAGTTACGCGGCGAGCCGATATTCACGAAGCGATTGCTCGACGAGGATTCGCAAGTCTTGCACTCGGCGATGTCGGCGTACTTTGAACCGAAGGTCGCCTGGGACCGTGCCATTCAGGCCGAGATCGAACGTGGGCCGGCGTGCAGCAAGGACCCGTATCTTCGGCAAACGGCGGCGCTCTTGCTCGCCCAGAAGTTGACACGCGTGCAAATCGAAGGCCTGTGCGAGCGCGTCGGTCCGGCCAAACGCCTGGCGGGCGTGTTGACTGCGGGCTTTCGTTTGACGCTGCCGCCCGCGACCGAGCCGCTCGCGCAACAATTGCCGCTCAGCCATGTCGGTGCGGATTATCGCGTCGAGCACGCCGAAGGCAAGCGCAACCTGCGCGATCATGGCCGAATCGGCGGCTTCACGATCGCGGAGCACTGGAAGGCGGACAAGCACACCGTCGAGCAAGAGCTGTTATTCAAGCTGCTGCGCAAGCTGCTCGCGGACGAAGAGGCGACGGTGCGCGCACAGGCGGCGGCGTTCCTGGCGGTGTTGGATGATGCGCGCTGCAAAGAGGAAGTTGAGCGCGTGTTGAAGAAATGACCCCGCAGGCTCCTTCGTCGCCTGCGGGCTTGAACTCACGACTCACATCAACTCCACTTCCGCCGGCGCCACGACAAACGCATCCTGCCCCTCCGCCGGCTTTGCGAGCTTGATCTTCGTGACACGCCAGCCATGATGCACGAGTTTGCCTTTGAACGGCGGTTGCCCCGTCACGTTGCCGGTCAAGCGAATGGCCGACGGATCGAAGCCGGCGGGGACCTGGACGTCGGCTTGTTCCTCGCCCTTGAGGATCGGCTCCATGTCGAGATGCTCGTTGAGGATTTTCTGACACGCCTTGTGAATGGTGCGCACGCCGGCGCCGAGCGTCTCGTTGTCGGCGCCATCGACGTTCTCCAGGAGAAAATCGAGCAGCCGGCCGTCGCGCTGCATCAACGTCAACAGCAACACCGGCTCCGGCGACGGCTTGGGGGGCGGCGGCGGCGGGGGCGGCGTCAGGGCCTTCTGCACTGCCTCCTGGAACTTGGCGTCCGTCAACCAGCGCTGCGCGATTTCGTTCGCTTGCCGGGCCCGCGCGAAATCGCCGCCGACCTGGAGGTAGCGATAAACGAAAAACAGGATGACGCAACCGCCGAGCGTGCCGGCGATCGCGTAGTAGGTTTCCATTTCCATGCGTGGTCCTTTCATTGCGGAGGGCAATGGGATTATATGGCTCGACTTTTTGATGTGCACCATTGACCCAGCCAGCGCATGCGGATAACTTGGCTTTCTTCCCTGTCCCACCATTGCCGGGAAGTTTCTGGAAACCGGTGTTACATGGCCGAAGGCAAACCGCCGCTCTCCTCCACAACCAGCGACGGCAGCGCGGCGGGCGAACCTCCGCATTGGTCGGCCGCACCGCAGTCGGTTGCGCTGGGAACTCCCTCCAACGTGCGCTATACGGTGCTCGCCTGGGCATGCAGTCTGTCGATGCTGACGTACATCGACCGCGTGTGCATCAAGCAGGTCGGCGGCGAAATGCAGAGGGAACTGGGTCTGAGCAAACAGGACTTCGGCTGGCTGTTCTCGGCGTTTGGCCTGGCGTACGCGATGTTCGAGGTGCCGAGCGGTTGGCTGGGCGATCGTTTCGGGCCGCGCCTGGTGCTGTGTCGCATCGTGCTGTGGTGGTCTTTCTTCACCGCGCTGACCGGCTGCGTGTGGAAGTTCAGCTTCGATCTGGGGTATTTGTGGATGCCGGAGTTCCTCGCGGACTGGGTACGCCCGATCCCGCTGACGTTCAGTAGCCTGGGGTTGCTCGTCATCATTCGGTTTCTCTTCGGGGCGGGGGAAGCCGGCGCCTATCCGAATACGGCCCGGGCGTTGCGCAGCTGGTTCCCTTACGGGCGGCGCGGGCTGGCCCAGGGATTGTTGTGGACGTTCGGGCGCTGGGGGGGCGCGGTCGCGCCGTTGATGATAACGCTGTTTGCCTTGCCGTTCGGCTGGCGCGGGGCGTTTATCGCTTTCGGGATTCTCGGCGCGATTTGGGTGGTGGTATTTGCATACAGTTTTCACAATTCTCCCGCGGAACATCCGAGCGTCAACGATGCGGAGCGTGCGTTCATTCAGGAAAAAGGGGACGACAAGGCCCGCTTGCCTCTCTCGTGGCGCGCCATGTTGCGGTCGCCGACGCTGTGGTGCTTGAGCGGCATGTATTTCTTCAGCAACGCCGGCTGGTGCTTCTTCATCACCTGGGATGTCGAATATTACAAGCAGGTGTTGCACCTCGAGGGCAACATGCTGCTCTTGGCGTCCGGCGCGCCGTTGTTCTTCGGCGGCGTCGCCTGCTTGTCGGGCGGCTTCGTGACCGATCGCCAGGTGCGCGTCTGGGGCCGACGCTGGGGCCGCACGCTGCAAGGTTGCGTCGCCTATGCGCTGGGCGGCGTCTTCTTCTTGCTGGCCCTCTTTGCCGACATGCCGCTGCTCTCGGTCGCTTGCCTGTGCATCGCGTCGTTCTTCAAGGACTTCGCGATGGCCGTCAGCTGGTCCACCTGCATCGACGTGGGCCATCGCTACTCCGGCACGGTGTCCGGCTTCATGAACATGGTCGGCAATCTCGGTACGTTCGTCGCGCCGCCGATCATCGCTTATCTGGCGGAGGAGCGCGGCGAATGGGGGCTTGCTCTGGTTTTCTCCGCCAGCGTATTCTTCCTCGCGTCGGTCTGCTGGCTCTTCATCAACCCGGGCAAGGTCATCGTCTACGGGCCGGCCGATCACGAGAGCCTGCGTGCTCAAGGCATCATCGAGTAACGACGCAGCCATTAAAAAGACACCACCCGCTTTATTCAAGCGGGTGGAGGGGGGAGTGCGGTTTGAGTTGTTGTGAGAAGGGAGTATTGGCGTGAGGAAGATCCATCACGTTCGAGAGCGGTCGTCAAGATCGTGAATATTATGGGTTCGGGGGGGAACTCACCTCACCATCTTGAACTCGGCTCCTGTCAGGGACACAAGCCGTTGCCTCTTTCGCGACTTCACCTCCTTGGTCTGATTCAGTCGGAATAGTACAGAGCAATCGACGTGCCAAACGCGCCGCGGCATCCCTCGATTTTCCCTAACTCACTACATGAAAAGTTGTTGCGGCCTTCGCCTCGATATGCCATCCCTGGAATGGGGCGAAGAGCGATTGCAAAGATGTCGCCGATTCAGCACGGGTGTCGCGGTAAAAATTACAACATCCAAGCCCCGGAGGAGCGATAATTGACAAGTCCGTGCCGCGTGATAGAGTACAACCACGCCCCCGCGCCGCATTGATGGGGCGTTACAATAACGGCGCCTTGAAAGGAATGGACCACAAACTCCGTCAAGCCATCGCCCTGGAAGCCGCTCGACTCATGTACGAGCGCGCCGAAAGCGAGTACTTCACCGCGAAACGCAAGGCCGCCAAGAGGCTTTGCCGCGGGCACGTCAAACCGTCCGATCTGCCGTCCAACGCCGAGATTCGCGATCAAATCCAGCTCTTCGCGCGCCTGCACGAAGGCGACAAACGCACGCAACATCTGCAAGAGATGCGCCTGGCCGCCTTGCACATGATGCGCCTATTGCGTCCGTTTCGGCCGCGGCTCATCGGCAGCGTCATGACCGGGCACGTCCGCAAAGGTTCCGACATCGATCTGCACGTTTTCACCAATAGCGCCGGGCTCGTGACGGATATGCTCGAAAACGAAGGCTACCAGTTCGATCTCGAACGCAAGGCGATCGTCAAGTTCGAGGAGGCTCGCGTCTTCACGCACATTCACGTCTTCGACCGCTTCAATTTCGAGCTGACCGTCTACGACGAGGACAAGGCCCACTACGTCTTCAAAAGCTCGATCACCGGCAAAGCGATCGAGCGTGCGTCGATCGCCGAGCTGGAGGAGATGCTGAAACGCGAGTATCCCGAACTCGATCTCGAAGCCAACATGCAGGAGCAGGACGTGGACGTCGATCCGTTTGCCCTTTTCCGCATGCTGCTCCTGCCTCTTGAGAATGTGCAGCAGTCGGCGAAGCATCATCCCGAAGGGGACGTGCAGTATCACCTTCTACAAGTCTTCGAGTTGGCGCGCGACGAGCGCCCTTACGACGAGGAATTTCTCCTGGCGGCGCTCTTGCACGACGTCGGCAAGGGAATCGATCCGCACGATCACGTCGCGGCCGGGCTGTCGGTGCTCGACGGCTTAATCACCGAGCGGACGCGCTTCCTGATCGAGCATCACATGAACGCGCTGGCGTACAAGGCAGGGACGCTCGGCGCGCGCATGCGGCGCTTCCTGGAAGCGTCGGAGCATTTCGAGGACTTGCTGCGGCTGCGCGAGCTTGACACCCTGGGCCGAGTGCAGGGGGCGGTCGTCGGGACCGTCGATGAAGCGCTGGATTTCTTGAGAGAGCTGGCACGCGAGAATGAAGGGACGTAACCCAGAATTCGTTTAGCGCTCGCGCGGCGCCGCGCGAGCGCGAAACGGAGTCAGGTTGGGTCACGCCGGCTGGCGTAGGGCGTCACGCATCAATTCGTTGATCGCGTCCCAGGCCTGATCGACGTCGATCCGTCGTACGCAATCCATCGTGGCGCACCCGCGCGGATTATGGCACGGCGCGCAGGATACCGGATGCGCCAGGACGCGACACACCGCGCCGAGCGGCCGCCAGAGAGCCGGGTGATGGATGCCGTTGCCGAGGATGACGCAACGTGTTCCGACGGCGGCGGCGAGATGGCCGGCCATGGAATCGGCGGCGACCACCAGGCGTGCCCGCCGCACGACGGCGACATATTCGGACCACGGCAGGCGATCGCATAGGTTGACGCAACGCGGTGAATCGACGAGCACTTGTGCGCAATTTCCGCCTTCGCGCGCGCCTTGACCCGTGAAGACGACGGTGTGCCCGTCCGCCAAAAGGCGGCGCGTCAGCTGTTGCCAATGAGCGATTGGCCATTCACGGCAGGCGGTGCCGGCGCCCATGTGCAGAATCACAAACGGCGTGTGCGGCAGCGCTGGAGGATGGGCCTCATCGCCGGGTCCCAGGTTTGGCCGCACTTCGGCGAGACAGTCCGGCGTAATCGGCAACAATCTCAGCAAGTCGGCGAAGTATTCTACGACATGGCGATCCTGACAACGCCAGCGTAAACAGTGCGTCAAGAGCGGCCCGAAGCCACCGCCGCTGTAGCCGATGCGGATCGGAATGCCGGCTTGCCACAGGAGCGGAATGGCGTTGCCGAAGTAGTAACGCAAATCGATGGCGGCGTCATAGCGTGCGTCAATGAACTCGCGCACGGCCTGGCGTCGGGTACGGCCGTGCTGTCGGAGTTTCTGCAACCACGAGCTCGCGCCGCGATTCAGGCGGCAATGATCGAAGAGGTGAATGTCATCCACGAGCGGATGATCGCGCAGAATTGCTCGTGACCAGCTGCCGATCAAGAACCCGATCCGACAGTGCGGGAAGGCACGGCGCAGCACAGGCAGGACCGCGGTCGAGAGGATCACGTCGCCCAGATGCCCGGTGTTGGCGATCAGGATGCGGCGCGGCTCCGGGATCGGCCCTGAGATTGACGGCGTGCGAACCACGCGCGCGAGCACGCCGTCCACGAGCGCCAACGCGCGCTGGACCCAACGTGAACCGCTGCTGTAGATCGACGCGTCCATGCGAAGTCTCGGTAGGCGAGGACTAGGCCGCGAGCGGCAATTGGTTCTTTTGCCAGGCGCGCGTCAGCATGTCCAGAAAACGCAGCGCCAATCGTTCCCGGCTAAAATCGGCGATGAAGGCGCGATCGGGTTCGGTGCAAATCGTGTCCGGATCGGCCAGCCAGCGCGCCAACCATGCGGCGGTACGCGGCGGATCGTCGCTCACCACGACACCGCGGCCGGTGCGGCGCACGAATTCGGCCAGCGGCGACGCAGCCGGGCTGCCGACGAGGAAGATCGGCGCGGCCGCAGTGAGGTACTCGAAGACTTTGCCTGTCATGACTCCCTCGCCGGGATCGCGCCAATCGACGAGTAAAAGAGCGTTCGCATCGCGCTGTAGGCGCAGGGCAAGTTCGCGCGGGATGAAATCGCGCACATCCACACATGCCAAAGGATGCGCCGTCAGCATCTCGCGCCAGACCGCGGCGCTTGGCCCGGCCAGCACCAGCGAAAGGCGCTCGCGTAGGGCGGGCGTATCGCGCTCGAGCAGGCTGAGTGCTTCCAGAAAGGGGCGCGGATTTTGCCCTTGCGGATAAAGCGTGCCGGTATAGACGATGCGGCGTTTGCCGTCGGCGGGAAACGCCGATTCGGGCGCGAGCCGAACGTGCGCCGCCGGGTCGAATCCGTTGAGGATGATCTCGACCGGCTTGGAAGTTTTCGCCTTGAGCTTGTCGGCCAGGCCCTGCGACACGGTGACGACGAGATCGACCTCGCGCAAGCAGGCTCGTTCCTCGCGTGCTTCCTTCAAGGTGAAGGGGAACATGCCGCGATAGAGGTGATTTTCGGTCCACAGATCGCGATAGTCGGCGACCCAGCAGCCGGCCAGGCGTTCGCGCTTCACGGCACGGGCGACGAGATGGGCCGCATAGGGGCCGTAGGAACTGACCACGACATCCCACGGTCCGTGGGCGCGTGCCCACGCGAGGGCGGGCGCAATCCAGTAATCGGTGAGGTCGGGCATGCGCGCCGAGCTGAAGATACCCGTCTTCTGTTTGAGCCAGAGCAGCAAGCTGCGCCAGGTCCGGCGCGGGGCGGCATCTTCTTTCTGTTCCGCCTTGTAGCCGGCGCGCATTCGTTCGAGGTACCAGGGGACGCCGTAGTCCAGCTCGGCCACCTGAAACGAGTCGCGCGTCATCTCCCAGCCCGCTTGATCCGCGCGCTTTTGCGTCGTCAGCACAGTGACGGCGTGCCCCGCCTCGCCCCAGGTCTGCGCGAACGAATGCGTGCGCAGCGAGGCCACGGCGCGCTGCGGCGGAAAGGACGGCGTGACCAGCAGGATTCTCATGGCGACTCCCTCACCGGCAGCGTGCATAGCAATCCCGACAGCGGCGTGTCGACATGAAGTGGCGTTGCCGGCAACGCGGCGGGAAGAACCCACACATCGCCGGGCATGCAGAATTCGCCGTTGTCGAACCGGCCCTGGCCGGCTGTGACCACCAGTGCTTGCATTCGGTTTAGCCCGCCGACGCTCGTGGTTGACGGCCAATGAATCCGATCAATCTCGAAGTACCCACACGCGACAACGCGTTGCGTCGCGGCGTCGGTTGGCGCGATCGGTTCGACCGGACCTTGGTTCCAGTGGATCGAGGCAAACGCTTCCTCGATGTGCAGCTGGCGCGCGTTGCCCTGGGCGTCGCGGCGGTTCCAGTCGAACAGACGAAAGGTCGCATCGCTGGTCTGCTGAATCTCCCCGAAGAAGACGCCGCCGCCGACCGCGTGTACCGTTCCCGCCGGCAGGAAGACGCAATCGCCCGGCTTCGGCACAAACGAATGCAGGCAATCCGCGACCGTGCCGAGCTCCAGGGCATGACGCAACTCCTTGGGACCGACGCCGGGTTTCAGGCCAGCGTAGACCCGGCTACCCGGATCGGCGTCGAGGATGAACCACGCCTCCGTTTTGGCGCTTTCGCCGGGCCAGAGCTTCTTGACCGCGACCTCGTCTGGATGGACCTGAACCGATAGCCAATCCTGGGCGTCAAGCAACTTGAATAGCCACGGAAAAACCGCGTGCTGTTTCGCGGCGGCGCCAAGCAGTGTGACGCGGTCCTCCGCCATCAGCTGGTGCAAGGTCAGTCCGAAGCCCGTTGCCGTCGTCAAGCGACTGTGGTGCAGTGGATGATCGCTGACTTCCCACGATTCGCCATGGGGCTGGCCCGTCGGCAAGTTCTTGCCCAGGAATCGCCCGAACTTGCGTCCGCCCCAGGGCATCGGGCGCAAGAACGGCTCAAAACGCAGCGGATGGGGAGATGCGTGCAGCATGGGTCCAGGCGGGCGTCCGGGAAAAAATCTAAAAAACCGCGCAAGTCGCGAGAAATAGAGCGTTTTGGGTATAACAAATTGGTCTGGACGGGGTCAAGGTAGACTGCGGCGGGTCGTTGGGCAGCTTGGTAACCTGCCCTACGAGACACAACCCGATTGTCGGGTTCTTGAGGGATGGATCGGTTTTTCGGACGATTGACGCCGACCAAGCGTTTCAATTGTCGATTGGGCAAGGATTTTCGGAAAATCCGCTAGCAAAGGGATCCTGGCATCGACTAGAATAAACCATTGCAGGTCAGGTCAGTATCTGACGCCTCGGCCAGCAACTCGCAGAGAGGTTATGAAAATGACCAAGGTCCGTCGTCTTGTGGTCGTGATTGGATTTCTCGGCATCGCAGCCGTACTCTCCACAGCCTCGAAAGGGCAACCGGGCAAGAAGCCGGCGGGACTCGTTACCACACCGCAGTTGACGCCAGCCAAGGAGGTCAGCCAGCTCGCGGAGGCGACCGAATCGCGCTTCAGCCAGCCTGGCATCGTCACCTATCAGCCGATCCAGGGTGATCTCTACTTCGCCTTGCAGCTCCAGCCCAAACTCGACAAGGCTCCCGATCGGCCGCGCGACATCCTCGTCATGATGTCCACCACCGCCACGCAAGGCGGCACCGGCTGGGTCGCCTCGCATCAGATTGCCGAGGGCATCATCGAAACTGCGCGCGAGTTCGACCGCGTTTCTCTCTGGACCGTCAATGAGCCCAAGTTCACGAAGAATCTCACCAAGGACTTCCTGTTGCCGAAGGTCTATGAAGACGGCAAACGTCTGCGCGAGGCCATGACGCAGTACCGCGCCAAGGAGATGCCCGCGGGGAATGCCGACCTCAAGAACGCTCTGGAGGAAGGACTCAAGTCGTTCGATTCGAGCAAGGATCGGCAGCGCATCTTTCTCTTCTTGGGCGACGGCCTGAGCACGCACAATCCGATGACGGAAGACGATCGCGTGGCGATCGCCAACAAGATGAAAGCGCGCCGCATCGCCTTCTTCACGGTCCCGCTGGGCCAGCGTTTCAATCCGAACACGCTGCACGGGCTCGCCAATGCCACCGGCGGCGCCGTATTGCGTACGCGCGTCGACGAGGAAAAGCTCGTGGACGCCCTCAAGCGTTACGAGGAAGCGTTTGCCGGGCCCGTGCTCTATGATTCGAAGCTGACGCTCCCCGCCGAGTTGACTGGCATCTGTCCGAGCGTTCTGCCGCCTTTGCGCGGCGATTCGCCCACGCTTGTCGTGGGTCGCATGCCGAAAGCTCCCAAGCAGATCGATATCGAGGTCACGGGCGCCATCGACGGTCGCAAAGGGACGGTCACGGTCAAGGCGACCGAGCCGGTGCAAGCGCCGACGCTCGACAACTACTTCCTCGTCAACATGATCGATCAGTGGGCCAAGGCGAAGACCTACCCCGCCGCGCTGCGTGCCGATCGCACGCTGGTGCACGCCTACGAGGCGACGCGCTTGCAACATCAGGAATATCTCGAACTGGGGCAGGTCGCCCTGAGCGAAGGCAAGTATGACGCCGCCGCGGGCATGTTCAAACAGGCGCGCTCCCTCGCGCCGCACGACGGGCAGGCGGCCGCGGGCATCAAGATCGTCGATCGACTCAAGGACGGCACCCTCAATAAGGACATCATCAAGAAGCAGATCGAAAAGCGCGCCAACAAGGCCGATCAGTTCAAAATGGTGGATGGTAAGATGGTCTGGACCAGGGTCGATTTCGTCCAGCTTGCCCAGGACGACGACAAGCAGCTTCCGCCCGGCGTCAACCCGAAACAGCCAGGCATCGCCAACGAGAACCTGCTCAAGGAGCATCGCGATCGTCAGGCGGTCGAAGAACAGAAGATCGCCAATTCCGTCGAAGAGGCCATCCGCCAGGCCCGGCGCGGCCTCGACAAGGATCCCGACGGCACGATCGATTACCTGCGCAACTTGCTCAACCGCGTCAAGGATCATCCCGATCTCGGCGCCCCGGTTCGCGACGCGCTCGGCGCGCGTTTACAGGCGGCCTTGCAGGTGTCCAACGCCGATGTCAAAGTAATCAAGATGAAAAAACAGAACCAGGCCGAGGCGGTCGCCCAGGCCCAGGCCAATCTCGTCAAGGAGCAAGAGCGCAAGAACTTCGAGGACCGGGTCGATTCGCAGTTCCGCGTCTACAAGAACCTGATGACCGTGGCCCGCTTCGAAGAACGCACCAAGCTGGAAATCATGCAGGCCATGGTGGCCATCCAGGACGAGGCCCGCCTCAAAGGCCACGCCGTCCCCATGGCGACCAAGGCAACCTACGACATCGCCCATGCGGCCTTGCCACTGCAAACCTACAACACGTTGATCCGCAAACGCGAGGAGGGCTGGCTGGCGCTCCAGCTCGGCGTCGAGAAGTCGCATATTCCCTTCACGGACGAACCCTATATTCACTTCCCGCCGCTGGTCACCTGGAAGGCACTCATCAAGGCCCGCAAGGACAAATACGACGTGCAAAGCTTGCCCGACGACGAAGTCGGGCGCGTGAAGGCGACGGCAATCTATCGCATCCTCGAGCAGACGATCGACACCGAAAAGCTCCAGGAAAAAGCCAAGTTGAAGACCGCCCTCGAGTACATCGGCGAAAAATTCAAGATAACGATCCTGGTCGATAGCGAATCGTTCAAGGCCGACCTCGGCGCCGATGCGCCCGACGTCTATGAAGAAGAAGTCAACCTGCCTCCGGTCCGCAAAATGGTTTTGAACGTCGCACTGCGTTTGATGCTGTCGCAGGTCGGCAAAGGCAACGCAACTTACCTCATTCGCCGTGACTTCATCGAGATCACCTCGACCAAGCGCTACCTTGAAGACAAGGTGTTGCGCATTTACCCCGTGGGCGATCTTGCCATGCCCATCGGCAATGCTGGCATGATGATGGGCGGCATGCAGATGGGCATGCAAATGGGCGGCATGCAGATGGGCATGATGATGGGCGGCGGCGGCATGCCCGGCATGATGATGGGCGGCGGCGGTATGCCCGGCATGATGATGGGCGGCGGTATGCCCGGCATGCAAATGGGCATGCAAATGATGGGCGGCACCGGCGGAAGTTTCCAGGCGGCCTTTAACGGCTCGCTTGGCGCCATGGGCGCCACGCAAGCGGGGAGCGTCATCGATATCATCACGCGGCTTGTCGATCCGGGCAACTGGAACAAACCGCCATCAATGCAGATGATGGGCGTGCCCGGCATGATGGGACCCGGCATGGCCATGGGCGTGCCCGGCGCCCTGATGATGGGCGTGCCCGGCGGCATGATGATCGGCGGCCCGCCCGATCCAACCTTGATGCAGCCCGATCCGCAGACTTCCAACTCCATTGACTTCTTCCCGCAAGCTTTGGCGCTGATCGTCCGCGCTCCCTCGCGCATGCACACCTCCATTACCGGAGGCATCGTCGGCGGCCGAGCTAAACGACTCGAGGCGGCGGCCTTCCTGGAAGTCGACAAGAAAGGCCGCGAACTCGCCAAACAAGACAAGAACCCGTTGATCCGGGTCGCCGCTCAGATGGAATTGGCCAAAAACGACAAGAAACCCAAGCTCGTCCCGGACAAAGTCTGGAATGAGGCATTTGCCAAGGGGGGCGTCATCCCCGGCCACATCGTCGCCACGGCCGACTTCCTCTTCGAGTCCGGCGAATTCAAGCACGCCGCCGAGTTCCTCAAGGCGAACCTGCGTCACGGCGTCGTCGTGCGTCCCTGGGTTTACGAGGCTCTCGCGGTTGCTCTCGAAGCGTCCGCCGGCGATGCGGAGGAGATTCGCCGCGTGCGCCTCTCAGGCATCGCGCTCGATCCCAATGACGCGCAAGGCTTCATGAGCGCCGCCCGCGCCATGGCCGACCGCGGCGATCACGAACGCGCAATCGCCTTCTGCAAGCAGGCCGCCCTGTTGGAGCCGAACGATTTTCATCCCTTTGAAACCGCGCTGGCCTATGCCGAGAACGGCAAGGACACCAAGGCGATGGAATGGGCGGTGAGCAATCTCGTCAGTCAGGATTGGCCCGTCGACAACCTCGTCATCCAGGCCAACGCCAAGCGCCGCCTCGCCTCGCTGGCTACGACGCTCAAGTCCGAGAATCGTAAAACCGAGGCGACCACGCTCGAAGCCGCGCTTGCGCGTCTGAACCAGCGCGATGTCGTCGTCGAGCTGCGCTGGGAAAACGCGGGCGGTCCGTGCGAACTGGAAATGCGCGTCAAAGAGCCGTCGGGCAACCTGTGCACGACCGAACAGAAGCAGACGCCCGGCGGCGGCATCATGCTCCCTTACAACCTCATGGACAAGGAGCCGGTCACCCAGTACGTGGCCTCGCAAGGCTTCTCGGGCCTGTACGAAATCAATGTCGCGCGCGTTTACGGAACCCCCCTGGGCAACAAGGCCCGGCTCCTCATCACGACCAACGGCGGCACGCCCATGCAAAAACGCGAGATCAAGACGATCTATCTCAACGACAAGACGCCGATCAAGATCGACCTCAAGGAGGGCCGACGCACCGAACTGGCGACCGTGTCCGCACACGCTCAGCACGGCCGCGCCAAGGCAAAGGAAGAGAAGGAGCGCAACGCCTTCAACGATCTGCGCGCCGTCGCCAGCGCGAACTTCATCGGCGCCTCGGGCCCGCGCGGCGGCACCAGCAAGTTCGGCGGATCGTTTTCGAGCGTCGCCGATCTCGCTGCCAAGGACTCCAGCAACAAGGCCCCCACGCCGATCATGCAGAACGCGATCAACACGTCGGGCGGCGGCGTACAGATGAGTGCGCAGATGCAGCTCTCGGGCGATCAGCGCGGCCTCAACATGGTCATTCGCCCGTTCTTCGACAACGCGGCCCGCAGTGCCCGCCCGGCCATCAGCCTCTCCGCGGTCCCCGGCGGCGGGAACTAGTGTTGCGGTCCGATCAAAAACAAACGGCCTCACGATTACAAGATCGTGAGGCCGTGCCATTTTCTCAGTAGTATGCTTGCGGTTTCGCGTTAGTCGGCGACTGCGCGCCGCCAATTGGCGCGCAGGACCACCAGGCCGACGATGACGGAGACGAAGCCGCCGAACTCCACGCCCCAGATCGAGCCGCCGACAAATGCATAGCCGAGCATCGGACCGAAGTCTTTGGGAACACCGAAGAACGCGGCGCGGTAGAATTCGGGACTGAGCGTCGCCAGCCCCATCGCCGCCAGGCCGCCGAGCAGCCAGAAGACATACCCGCCGCCGAGGACGCCGAGAAGATGCTGGCACGCAAATAAATACGTGCACGAAACGCTGGTGATGATGCCGGTGCCGACGGTGAAAATCAGCGTGAAGAACAAGCCAAAGAGCAAGCCCTCAAAGATCCCTTGCGCGATGGCCGCACGCCAAACATCCTCGACGCCGTGCCAGCCCAGGACCGTGACGAAGTAGAGCGGACTGACGAGACCGTTGACCGCGTTGGTGCTGCCGCCGACGACAGCACAGGCGAAGATACCGCTGACGGCGAGCGCTCCCAGGGCGAACGGGCGCGTCGGCAGTTCGATCGCGGGCCGCGCCGGCTCCTCACCGTGGTTTGGTCCCCGCCGAGGCTCGCCGGCGTGGAACTGCTCAGAAACCTCAGACTTCATGGGGGCTCACGCCTCCAGGTACAGCATCCGCCCGCAGTTTTTGCACAGCATGGTCAATTCGCGCTTGAGCTCGCTCAGCATCTGCGCGGTGATCTCCGTGTAGCACGCCATGCAGATTCGCCCTTTGACGCCGGAGAGCGCGTCGATCCCTTTGGCCAGCAGCAGGCGATCATACTGAACGTGGATGTCGGCCGGCAGCGTCGCTTCGGTCGCCTGCAATTCTCCCAATGCGCGCGTCTTCTCCTGGGCGAAACGCTCGAGCTTTTCCTGGTGGTCCTTTTCGAATTGGGCGAAGTCGGCGTGGGCCTTTAGCGAAATCTTCTCGGCTTCCGGGAGCTGGGCGGTCTTTTCCTCGTTTTCGCCCATGGCCGCGAGGATCTCGTCTTCGAGCTTGGCGATATGCTTCTTTTCCTGGGCGATCTCCGCTTGCAGCGTGTCGTATTCCTTCTTGTTGGCGGCCCCATCGAGCTGTTTTTCGTATTTGGCGAGCTGCGTCTGCGTTGCCTTGACGCTCCCCTCCTTCTCGCGGATCGACAGGACCAGGCGTTTCAGATACTCCTTGGCCTGGATAAAGGCGTCTTCCTGGGCGGCGAGCTTTTTCTGGGCGACGGCAACCCTGTTAGGCGCCAGCGTGACTTTCTCGTCGAGTTCCGCGATGTGACTGCGTAAGCGATGGAGTTCTTTCAGGATGACGGCGGGACCAGGCATGGCGGTGTGATCTCCTGCGGGCAATCGTCTAGCGCTCGCATGACCCCGCGCGAACGCTCAACGAAGAGGGGGCTATCAATCTACAAAAAAAAACCGCCGGTCACAAGGACCGGCGGTGTCATTCAATGTTGTTGTTGCTGTTTGGCGGCGTCCAGGAACCCTTCAAGCTGCCGGCTTCGCACCGGGTGCTGTAGTTTCCTTACCGCCTTCGCTTCGATTTGCCGGACGCGCTCGCGGGTCACTTTGAAGATTCGCCCCACTTCTTCCAGGGTGTAGGTGTACCCGTCGCCCAGGCCGTAGCGCAACTTGATGATTTCGCGTTCGCGGTACGTCAGCGTCTTCAGGACGTGTTCGATCTTGTCCTTGAGCATCTCCTGGGTGGCGGCATTGACGGGGGACTCGGCGGCCTCGTCCTCGATGAAGTCGCCGAAGTAGCTGTCCTCGCTTTCGCCGACGGGCCGATCAAGGCTGATCGGGTGCTTCGAGATCTTCATCACGCGGCGCGTTTCGTCGACCGTAATGCCGGCCTCCTTGGCCGTCTCCTCGATGGTAGGCTCGCGGCCAAGCGTTTGCAGGAGCCGTTTCGAGACGTTGCGCAGCTTCGACATCGTCTCGATCATGTGCACCGGGAT
>SXGR01466095.1_pt1 | contig 23442 bp, 21 predicted proteins | sample 3174711 | NCBI WGS metagenome assembly SXGR01 (sample SAMN11356860, study PRJNA531348) | freshwater metagenome | isolation source: freshwater sample F1-60 | place: China: Fuxian Lake, Yuxi | collected 2017-12-25 | reverse complement strand
TCAACGCAGGCAGCGGAATACCGGCCTCAATCTTAATATCAACGTGCATATTCATTACTCCCGTAGCCAGTAATCACCATAGCACAACATACGCAGATTTACCCATAACGTAAATCACGTTTTTTCCATGGGTGGAGAGAGCCCCGCGCTCACCCCGCGCTCACCCCGCGCTCACCCCGCGCTCACCCCAGCCGCCATTGCCCCCGTGGTGCGTCCTGCGGGCGGGGACCACCCCCAACCCGCCCTCAGACCCCGACCGCGCGCCGGCAGGCCAAAAACGGAGGCCGACCGGTGGGAACTGGGTGTTACGACCGGTGTCGTGGCGCGCGGATGATGCAGGCGCGGCGGTCGGTCGCGCGGATTCCCTTGGGGTTTCGCTGGTAAGGGCGTATAAAGTTTTCCCACTGCCAGCGTTTTGTGGGGGAATTACTCTGACCGCGATACCAGCCGCCCCAGCCGTTGTGCCTCCGCGCAATAAAGGCGGTCGCCCGAAAGGGCCGGCGCGGCCGCCCGGCTTTGCCGTCGTTGGCAATCGCGTCTACGGTCAGGGCGGCAGCCGGAGGGTCATCCCGCGCGAGACCGTTTTCCAGTTGGTGGACCGCATCCGGTTTGGTCTTGAGACCGAGATCAAGCATCGCGACTATTGCCCGCTCTACGAACTCGCGAAGATCGGCATGGACGTAAACACCGACCTGAGCACGCGCGTGACGTGCCACTCGACCGTCGCCAAATATTTTTACTCGCAGCGTCAGGCCATCGCGCTCAGCAACGATCCTGAGAACCCTATCGACTTCAAAATCGTTGCGATTGGAAAACTGCAGGTCGCGCTGGGCATCAAGCCGAGTGCGCCCCCAGTGATCGACGTTGCTGTTGAGCCAGCGACGATAGAGCAGGCCCCTGTTGCTGTGGAGGTTATCAATGCCGTACAGCAGCCCTGAGCAGCGGGCAGCAGTTGCTCAAAAATATCTGGACGAGAAGGTCGCGAAGATCGATAGGAAATATCGCGCGGTCGACGGCTGATGACCAACGCTGCTCACGAACTCTTCAGCGATCCCGTCAAGGCGGCGGTGATCGTCAAGGAGCTTCTTGAGCTTCCGGATTTTGATTTCTGGAAATGGACAAGCCGCTTCACATGGCTCGCGCACGCGCGCGACAAGCAGAAGCCGCCGCAGGACGACGACTGGACGATCTGGTTCCTGCGCGGCGGTCGTGGCTCTGGCAAGACGCGCGTCGGCGCGGAGGAGACTTGGTTTGGCGCAGCCACGACACCGGGCACCCGCTGGTTGGTCTGCGCGCCCACGGCGGCGGATATTCGTGACACGTGCTTCGAAGGCGAATCGGGATTACGTGCGGTTATACCACCGCAACTCATCCGGGATTATAACCGCTCACTATCTGAGATTATCCTCAAGAACGGTTCACTGATCAAAGGCATCCCGGCGTCGGAGCCTGACCGGTTGCGCGGCCCGCAGTGGCACGGCGTCTGGCTCGATGAGCTTGCGGCGATGCAGTATCCGCAAGAGACCTTCGACATGATTATGATGGCGATGCGCCTCGGCCAGCACCCGCGCATGGTCGTCACGACGACGCCTCGGCCGACGCCGATCATCCGCGATCTGGTGAAGCGCAAGGACACGGTGGTCACGATTATGATCACCCATGACAACCTGCAGAACCTCTCGCCGACGTTCCGCCAGCAGATACAGCAATACGAAGGCACAGCGCTCGGCCGGCAGGAACTCTACGCCGAGATTCTCGACCCGGAAGAGTCAGGCATCATCAAGCGTAGCTGGTTCCCGCTCTGGCCCGCCGGCAAGCCGCTGCCGAAAATGGAATACGTCGTGCTGAGCTACGACACAGCCTTCACCCAGAAGACGATGGACAAGGAGAGCGGCAACGCCGACTACACAGCGTGCCTCGCCATCGGGATATTCCAGCACGGACAGGACAAGCGCACGGCCGCGATGATCATCGATGCGTGGCACGAGCGCCTCGGCTATCCGCAATTGCGCGCCCGCGTGATGAAGGACAGTCAGGTTGTGTTCGGCCCGCAGCGTGAAGGCAAACGCGCCGACCTGATGGTGATCGAAAAGCAGGGCGCTGGCATCCCGCTGTTTCAGGAGCTTGGCGCGACAGGCGTCAAGCAGGAGATATTCCCGTACAACCCCGGCAACATCGACAAGCTGGCGCGGCTGCACCTCGTCTCGCCTCTGGTCAAGCAAGGCCGCATCTGGCTCGTCGAGTCCGAGAGCCAGAAGGGCCGACCGAAATCTTGGTACGGCGAGATGCTCGGCGAGGTCTGCGCCTTCCACGGCGAGGGCACCGTCGAGCATGACGACTACGTCGATGCGTTCAGTCAAGCATTGCGTGTGCTGCGCGACATGGGCTGGCTGAAGCTCGATGCCGTGCCGCGTGAACCGCTGACGCTGCCCTACGACAAGAAGACCGGCACCAACCCATACGCTCAATAAACGCAGGAGACACGACCATGCCCCGTAAACTTTCCACACCGACCAAAGCCCCGTTCCGCTCGGCCGCACCCAAAGGCGGCGCATCGCTGTCCGCGTTGCTCGGCTCTCGCCCGCGCGGCCGGATGCCGGCGTCCGCTGCCGCGATGGCCTCGCCCCCGCTTGAGATTCTGATGGCCAAGGGCGGCGCAGTCCGCGAGCATTACCAGTTGGCCACGACCGGTGGCGTGAAGGGTCTCGGCAAGAAGCGTTGACCCAGACCCGAGGGTACGACGATGCCTTTGCGGAAAGAGATCGCTGACTTCGCCACGCGGCTCGCCGCGCTGAAGAAGTCGTCGCCGGCATTTCAGCGCGATCCCGATCTGCCGATGGACGAGCCGAGCCGCATGTTCAGGGCGGAGGTATTGGGGAACGATCTTGCTTTGCCTTTTTATCACGGCACGACGCACGTCATCCCGTCATTCAAGGGGACGATCAAGGGGGACCCTCAAGGATACTTCGGAGCCGCTGATTACCTCACGTCGTCCCCTCTCGATGCCAGTAAGAACTATGCCGGCATGGGGCCTGATCTAACGTCACGGGTGGAGCGCCGGGCCAATGCGATTTACGCGGACCTCGCCGATGGTAACCGAGATCAATTCACGGCGATGGAAGACGCATACGCGATGGCCATCAAGGAACTGGTGGGCGAGCACGAAGGGGTGGTCATGCCCCTGTTCCTTCGCGGCAGGACGGTCGACCTTCGGGGTGACAGCCCGACAGTCCTTTCCGCCGGGAGCGTCGATGATGTTGCCAAGTTCATTCGCGGGAAGGCCGAGGAGTATGGCTTCCATCCCGGCGCGGTGCGTGGAATCGAAAATGAGGGTCCGATGTTGGGCCGCGTTGTCGATGATGAATTGAGGCGTGGCCTGCTTGGGGAGGCGATGGACGCCGAAGGCAATATGGTGATGGGCGATCTGATCCGTCGTGGGTTTCAGTCCGCCGGCTATGACAATATCCTGATGGACGCCAACAAGGCCTTCCCGCTCATGGATATTCCGCGCGGCACGACGCACGCTGTCAGCAGCGACCCGGCCAATATCCGTTCGCGTTGGGCGCGGTTCGATCCCGATAACATCCGCAGCCGCGATATAGGTGCCGGCGTTGCCGGCGCATCGCTGATCCCCGCGATGATGCCGACCGAGGCCGAGGCAGCGCCATACGATGTCCCGGCGTCTCGGGAGCGCATGGCCCGGGCGCTGAGCGCCGCCATCGACTTCAAGCTCGGGGTCGCCCGGCCATACGATGTCCCGGCGTCTCAGGCCGAGAGTGACCGCGACCTGATCCTGAACCAAGACGCCTACACGCCGAGGATTCGCAGTGGGCTATCGCCGTTGAGCGAGATGGCTTTGCAGGAGCGCTTGGACCGGGCGCAGTCCGCCGCCGCCTATCGCGATGCGGCCGACCCCCTCGTCGGCTTCGGCTCGATGCGCGAATCCAACGTGCCGCTGGTGGTTGGCGCGGTGCTCGGTGCGGCTGCCCCGTTGCGGGTGGCGTCGATGCCGCGTGCGGTGAACGCTCTAAGCTCGCTGGCGCGGCTGCTGGGCAGGGACCATCCGAATCTGTGGAAAGAGCCAAGCCTTCCGCCGGACATCGCGAGCGCAGGGGCGGCGGCAGATGAATCGCAGGCTGGCCTGAACTGGGCCAAGGACCAGCTTGGCTTAGCCGAGGGCGGCGCGGTGAACATGGCTGAGGGCGGCAACCCCGACCCGTATCCCAACCCGTGGTGGCGCGGCCTGCCGGCCCCGATCCAGCCGCTATCGGCGGCTGACGTTATGCCGATGGCGACGCTGCCGGCGGCGGGCGGCACCAGCCCGAGCGCCGCGACCATCGGCGGGATCACGGGTGCCGCTGCGGGGGCGCTGCCGGGCCTTTCACTGCCGAGCCTGACCGGGGCCCCTGTTGGCGGGATGATTGGCCGGGCCGTTATCGGTGGTCCAATCGGTGCGATGCTTGGGGCTGCGCTTGGTACAGCATACGATGTCAACAAGGCGAACGCACAGCTTGACGAGTATGGTTTCCCCGAGAGGGTGTCGGGGTTGTCGGCGCTCGCTCCGTCGCTCCTCGGCGGGCGGCCGGCGGCTGATCAGGCAATCAACATCATGGGCCTTACCAACGAAGCGTTTGAAGTGCCGGGCGCGAATGTTGCCGAGCCGAATAAAGATTTGCAGCCCGGCCAGACGAGGCGCGGAGAGTATGCCGGCCCTAGCGTGCCGTTTGGCGGCCTCCCCTCCCTCGCCAGCCTTCAGGCTATGGGTTCGCCGGGCCTTGATGGTTACGGCAATCTCGCCACGCCGCACAGCTACGGGTTCGTGAACGGCAGCCTGATCGGCAACTGGTCGGGCATTCCGTCGCGTGATTTGGTTACGCTGGGGTTGTTGAGTAGTGTCCCAGCCTTTGGCATGCCGCCCGGCGAAGTAGAAACGCCGGAGACTACCACGGAGGACGATACTGCTGAGCTTGGTCTTACGATCGCGACCCCCGACAGTCCGCCCAGTAGCCCGCCCGATAGTCGGTCTGATTCGCCGGACGGCGCTGGCGACCACGGCGGAGCACGCGGCGGTCAGGTGAGCTTCGCCGAGGGCGGGCCCTTGGGTCGCGCTGCTCGCCTCGGCATGACCGCCGTGAGAGAGCTGCTCGGTGGCAAGAAGGCTATTTCCAAAGCTTTCCCGGAGGGGATGTCGCCGGAAGATGCATTGGAAGCGGCGAGACGCGGGAAGCATCTCAACCGAAAAGAGGACGGTTCATATGTCGGCTTGGGGTCGGAGATAAATTCTCCGCAGAAGCTCGCAGCACTCAGGCGCAGGATCGATGAGAAGATCGCCAAGGGCGCATACAATTCCGACTGGTACCGGAGGCAACAGGATTTTGCGCGTGAAACGTCCGATGACCCGCTGATGCGGTCGCTATTTGCGCGTGCCGGGGCTGCTTATTCGCCGCAGGCGATCCCATCGGTTGAGCTTGGAGCATTCCTCAAGCAGCACAATGCGAGAATGTTGACGGGTAAGGACGTAGTCCCGAGAACAGGCTCGCAGAGCGCGAACGTGGCGCAGGCCTACAGCACCGACCCGCAAGGGATGGTGAATCTCTCGCCTCAGAATATCCGCTTGGGGAGGAAGACGGGGCCTTACGCTGACAGAAAAGACCCGACCGTTCCCTATAATTTCAGGTCTCCGGCGGATGTCTGGGTTGGAAGGGCGTTCGAGCTTAACAACCCGTCCAGTATCGGCTCTGCCTCTCACAATGTGCTTTGGGGTGATCTGTTGCTCGCGGCTGAGAGGGCGAACAAGGCAGGGATTGGCAAGGGCGACCTGCATGATTCGAGCACGGTTCAGGCTGCGATGTGGGCCACCGAGCGCTTCGAGACGAAGCAGGCCAGAGATATCGCCCGGTTCAATAGGGAATCCGCCAAGCGTGACCGCTACGAGGCGAACCCGGAGCGCTGGCGCAACAGGAACAAGGGAAAGACGCCGCCGCCGAAGCCGGCACCGCTTCTGAGCGATGCTGCATTGGAGCAGTATGCCTTGGGTGGGCTGGATACAGCGGCCCCGCAGCACACGGCTTACCTTTCTAAAGAGGCTGTGCCGGGACGTGGTCTCAGGCATGGCCCGGACCCCGATCTTTTGGTGCCTGATGCCTTCAAAGACGAATACACGCAGCGCATCAGTAAGGCCGTTGGGCGTGATCCGATTGTCGAAGGGCTTGGTCTGTATTCAAAGCCAATCGTCCAGACTCGCGGCGAGTTCACCGTACCCGGCTCATCGAAGGTCGAGCATAATCGTGCGTGGACCGATCCGATTCTGGTATCGACTGACATCAGGAAAAAATCGCGCGGGACATCGCCGGCAGATCGCGAGGCGCTCCGTCTTGCTGCCCAGTACGAGGGCGTTGTCGGTGCTCAGCATGGCGTCGGCATTGGCAGGATACTGCCAGAGGATACTCCCAACCTTCGCGTCAAGGACACGAATGCCGCCGTCTTCGACAAGGCGGGCATGAGCGCGGCCGATCAGGCAGCCATTGACTCCTTCACCGCCAAGAACGGCCTGACCCAACTGGACTACGGCGACCGAGTCCTTGTCGTGAAATTTAGCGATCAGGGCGCTATCCCCGGCATTGGCACTGAGATACGCAACTCGCTTCGGGCTGGGGTGCCGATCAAAGACCCCGCGAGATTTGGGCGGGCCTTTGGTGAGCTTGATTACGTCCCGTCGAAGCATGTTGCGGATGAGGGCACCGGAGCGGCGACCGAGGCTCTCCTGAAGAGGTTCAACGAAATCACTATCCCTGACCTGTTTGCCCGCGTGGACAAGACCGGCAGGCTTCAGGCGCAGGCTGCGGCGCGCAATGCCATCGATCAGGATATGCTCCCGGCCGCAGGCCTCCCGATGCGCGACGACATATGGAAATTGCGCGATATCATCGCGCGTAGCGGCATGGGAGGCCTGCGGGATTACGTCAAGCAGCACGGCTCCAAGGGCCTGCCGGCTATCCTGCCTGCGGCTTTTCTGGGGGAGGAGGCACTTCGCCCTCGGTACGATGAATAGTTACCTTGCCGCCAGCCTTGAGCACTTCGCGCGCCCGTCCGGTTATGCCGGCCCCGAGCATGCTCTTGCCGCCGTAGAACAGCTTGTTAAGTTCATACCGGTCATTGGCGGAATAGGGCCGGCTGTAATAAATCCAGCCGTTGGGATGCACTCGTCTAACCATGTAGGGGACCTCCTTTTTAGTGCTTCAGGCGACATCGCCAAGGCGCACAATACGGATCAAATGCCTGATTTGATTATGGGGGTTCGAGTTCCGGAGGTCAAGGGCCAATGACCGATATCGGCCCTAGTCGGGCAGGCCCCGGCTTTGACGGCTTCGCCGACGCCGAGCGGCAGGCGCGGATCGACGCGATGACCCATCGGCCGTTGCAGATCGACCCGCGCGCCGTTGCCGTAAGCGAAGGCGCACGCGCCCTGAACCCCTTCCCGCTCAACATTCCGAAGATGATCTTCGGCCATCCGTCGCGCGACATAGCGGCGGACGTGGCGATGGGTTTCGGCGACCTCGGCGCTATCGGCCGCGAGCATTTGCTGCGGCTCCAGCAGGGCGAGGGCACGCCGTTCGATGTCGGCATGGCCACGGTCGGGCCGCTAGCCGGGCTCGCGTCCATTGCCAGCGGGCCGTCTTCGATGTTGTACAAGGGCGCGGCGTCACGGGCCTTAAGCCCGCTCACGACGATGGCCGGTCAGGAAGCCATGCGGCTCGGTCGTCTGGCTGCGCCGGCAGTCGCACCGGCAGCGGCCGGCATTGCGCTCGCGCCGGGCGAGGCTGAGGGCGCGCCGCTTCCGACAGCGCCGTTCTCCAATCTCGTCTGGAACCTGCGGCGCGGCTTCAAGGGCGATACCGCGCCGCAGGTAGCCAGTCAGTGGCGGCAGCGGTTTGCCAACCCGCTGCCGCCCATCAACATCGAGGGCGTCACGTTCAAGGGTGGACCGAAAGAGGAGCAGGAACTCCTTCAGCGGTATCTCGACCTGATGCAGCACGGGCCGGAGGCTGGCACGCCGATCACCAAGGAGCAGCTTGCTGACCGGATGGAGGAGAATGTTCTGCCGAGGCTGTACACGAAGCATCTGGGGCATGGCCCCAATTTCTATGACGTGCCCCAGCACGACATCAAAGGCCGCATCCTGCCGGGCGAGGTCAAGTTCAGAAGCAGCGAGGAGATACTGTCGCAGTGGGGTGAGCATTCGTTGGCATCTGGCCCGAAACCGACCATGAAGCAGTTGAACTTCCCTTCCCTTCAGAACCCAAACATCGATGAGGCCCTTGCGCCGTTGTCGGATGCGTTTGGAGTGCCGGTGGATGACATGCTGCGTCTTGGGGGCGGTTCTTTACCGCCGAATGACGCGGCGAGGTCTTCATTCATGCTGAGGTTCATTCGTGAGGCTGTTGAGGAAGGGGTGCTTACTCCCGACGTCGCGAGAGGCATTCAGCGGGCCGTGAACGAGGACCAAGAGCGCATATCGGATTTCAAAAGGTTGGTGGCTGAGTATGAAAATCCGAAAGTTGCCTACCAAGCCCCGTCAATTCATTACGCCGGCAAGCTAGGCGAGAATCTCTTGGCCCACAGCCGCAGCACCGTTCGCGAGAGCGCGGTGACCGGCAAGAGTTCCCGGCTGGTCGATGAGAGCCAGAGCGATCTCCATCAGGCGGCATTGGACGCCGGCTATGCCCCGAGCTTCATGGATGATCTGGAAGAGGCGTCGTTGCGGACGCGCGCGGAATCCGGGCAATTGAGCGACGCGGAGCAGGTCCGGCTGCGGGAGCTTGAGCAGAACCGGCTGGACACTGACGATCAGGCCCGTCGGGCAGAGACCGATCCTGCCCGTAAAATAGTGCCGAGGCTCCCCGACGCTCCGCTCAAGAAGGACTGGCAGCAGTACCAGCTAAAGCAGGAGTTCGCCCGCGCCATCGAGAATGGCGATGATTCTCTCGCCCTTGTGCCGGGGCGCGTCCAGACGCAGCGCTGGAGCCTTATGAACCACCTTGGCAAGATCGAATGGGACCCGTCGACCGGGGCGGTGAAGTTCTACAACGTGGACGGCGACCTGATGTCCAACGAGAGGCTGCCGAAGGAAATCAAGGAAGGCGCATTGGCCTCGCACATTGGCAAGGAGACGGCGCGCAAGTTGATCGCGGCCAAGCCCGATGCGGCGGCAGCCGATGCGGCGTTCAAGAAGCATCGTTGGTACGAGGGGATGGATAGCGAGTACAAGCGCCCAATTGCCGAGCTAGGCGAAGATCGGCAGCGGGTGATCGATTATGCGCAAGAGAAGCGCGGCCGCATCGTTGACCCGGCACGCGCCGAGTACGACCGCATCGTTGACTTGGCAAGCGCCGAGCACAACAGCATCGTTAACCCGGCAAACGCCGAGCACAAACGCATCGTTAACCGGGCACGCGCCGATCACAACCACATCGTTACCCCGGCACGCGCCGAGTTCAACCGCATCGTTGACCCGGCACGCGCCGAGTTCAACCGCATCGTTACCCCGGCACGCGCCGAGTACGAACGCATCGTTGACTTGGCAAGCGCCGAGCACAACCGCAGAGAAGGTATCGTTACCCCGGCACGCGCCGAGTACGAACGCATCGTTACCCCGGCACGCGCCGAGTACGACCGCATCGTTGACCCGGCACGCGCCGAGTACAACCGCATCGTTGACTTGGCAAGCGCCGAGCACAACAGCATCGTTAACCCGGCACGCCGCGAGTACAAACGCATCGTTGACCGGGCACGCGCCGAGTTCAACCGCATCGTTGACTTGGCAAGCGCCGAGCACAACAGCATCGTTGGCTTGGCAAGCGCCGAGTACGACTTTTTCGTCGGTCTTTTATCGCCTCGCTTCAACACCCTCGAAGGCCGTGAGCTTCGCGTTGGCGGCGCTGGCTCGCGCATGTCCTACGACCGTGACCAGCCGGCGAGCATGGAGAAGATCGCCAAGCAGTACGGCGACCCGAAGGCGAAAATCGTGACCGATAAAATCCAGACCGGGAAGACGCTGGATATCGATCAATTCTCTGGCTTGTGGGATGACGATAAAGCCTTCCCCGATAAACGCACCGTAAGCCAGTTCATTCGCGAACTGGACAATGTGTGGGTGTCCGAGGCCGATATGGCTGCGATCTTCCCGAAGCTCGATGCTCTGGAGAAGATGGCGAAAGATATCGACCATACTCCGGGTCCGGCCGCAGATACCCTGGCGGCATTCAACAAAGCCCGCGCCGAGTTCGGCCGCGACATTGCAGCCCTCGAAGACAAGTATAAGTTCAGCACCGGCGTCGAGCTTGAAGTCCATTCGATGCCGATCACCGACAGGATGCGCGACGCCTACTACCGTGTGAAGAACAAGACCGGCTCGGGCTTCTCGCGCTATGCCGTCCCGCCGGTCGCCACGCTGCCCTTCTTCGAGAGTCTCTACGGCGAGCAGCCGCAGGAAGAGTTCAATGCGCCGTGACCTGATACCCATCCTGCTTGAAGCGAAGGCGTGGATTGCCGCGCTGGAGAATGCGGCCATCGATATGGATTCCCCGATGCGGGAGGACATCGCCGTGCTACAGGATGAGTTGACGTTCTGCATGATGAAAGCGGTTTCCGACCGGACGCACAGGCTGATAGAAGAGCCCGCTGCCAATATGCTGAGGATTTGATCATGCCAGCCCTGTTCCCGCCCATGCCGCTGTCGCCGCTCGTCGGCCAGCGCGACGATGAAGACACAGAGAAGAGGCTGCCGCTGAAGCCCATCGACAAGGCTATTGCGCAGGACGCCAACGACCCGACCGAAATTGACGACGACTATGAATACGTCGATCAGGAGGACGGTTCGCAGATTATCCGCATGCGCAATGCCGATACGTCGCCGGAGGAGAACGACTTCTATCGCAATCTGGCCGAGACGCTCGACGAGCAGCACATGAACGATACGGCGCTCGACCTGATTGAGAAGATCGAGGACGACAAGAAGGCCCGCAAGAAGCGCGACGACCAGCAGGCCGAGGGCTTGCAGCGCACCGGCTTGGGCAACGATGCACCGGGCGGCGCTGACTTCCCCGGAGCCTCGCGCGTCGTACACCCCGGACTGCTGTCGGTGAACCTCGACTTCGCTGCGCGCACCATCAAGGAGCTTTACCCGGCCAATGGCCCGGTGCGCATGCACGTTCGCGGCAAGCAGACGCCGGCCAAGACGGATCGCGCCAAGCGCAAATCCGAGCACATGAATTTTCAGTTCACCTACGAGATCAAGGAGTATCGCCCGGAGCTTGAGCAGTTGCTCACTCAGGTGCCGATGGGCGGCAGTCAGTATATGTGGTGGTGGCACGACCCGGAGGCCGGTCGGCACCGCTGCGAGTTCGTGCCCATCGACGACGTGCTGATCCCGTTCCACGCAACCAGCTTCGTCCTCGCCGGCCGGAAGACGCGCGTGCTACGCCTCGACGAGCTTGAGTTCAACGCGCGGGTGCGCAAGGGGCTTTACCGGGACGTGGACGTGCCCGAGCCGCCGCAGGAACCCGAGCCGACCAAGTCAGAGACGGCAACACGCAAGATCGAGGGCAAGGAGCAGCTTGCCCAGAACATCGACGGCGTGCGGATGCTCTATGAGGTCTATGTCCTGCTCGATTGCCCGGATGACAAGGAGTCGGAAAAAGACCGCGCCTGCCCCTATATCATCACCATTGACGACCGGACCCGGAAGGTTCTGGCGTGGTATCGCAACTGGGAGGAGAACGACGAGCACTTCGAGGCGATGGAGTGGGGCGTCGAGTTCGCCTTTATCCCGTGGCGCGGAGTCTATGCCATCGGTCTGCCGCACATGATGGGCACGCTCTCGGGGGCGCAGACCGGCTCGATCCGGGCGCTGCTCGACTCGGCGCATATCAGCAATTCCCCGACCGCCCTGCTCAAGAAGGGCAGCAAACTGACCGGCCAGTCGCAGTCGATCAACCCCACGGGGGTCAGCGAGATCGACGCCGGCCTGAACGTGGACGACATCCGCGCTGCCGTCATGCCGCTGCCCTTCAACGGCCCGTCCCCGGTGCTGGTCAGCCTGCTGGGCTATCTCGATGGCCAGATGGGCAGCCTTGTCCGCATGAGCATGGACATGACGGCCAACGACACCAACGCAAATACACCCGTGGGCACCCAGATCAGTCGCGTCGAGCAGGGGCTGATCGTCTTCAGTTCGATCTTCGCCCGGCTACATCAGTCGCAGCAGCGGTGCTTCGAGATTGTGCATCGTCTAAATCGGATGTACTTGCCAGAGAAGGTTAAGTTCAACGACGAAACCATTGTTCTGCGTAAGGATTACGATCACGAGGTCGATGTTCAGCCGGTCAGCGACCCGGCCATCTTCAGCGAGCTTCAGCGCTATGCGCAGCTTGCCGAAATCCAGAAGATCATGGTCGTTGCGCCAGGGCAGATCGACCCGCGCAAGTATGCCAAGGCCGCGCTGGAGCAGATGAAATGGCCGAATCCTGACGACATTCTGGTCAAGGTGCCGGAGCCGAAGGAGCAGAACGCCATCCTCGAAAATATGCAGATGATGCACGGCCAGCCGGCGGTGGCCTACCCGCTTCAGGACCACCTCGCGCATATCCAGACCCATCTGTCATTCTTCCTGAATCCGGCCTTTGGGCAGTTGCCGGTGGTGGCCCCGAGGATGATCCCGCAGATGCTGGAGCACATGACCCAGCACCTTGGCCTTTGGTACGTCACCGAGGTCTATCACACGGCGTCCGAGGCTCTGGGCAACGACCCGTCCGCCTTGCTCAATCACAAGGACCCGATGGTCCGTCAGAACCTCGACAAGCTGCTTGCGGCGGCGAGCCAGCATGCCGATGTGAATGCCACTCAGACGCTCCAGAATATCCCGCCGATCATCGCGCAAGCTGTTGAATTACTTAAGAAATACCAGATGCCCCCGCCGATGGACCCGTCCGTTGTGGCGCAGCAGGGCATCCAGCAGCAGGCGGCGGACAGCACGGCCAAAAACCAGATCGCCCAGCAGGAACTGGCCCGCAAACAGGCCAAGGATCAGGCCGATGCGGCACTGGCCCAACAGCGCTTGCAGTCCGACGACCAGCGGGATGCGCAGCGGCAGCAGACCGACGCCCAGAAGGAGCAGCAGCGCCTCATGGCCGACGCAGCCCGGCAGGCGGCAGACGCCCAGCGGGCGGCGGCAGACCGCGCAAGTCAGGAGCAGATCGCGGCGAGCCGCGATGCGGCTGGGCTTGAGCGGCAGGACAGCGTCAACGAGACCAAGATATTCACCAATTCCGAGGACAACCGGACAGCCAAGGAAATCGTGGCGGTCGAGATCATGACCGGCGAGAAGTCCAATTTGAGCACCGGGACGGGGATTAATCCGTGATAACGGGTTGACGCATCATGTTTATTGACTTTAACGCTCTGAAAGAGCGTATAATCAAGCGGCAAGCCAGTCTTGCCTCCGAAACCCTGCGCACTGCGGGAGCGAAGCCGGAGGAGGGGCGATTGCTTGTCTCCGCAGGCCAATATCAGGGCTTGCAGCTAGCGCTAGACGAGGCTCAAGGCCTCGTGGACGAAGCGAAAAAGCGGGGAGACAAGGCATGAGCAGCGTTGCTGCGTTCAACATTCTCAATCCGGTTTCGGTAACCTCTAAAGGTTACGGGCTTGAACAGGCTTTTCCGATTGTCGATCCCGGTATCAAGCCGGTTGGCGAGCGCATTCTCGTTCAGGTCCGGCGTCCGCCGAGCCATACAGGTGGCGGGCTGATCCGCACCGAAGACAATCGCGACTTGATCCAGTGGAACGAGCAGACCGCAAAGATCATCGCGGTCGGCGATCTGGCATTCAAGAACAAGACCACCCTCGAACCGTGGCCGGAAGGCGCATGGGCGAAGGTCGGCGACTTTATCCGCATTCCCCTTCACAAGAACGACAAGTGGTCGGTGAACATCGGCGCTATCGCCGGGGAATACGTGCTGTTCGGCACCATCCGCGATGTGGAGGTACTTGGGGTTATCACGGGGGACCCCTTGACGGTTAAGACCCTGCTTTGAGGAGTGTGTAATGGCTGGCGACTTGAAAAAGGACGCCGAGCTTGAGGTCGAAGACAAGAAAGCGCCGCCGAAAGAAGGCAGCGACGACAAGTCTGCGCCCGAAGAGCATGGCGAAGAGACCGAAGACAAGCGCGTTACGGAAGAGCGCGATGAAGCTGCCGAGCTTGAAGCGGCAGAAGACGACGCCGAGCGCGAGAAAATCCGCGAGCGCCGTCGCGAAGAGCGCCGGTTCAAAAAGGCTCGCCGGCACAACGCCGAAGTCCGTACCAAGGGCGAGTTGGCGGCGGCTCAAACGCGCATTCGTGAGCTTGAAAATCGCCTGTCGAACCTTGAGACGCGCGGCACGCAAGGCGAGCTTGCCCAAGTCGACGCGGCCATCCGGCAGGGGCAAGACCTGCTGAATCAGGCGCGGCGCGCACGTCTCGACGCCCAGAGGGAAGGCAATTGGGAGCGGGCCGAGCTGCTTGACGACCAGATTTACAAGGCCCGGCGCTATGTCGAGGACATGGCGTCGTTCAAGAAGAAGGCCGAGCAGGAGAGCGCGGCCCCGCAACCGATGAACAGTGCGATGGCCAGCCTCGCCAACTCGTGGATCGAAGAGAACTCAAGTTGGTACCAGCCCAAGGGCCGTGACGAGGATAGCCGGATCACCCGCGCTATCTCCGATGGCCTTGTGGAAGACGGCTTTGACCCCGCGACCCCGCGTTATTGGGACGAGCTAACGTCTCGTGTTAAGGGTCGCCTGCCGCATCGCTTCGAGAGCAAGCGCCGGTCGCTTGACGACGATGATCGCGACGGTGACCGCGACCGGAACAATGACCGCGACGACGATGACCGCGAGGAGCGGTCGCGCCCGCGCTCGGTCGGCGGCAGCGGTCGCCGGTCGACCGGTAGCTCGTCTCAGGCCGGTGATTTCCGCCTGTCGCGCGAGCGGGTCGAGGCGCTCAAGGAAGCGGGCTACCAGCCCGGCACCAAAGAATACAAGTCGATGATCGACGACTACAAGAGATGGGACCGTGAACGTGATGAGAGGCGCTCGGCATGACCGAAGAGACGCCCCTTCAGTTTCACTCGCACAAGTCCCCCAAGAAGGAGGTCGCTATGACCGACGAACGCATTCGTAGGGATTCAGCCGCAGATACCTCGGCGCGGCAGCCGAGGGCGATGGAATCCCGTGACCGCACCGAGGATCGTCAGAACTCCGATGATGAAGCCATGAAGAGCTTCATTGCTGGGCTCGACGCCGAAGTGCTCCCGACACTGCCCAAGATTCCGGGCTACCACGTCGTTTGGCTTTCAATGACGCACCAGACCGATTCCATCCACCGCCGGCAGAAGATGGGCTATCAGCCTATCAAGCCGGAGGACTTGCCCAAGGAATTTGAGCACCTGACCGGGCCGAAAGGCACCAAGGTCGAGGGGCTCATCTCCTGCAATGAAATGGTCGGTTACAAAATTCCCGAACGGCTTTACCGCGCCATTATGACTCATTTCCACCATACCCGTCCGATTGAGACGGAGGAACAGATCAGGATGACGCTGGAGTCCGCCGTGGAACAGGAAGCGGTTGAAACCGAGCTTGGCGAAGGTTTTCGGAACTTGGGTCTCGCCCCAAAGCAGGCACCCGTTTGGGACGCCTGACTTAACCCCAAGGAGGGCCATATGGCCACTACATCCGGTTTTACCGGCTTGGTGCCCGTCTACCATAACGGTGGCGGCACAGTCAGAGCAGAGCAGTTCCAGATCACCGACAACTACGCCTCCAATATCTTTCAGGGCTCGCCGGTCAGCATTAGCTCGAACGGGAAGATTCAGATTCTTTCCAGTTCGGCGCTGCCGCTCATCGGTGCCTTCGACGGTGTTGAGTACACCGATGTCAACGGCCAGCCGCGCGTCAGCAATCGCTGGCCGGCGTCCACGGCCACTGCCACCGGCTCGACCATCACGGCGTGGTGCTATCGTGATCCGCAGATCATCTATAGCATTCAGGGCAACGGCCCGATCAGCCAGTCCGGCGTTGGCAATCAGGCGGGGTTCAAGACTTCCTCGACTGGTAACGTCACCACCGGCATGAGCACGGCATCGTTGGACGTTGCGCTTCTCAGCGCCTCGACCACCGGCCAGCTTCGTGTGATCCGCATCGGCGACGACGTGGATAACGCCCCGGCCGATGCCTTCACAACCGTCTACGTTCAGGTGGCTTCGCATCAGGATTATCCTGCTGCGCTGGCTGCTTACTAAGGAGGGCTGACACATGGCAGTCCCAATGAGAAGTACGGATTTCCGATCCATCGTGGAGCCGATCCTGAACAAAGCCTTCGATGGCGTCTACGACCAGAGCAAGGATGAGTGGTCTGAAGTCTTCAAGGCCCAGACCGGCATCGCGCGCTCCTACCATGAGGAGCCGTATCTGTACGGCTTCGCGTCCGCTCCGGCGATGCCGGACGGCACGGCGGTCAAGTATGCCAAAGGCGGCGTGCTGTACCTCGCGCGCTATCTCTATCAGGTCTACGGTCTGGCCTTCGCCTTGACCAAGGTTCTGGTGGAAGACGGCGACCACATCCGCATCGGCCGGATTTTCTCTGAGTCGCTCGCTCAGGCTCTGGTCGAGACCAAGGAGACGGTCTGCGCGAACATCCTGAACCGTGCGTTCAACACTTCCTATCTGGGCGGTGACGGCGCGGTTCTGGTCGGCAACAACCATCCGATGATCAGCGGAACGTGGAGCAATCTGCTCACGACCTCGGCGGTTCTCAGCCAGACGAGCACGGAACAGATGATCATTCAGATGCGCAAGGCGGTCGACGCGGCGAACAAGAAGGTCAACGTGATGCCGGACAAGTTTGTTGTCTCCCCCGACAACATGCTTCAGGCCGAAGTCATCACGAAGTCCATCCTGCGCACATCGACTGCGAACAACGACATCAACCCAGTGAAAGATAAGCTGCCGGGTGGTATCGCGGTTCTCAGCCGACTGACTTCGACAACGGCATGGTGGATCAAGGCCGGCAACGTCCGTCAGGGCTTGCAACTTATGACCCGCCGTCCGATGGAGAAGTCGATGGAAGGCGACTTCGAGACGGACAGCATGCGCTACAAGGGCACGGAGCGGTATCAGCCCGGCTGGACCGACCCGCGCGACTTGTGGGGCACCCCCGGCACCTGATCGATACGGCGAAAGAAGAAGGGGTTATTACTGCATGAAGGTTAGCGTTCTTCTTCCGACGCTGTACCCGAAACTCTCTGAGCGGGCGATTGCCTCGCTCAGAGAGCACGGGGCCGAAGGCGTTGAGCTTGAGTTCATCATCGTCTCACCTGAGCCTTTTTCCGATAAAGGAGGTGATCTGGTCTGGGTGAAGGAGTCGAGCCCGCGTGGCAATTGCGCGGCCAATCGGCTTGCCTTGGAGCATGCAACGGGTGAGTTTGTCGTCTGCGTAAGCGATGACGCCACCTATGCTCGCGGCTGGCTGAGGGAGGCGCTCTCGTTTTATCGGGCACACGCGCCGGCAGATCGGCCCTACATCGTCGGCTTGCCGATCCGGGGTCTTGTCGGCACCTGCTTCGGCCGCTACTACGCCAATTTCCCGTTCTTCCGAAGAGAGTTGCTGGCAAAATATCCAGCAGTGGGGGAGAACTTCTACCCTGAATGGGTCAGCGCCCATTGGGGCGATGTAAGCCTGTCGATGTCCGTCTGGCACCACGGAGGCGAAGTCCATTGCCTGCCGGTGCCGATTGTCGCGTTTCAGCCTGACCGCATGGGAGCACCGGAATCGCCGGTCAAGTTACATGCCTTCAAGGCCGACACCGACGAGTTCGTTGCGCGCTGGTCTGGCAAGCTGGGCGAAGGCTGGCCGGTCGAGACGTTCAAGGATTTCAACATCGACGCGACTTCCAAGCTGATCGAGCAGCACACAATCAACCTGCCGAATCGGGCCATGTTCATGGCTCGCAAGACGATTGCCGAGACGCCGCAGGGCCTTTGGGTCCTGCCGACGCACAAGCGCGTCGACCGCTGCCAGCGCACGCTGGACGCCATCGCCGCGACAGGATGCTCGACGCCGGGCATCGTTTTCGTCAACGGCGGCGAGCAGCCCGAGGGCTACAAGTCTCTGCGTCTGCCGCAGAACTGGTCGATCCTATGGCACGACGACGACGTTAAAGTCTGCGATATGTATCGCTGGTTCTTCAAGCGCCACCCCAATCTCGACTGGTACGGCGTGATCGCGGACGATGTCGTTCCAAAGACTCACAATTGGGATACACGTTTGGTCAACGCCGCTGGCAGGGCGCGTGTTGCGTCTGCCAACGACGAGTGGCAGGCCCCGCGACGGTTGCACGGAGCGGCGGCCTACGGTGGCGATCTGGTTCGGGCGCTCGGTTATCTGTGCCCGCCCGATCTCCAGCACATGTTCTTCGACGATGTCTGGGAGACCATCGGCCGCGAGCTTAAGGTCTGGGACGTTCTGATGGACGTGGTCACGACCCACGAGCACCACGCGGTCGGCAAGGCTCCGAAGGACGCGGCCTACGAGCAGAGCGAAAAGCTGATCGCCTCAGACAAGGTCATATATCAGGCTTGGTTCAACAAGCGCCAAGAAGATTACAAGCGCGTCGGTGCTCTTGCTCCGGTGACGATCCGCCAGATTCCGATCACCCATCTACGTGGCAAGAAGGTCTTGGTCTGCACGCCATGCCACGGCGGCATGCTGGACTGGACCTACACGACCAGCCTGCTGAGCACCAAAGACCACTTCAACGCGGCCGGCATCATGATGGATGTCTGCTTTGTGCCGGGGGAGAGCCTGATCTCGCGCGCCCGCAATACACAGGTGAAGGTGTTCCTTGAGAGCGGCGCGGATTATCTCTGGTTCATGGACGCCGACATGAACTGGAGTGCTCCGGATATCGTCCGCATGATGGCCCACGACAAGGACATCGTGGCGGCGGCGGGTATGCGCAAGGCTTGGCCGGCAACCTTCTGCGTCAACCCGGAAGGCCCGCCCGTCAATGTCGATCAGGAAACCGGGCTTATCAAGGTCAGGGAAGTCGGCTGCGGCTGCATGATCATTTCCCGGCGCGCCATTGAGGCGATGATGAAAGCCTATGGGCCGACGCTGATCTACACCGACCTTGGCTCCGGGCAGAAGATCGTGGCGTTGTTCGACACGTCGCACCAGCCGGGGCCGGTGCCGCTTGAGACCGGGCTATACTGGTCCGAGGATTACACGTTTTGCCAGCGGGCGCGGGCCATTGGCCTGTCGGTGTGGGTCGATCCGCACATTTCGCTTGGGCACATAGGGCGTCAGGAGTTCAAAGGCGCTCTGTTCGACTGGATGATGACGGAATCGAAGAAGGCACGCGAGGCTGAACAGGCCAAGGCGGTGCCCCAATCTCAACCCTTGAGGGCTGTGCAATGAGGCCAATTCGCATCGTCGGGCCGGTTTCGGGCACCCCGATCCCGGTCGACATCTACACTGCAAATCCTGCGTTCTACGTCACGATGAGCGGCAGCGGCACGCTGCGGATCACCAACGATGATCCGTTTAGCTCGGAGGCGCTGACGTGGACCACGGTATCCCCCGGCTCGATCCTGTACCCGGTGCGCGCATTCACCGGAGCGCAGGCGGCAGAGACGACCGTGCTGACGATCACTCAGCAGGGGTGGATTTGATGGGCAAGAATCTCAAGTATTGCTCCGAATTTACGCACGATCCAAAATTCGGCTTCACCGGCTCGGCCGGCAAGACGCCGGTTGCGGGCTATCTCCGCAAGGCGGCGGGCGGCAAGGTTCGCGAGCACTACAGTCTGTCGACGACCGGCAAGCTGCAATGCGGTGGCCCGGTCAAGAAGGCTCGTGGCGGCGCTATCGCGCAGATCGCCGAAGAGGCTGAGGACAAGGCGTTGATCAAGAAGGCCGTCGGGCAGCACGACAAGCAGTTGCACACCGGCAAGAAGACGGTCCTGAAGCTCCGTCACGGCGGCATGGGCTCGTACAAGCGCGGCGGGGCCGTGCCGAGTTACAGCGCCAAGCCGCTCGTCGGCTCGCGCTGAAGGTCGATTCGATTCGTTCGGGCAGGCCATAGCGACACGCTTTCTGAATAGAAGGCATCCGCGCCCCGGCCCGCAGGTAAGCCAAACAAGATAAGGGCAACCTGTGGCAACATCCGGCACTGTCGGTCAGACCGTAATCACCGTCGATAGGTTCTTGGCGCACGCCTGCAAGGCGGCGGGGCTCAAGACGGCTGAAATCGTCGGCGAGACCGCGCTCCACGCCAAAGAAAACCTGTTCATGCTCCTGTCGGCCGTGGCCAACCGGGGCATTACCCTATGGACGCACGGCAAGGTGCTGCTGCCGACGACCCCGAGCCAGATTCTCTACGATCTGGCGTCTGGGACGGTGGATGTGACCAATCTGCTCTTCCGGACGATGGATTTCAGCAGCACGACCAGCAACGGTAGCTCGTCGGCCGGCGGCACGACGGCCAACGCCTTCGATCAGGACGTGACCACCGTCTGCACCCAGACGAGCGCTAACGGCAATTTCAGTTGCAACTTCGGCTCGGCGACAACGATCACGACCGCCGGCTACATGAGCAACGGCACAGCGACGCTGACGTTGATCTTTGAGTCCAGCACCGATAACACAGTGTGGACTACAGTTCACGCCCCCGGCTCGGCGTCATACCCCGACAAGCAGTTCGTCTGGTACGACTTCGACAGCGGCGCGGTCAGTGCGCAGTATTTCCGGGTGCGCTGCACCAGCGGCGCGACGCTGAGCGCTCGCGAGGTCTCGTTCTGCACGACGCCGGCAGAGGTGCCGATGACGCGGCTCAATGTTGACCAGTACACGGCGATGACTGACAAGACGCAGACCGGCAATCAGGTTCTGCAGTACTACGTGCAGCGCCTGCAGGATTATCCGCGCCTGAACGTGTGGACGACCGGCAACTCGTTCTTCAATGTGATCGTGGTATGGCGCTGGACCCATATTCAGGACCCCGGCGCGTTGCAGGATACGTTACAGCTACCGCAGCGCTGGTTTCAGGCGATCAAGTATGCCTTGGCCCTTGAGGTCGCTATCGAGCATCCGGGTCGCATCGACATCAACCAGTTCGCCATGCTCGAAAAGCGGGCGAACACTGCCATGTTCGAGGCCGAGGCCGAGGAGCGCGATCCTTCGCCAGTCTTCCTTGGTGCAAACATCAGCGCATATACGTCCTGATCATGCGCTTGCGTCGCGCGATGAAGGATATCGAGCCAGAGGGCACAGCATGACCGGAACCGATATCGCCAGCGGCGACCTAGCAATTTCCGTGTGCGACCGGTGCCGGCTACTTCGTCCTTACAAGGCGCTTAAGCCAGACGGTCAAAGCCCCGGACTTTATGTCTGTCCTACGTGTTGGGACCCCATCGATCCCTATCGCCTTCCTCCGCGCCAGCCGGAGCCGGTCGCCCTCGACCATCCGCGACCGGACGCGAGCCTCGCCAACGAAACCAACTATCTCACCACCGGGACGGATAAAGATATGTTCTGGGCGAATCTCAATACCGAAGACGATACCCGTTTGGTGATCTGATGGCCGACGCAACAATCACCCAACTGCCAGCGGCGACGACGCCGCTCTCCGGCACCGAGCTTGTCCCCATCGTTCAGCAGGGGCAGACGCGCAATGTCGAGGCGAGCAATATTCTGTCGATCCCCGGCGCGACTTTTTCCGGGTCGACGTTCGCCTATGGGACCATCCTTAATAGCACGTTGACCGGGACGATTTCAGCGCAGAGCGCGACCGTTCTCGGCGGCACATGGTCCGGCGGCACGCTGACCAACGTCACCATGATCAACAGCACGCTGTCAGGCACCATGACGGCGACCAATGCCGTCATCAATGGCGGCGTTATCAGTGGCGCGGTCATCAACCCGAGCACGTTCTCTGCTGGCACGTTCACGGGGCTTATCTCCGTCCCCGGCACCCTGATCAACGGCACCTATTCCGGCGGTACGTGGATCGGCGGCACGATCAGCGGAGCGACGCTCTCTGGCGTCTCCATTCCGCTGAGCGGCGTTACGATCACCAATGCGACCCTGACCGGGACGACCAGTGTCTCTGGTACGGTCATCCAGACCGGCGCGACGGTCTCGGGCGGCACCTATGTCGGGCCGACGATCAGCGGCGGCACGATCAGTAGCGCAACCATCAACAGCCCAACGGTTTCTGGCGGTACGACCAGCGGCGTAACCGATATCAATTTGACCCTGACCGGAACGACCAGTATCTCCGGTACGGTTATTCAGACCGGGGCGACTGTTTCCTCTGGAACTCTTGTCGGGCCGACTATCAGCGGCGGCACGATTAGCGGCGCTGTCGTGAGAGGCAGCACTTTCTCGGCCGGCACTCTCACCGGGAACATAACCGTCAGCGCCATCCTGTTGAGCGGTACCTATTCCGGTGGAACTTGGATCGGAGGAACGATCAGTGGGGCGACGCTCTCAGGCGTTACCCTGACCCTGAGTGGCAACACTTTGACCAATCCGACTCTGACCGGCACGACCAGTATCTCCGGTACGGTTATTCAGACCGGGGCGACTGTTTCCTCTGGAACTCTTGTCGGGCCGACAATCAGCGGAGCAACGGTCGCTGGCGGCACAGTCAGCGGCACCGTTATAAACTCAAGCACGTTCTCGGCTGGCACCCTGACGGGGACGATAACTGTTAGCGCCACATTGCTGAATGGCACCTACTCTGGCGCTATCCTGAACAATCCAACGCTGACTGGTACGATAACCCCGACGCTTGTCCAGTACGCCACGAGCGGCACGTTCAGCGCGGCGCAGCGCGGCACCTATTCGAGCGTCACGGCGACTTCCGGCACAGTCACCTTGGACTTCGGGAACTACCAGAACTTCACCGTTACCGGCACCGGCAACCTGACGTTCACCGGCCCGAGCGGCGTGACCAGCGGTCAGGGCGGCGTGATCTACGTCTACTGGCAGACCAGCGGCACCGCGACATGGGCCTATAACAGCAAGTTCCGCTGGCCGGCAGCGACCGTTCCGACGGCGACCGGCACGAGCGGGTCGCTCGATGTGGTGGCCTACATGGTCAGCGCCTCGGGCGATATCAACACCAACGCGCTACTGGCGATGGGCTGAGCACATGGTCACTCCCGTCTTCAACCCGCTGTTTTTCGCCAAGAGCGGTAGCGACGCCTTCCAGATCGAGCGTTCGCTGCGCTTCAACGACGACGACAGCGCGTATCTGAACAAGACTTTCGGCGGGCCGGGCAGCACGACCAAGTTTTCGTTTTCGGCCTGGGTCAAGCGCGGCAATCTCAGCGCGACGATGGCTTTGTA
>SXGR01435508.1_pt1 | contig 23446 bp, 17 predicted proteins | sample 3174711 | NCBI WGS metagenome assembly SXGR01 (sample SAMN11356860, study PRJNA531348) | freshwater metagenome | isolation source: freshwater sample F1-60 | place: China: Fuxian Lake, Yuxi | collected 2017-12-25 | reverse complement strand
CTTGTCAAAGGCGTCGGCCATGATCTTGCCAACCTCGGTGTCGTTGTTGGCGCTGATCGTGGCGACAGCGCGGATGCCGCCGTCGATCTTGGCGACGGGCTTGGCCGCCGCGAGGATCTCGTCGGACACGGCCGTCACGCCCTTGCGGAGGCCGCGAACGATGGCGTTGGCGTCAGCACCGGCGGTGATGAATCGCAGCCCGCTCTTGAAGATGGCCTCGGCGAGCACGGTGGCGGTCGTGGTGCCGTCACCAGCGTCGTCGCTGGTCTTGCTGGCCGCTTCCTTCACCAGCTTGGCGCCCATGTTCTCGATCTTGCAGGAGAGTTCGATCTCCTCCGCGACAGTCACTCCATCCTTGGTGACCTGCGGGCCGCCCCAGGACTTGTCCAGCACGGCATTCCGGCCGCGGGGCCCGAGGGTGCTCTTGACGGCGGCGGCGAGTTTCTCGACGCCGGCCAGGAGGCTCTTGCGTGCGTCAACGTCAAAGGCGAGTTCTTTCACGGCCATGGGTGTCTCCGATGGATCTCAGAATCGAGGGGGCAGTCTTCAGATGAAGGGTGGTCTAGACGGGTCGCCGCGATTGGGCGAGCCCGGTTAGTAGCAAATGGGATGCCAAACCGGCCTCGGTTCAATAATAGGTCCGATAACACATTGACTGCCACATCTCCGCCCCGAGCCCCACCACCAGCCACTGTCGCGCCATTCAACTGATCGGGTTCGATTTCAGTCGCCACAGCGCCCGAATGATCCAAACGCAGTTGGCGGCCAGGTACATCGTCGAAAAGAGGAGCATTGCCCCTCCGACGAGCCACACCGCTCGAGGGATGATGATCCACTCCGAGGCGTCCGCCCGGTGCATGAACGTCGTTCCGGCACGCCCGATGACTGCCGCCCCGGCGGCCAGAATCAGGACATCGACACTCTGTCGAGCGTGCGCCCCTTCGAGAAAGAGCCTGGACCGCCGACCCAAGACGGAGATCAGCCGAGTCAGGGCACGTTCGGCGGTCGCCCCGGCCAGGAGAAACCAGGCGAGGACGACCAGCATCCATGCGTCCGGCATCAAGGCCGAGGCGGTCATCAGGCCCGCCGGCTCGCCAAGCAGCTTGGCCGTTGCTCCCAGCACGCCCATGAAGGCGCCGATTCGCAACATCGGCAGGCGCTGCCACCAGCCGAGGGCGACTCGGCTGGTGAGTTCCTCGCGGAGCAGGCGGTCACGCCGGGGCGAGACGACGAGCGTTCCGAGCAAGGTCACCAGCGTCCCAGTCAGGAGCAGCAGGTCCACGGTGAACTGCAGGGTTGGTGCAGGCCGCGGGTCAAGGCCATTGAGTTGGTAGATCGCCCGCACTCCAAGCGGGGAGGCGAGCGCAGTCAGCGACAGCAAGAATCCAGCCGCGAGCAGGGCAAGTCCAGTGGCGACCCGACGAGGACTGGCGAGTGCGCGCATGCGGAGTGCGTACGGCACCTCGCTCGTCACGATGCTGGTCATGACGCTCGCACCGCACTCGGGGCAGTGGGAGAGCACGGGCAGCCCCAGGAGGTCGTAACCGCACCGTCCGCAGGCGAAGTGGTCGTGCAGGCGCAGCGGCTCGCGGCGGCGCAGCCCCCGAATTGCGGGTTGCTGGGCCGATGCTGCGGGCTGCGCGGCCGAATCCGTACGCGATTCGATCTGACCCGTGGGGTCCATGACCCTACAGACTAGTGGCGATCGCTGGTCCGTTCGCTGGACGAATCGGCGATGTGGGCGGAGTGGGCGACGTGGGCCAAATGGCGGTTCAGCCCCACGCCACCAGCAGCAGCGTCAGGTCGGCGCCATCGACGGTTCCATCCTGGTTGATGTCCGAAGGGCAGAGCGTGCAGTCGCCCCACGCGCTCAAGAGGAGTGCCAGGTCGCCGCCATCCACCGCGCCATCATCGTTGAGGTCTTCGATGACCGCAGGCGGAGCAAACTGCAACGTGCCGAGCGAGCCGAAGTTGCCCTTCAGTGGGCCGCCGTCGACGGGATAGAAGTCGCTGATATTGAAGTGCCCCTTGCCCCGACCATGGGTGATCTCCATGATCTCAAAGAAGAGGGCCGTGCCAATGGGGCTGAATCCGCCGATGAGTTCGACCTCCCCATAGCCGGTCGCGTTCAGGTCGTAGACGTGCTCCACATCAGTCCTGAGGTAACTGAGGCCAAGCGTCACGGCGTGGACATTGTCGTAGTAGATGTAGATCGCCGCGTTGCCCTGTGGTCGGTAGATCTCGTACCCCGGTGTGTTGGGCCCCGGGGACTGCCACTCGTCAAGGCCATAGTTGGCCAGTTCGTATCGAAGCAATGAATGGTCAATTCCGGCGAGCGACGCGAACCCAAGCGACCCCGTCGCCTGCCCTGCCCATGTCGAGATCGTGCCCCACATGTAGGACTGGTTGCCCCACGGATCGATCACCCACGGGTGATCGGTGAGGTTGGTGGTGCAGATGGCCCCGTTGAAGCTGATGGCGCCAGTTCCTTGCGCGAGGGCAGGCGAGGCGAGAGTGACGGCGAGCGCGGCGGTGCCGAGGGCTGTGCGGGCGATTGGCATGGGTGTCTCCGAAAAAACGTGGCCTGAACGGCTCAGGCTTGCGCCACAAAGAGTACCCCGAGATTGCTTGAAGTCAATGGAAATGGCGACGGGCGAGCCGGATCGAACTAGCGACATCGCCCCCCGATGTGGTCCCCAATCGGGTCACTATCCTGCACTGTCGATGCCAGTGACATCCGATGCTGCCCGTCGCCTTGCCGACAACATTCAGCGCGTTTTCCTGGGGAACAAGGACGCGGTGTCTCGCGTGGTGGTGTGCTTGCTCGCGCGTGGCCACCTCCTGATCGAAGATGTCCCCGGGGTCGGCAAGACTGTCTTGGCACACGCGCTGGCACGAAGCGTCCGCGCCACGTTTTCGCGCATCCAATGCACGCCGGACCTGCTGCCGTCCGACATCACCGGTGCGCTGGTGTGGGACCGCAATCGTGAGGCGTTCGATTTCCGGCGTGGGCCGGTGTTTGCCAACATTGTGCTCGCGGACGAGGTGAATCGAACCACGCCGAGGACGCAGTCGGCGCTGCTTGAGGCGATGGGGGAGGGCACGGTGAGCGTGGACGGGACGATGCACACGCTGCCTCGGCCGTTCATGGTGGTCGCCACGCAGAACCCGTACGAGTTCGAGGGCACGTACTTCCTCCCCGAGAACCAGCTGGATCGATTCCTCATGCGGCTGTCGCTTGGCTACCCAAGCCCCGACGACGAACGTCGAGTGATCGAGAATCAACCCGCCAGGGTGGCCCTCCCCGCACTGGAGGCGGTCGTGTCCACCGACGAGATCTTGCAGCTCCAGCAGCAGGTGGACGAGGTGCGCATCGAGGCGTCGTTGGTGGACTACATCGTGGCGATCGCTGCCGCGACTCGCGAGCATGACGAGCTGCAGGTGGGGCTCAGCCCGCGCGGCGCGCTCGCACTGGCTCAGGCCGCGCGCGCCACGGCCTTCCTGGAGGGACGCGACTATGTCGTCCCCGATGACATCGTGACCAACGTGATCGCCGTCTGTGCCCATCGCGTCGTGCCGCGCACGAGCGTGGAGGGCAGCGAGTTCGAGTCTGGCCGCCGTGTCATGATGGGAATCATCGAATCCACCGCGGGGCCGGTGTAATCGATGGCATCATCCCGACAGGCCGTCGTGCTCCTCTCCGGCGGGCTGGACAGCGCCGTGGTGCTGGCATGGGTTCGCGAACAGGGGTTTTCGCCGATCGCGCTCAGCTTTGACTACGGGCAGCGGCATCGCGTGGAACTGGAGGCGGCTCGCCGCGTTGCTTCGGCGCTTGGTGCGTCGGAGCACATCATCCAGAAGATCGATCTTCGCGCCTTCGGCGGCAGTGCACTCACCAGCGACGTCGCGGTGCCGAAGGATCGGGATGCCTCGGTGATGGAGTCGGAGATTCCGATCACGTACGTGCCGGCGCGCAACACGGTGTTCCTGGCGTTCGCGTTGGCGCTCGCCGAGGCGCGCGGCAGCCACGACCTGGGGATCGGCGTGAATGCGTTGGACTACTCCGGCTATCCCGACTGCCGGCCCGCGTTCGTGGAAGCGTTCGAGAGACTCGCCAACCTGGCCACGCGCGAGGGCGTGGAAGGCCGGAAGATCACCGTGCACACGCCGCTCCTGCACATGACCAAGCGCGACATCGTGGCGGAGGCGCGACGACTGGGAGTGGACATCGACATGACCTTCTCGTGTTATGACCCCGTCGAGGGCGGCCGTGCCTGCGGCCATTGCGACGCGTGCGTGTTGCGCGAGCGCGGGTTGGCGGAGGATTGAGCACACGCGATGGAGTCGATGGCGGTGTCTGGGTCGATTCCCCCTGGCGCGGTGGCTCACTCAAGAAAAACTCGAAAATCCCACCGCGTCAGAGGACTTGACCTCAACGAGCCGCGCCCAACCACCCCCAACCGCGCCCAGCCGATCGCACCTCACGCCGCGCGATCGACGGTCCCTGTCTATCGCACTCGCCGAACAAACCGCGCTCCGAAGAGCTCGTCTCGCGTTGAAGGTTCTATCTGCCCTCTCGCGCCAACCGCTTGCGCTCCCTCGGTGTCGGCCCAGCAGCCGCCGCGCACGACCCGCGCGGCGCCGACCGCGGTGTCGCACCACTCCCACACCCCGCCGGACATGGGTGTAACCGGTGACGAGACGCTTCCCGCTTGCGGTGCGGCGGCGATCGCCGACCACTCCTCGTCCGTGGGCAGCCGGAATCCGGTTCCGTCCAGCCGGCTCACGATGGCGCCGCGGATGCTCCCGGACGAATCCCGATGGATGTCCGTCATCGAGTAGCGAGGCGACAGGCCAGCGCGGGCGCTGAGCGCATTCGCCGCCGCGACGGCATCGAACCACGTGAGGCCGCACGAGTCGATGCCCGGCCCCGAGGAGGGGACGGCGGCGTCGCCGATGAGTTCTCTCGCCACGCTGAGCGTGAGTTCCGGCGTCACCTCGAAGTGACCGTCATCGGCGATCCCGACTCGGCGCGTTGACTGCAACCAGACGCCGAGCAGTCCGTCGGGCGCGACCGGGCGGGCGGCAAACTCGTCTCTCCATGGTGGCGATGCATCGGACCCGGCCCCCGACGGAATCGCCGCCAGCAAGACGGCCTGCGGGATCGCCTTGCGCGCGGTGGAGTCGGTGGCATGCGTGGTCCGAAGCGTCCACTTGCTCCCCGCGGGCACCTCAAGCGGCTCGCGCAGGAGGTACGGTCGATCCTGGTGGATGTCGTAGCGGGGGATATCGATGATGACCGAAGCAATCGCGCCATCCGCGCCTGGCTTCTCCAGTTCCAGCCGGCACGAGTCCGCGTACACGCCGGGTCGAATCACCACGGCCACCACCTTCATCGATTCCGAGGACGCCGAAGTGCGAAGGTCATGCCGAAGTCCCGAGTGTTCTTCCCACTCCGCCGACTGGGCTCCCACCACTCGCGGGCTCAGCGCAGTGGCCTCGGGCGAGGCTGGCAGCAACTCCACGGTGAATCCGCCAAGTTCCGTCTTGCCGCGACCATCCGCGTGCGCCTCGGCGATGAGCGCCGAGCCCGCGGGGACGCGCAGCGCAAACCCCAATGGCAACTCGAACTCGCCCTCGAATCCGCACCCGCCGAGCGATCCGGCAGGAGAGCCCGCCGCATCGCCGGTCAACCGGAAGCCGGGAGCGGAGTCGCGATCGTCCAGTTCTTTCGCGGACGACGCATCGACGGCGTTCAGGTTCAGCTTCGCCACCAATCCGGGCTTGTCAAACCGGACGCGGATGCCACCGACGAGCAGCGCATCGGCGTTGTCCAGCGGAGACTGAAACGAGCGCATCGTCCGCTGCTCCTCTGGCGTCACGGCGAAGCCGTCGGCAAGGCGAAGGCGTGCGATCGGGGCGGCTTGTGCGGACTCGCGCCGCTGTGCCGGTGCAGCGTCGACGCCGACTGGCGCCCCCGCCGCGCACCACGCCTTGAACTGTTCGATCTCCTCCCTCGTCGGCTCCGGTGGTCGCGCCACGGCTGATTCGCGTGTCGGCAAGAAGGGCGGCATGGAGCCAAGTTCCAGCACCCGCAGCACGGTGCCTCGCTTGGCAGAGACTTCCGCTGCCGTCGCCAGCGGATAGGCCCCGGGTCCCGCACCATCATGGCAGCGCAGGCAACATCGCTCGATCATTGGCCTGGCGTGCGTGGCCCAGGTTGGGCCTTCCTGCCACACCGCACCCGCCTTGGCGGCGCTCCCCACGAGCACCCCCACAACGGATGCGGTGATGGCGAAGGCTGAAGTGTTGGCGAGCCTCACGGATGGCAGTCTCGCACACTCGGCTCGCAGTCGCACAATCGGCTCGCAGTCGCACGAGCTGGTCTCAGTCGCACGAGCCCCAGTCGCTGAGGATCATCGCCATGTCCATCCCGTCCACGACGCCGTCGCGATTGATGTCGCCGGCGCCGCCGCCGTCGCCCCAGTTGCTCAGGAGTGAACTGAGGTCAGTGCCATCCACCACCCGGTCATGGTTCCCGTCAGCGGGACACGCACCACCGGTGAACGTGACGGGGCTGTCGGTTGGAGTGACGTGCCCTCCACCGGGGCCGGTGTTCCCGGCAGTGACCACGCCGTGGTACCGCGGGCCGATGAGGTATGGGTAGACGGTGCCGCCCGCGGCATCAATCGTCGCGAAGTACGCGTAGGTGCCGTTGGGATAGTCGGGAGTCACGCAGAAGCGGCCGTTGTCCTCGTCCAGGCCGCCAAGCCCGGCGACATATTCGTAGTCTTCGATGTAGGCGCCCAGCGGATAGGTGGCGTTCACCGCAGGGCCATAGAGATTCGCGGGCAGCTGCGTGCCGTCGGGCAGCGTGGTGCGCGTGGTCATGTTTCGCTTGCGATACGAAGTCGCGACACGCGCAATGCCACCTGATCCATCCGTCCCGGCGTAGCCGTAGGGACCGTAGATGGGGTAGCCGTCAAAGCCAAAGCCGATGATGCGCGAGTGCGTGCTCCCGTCAGAGTCATCCAGGCAGATCGGGTTTTGGTGCGGGTGGTAGACGCCGCCCGGTGCGGGGTGGCCCTTGCAGGCATCGAACGATTGAGCCTCGAAGAACATCGCGTTCTGGTGCCATGTGTTTTCGTTCTGGTACGACATCGCGTCCAGCGCGTTGAAGAACGGGACGCCATTCACCAGGATGCCGATCACGCCCAGGGCCGTCGCGGTGCCGTTGCCGGTTGAGGCCACAGGATTCTTGGAGATCTTGAAGGTCCAATTCTGGTTGCTGGGCGTGTTCGGGTTGCCCGGCCACGGACCGATCGAGTAGGCGGGGACGCCGGAGGACTTTGGATACACAAAGTTGGCTGAGTGTCGCAGCAGCGTCACATCAGCGGCGATTCCGTTGTATCCCGTCTGGCCAGTGGTGTTGAGCTCCCAGCAGGTGACCGTCGCGGTCACGGCCTGCCCAGGGGCGGCGGAGGCGAGGGCGCCGAGGGCGATGGTGGCGCCAAGGCAACTTGCGATTCGTCCAAGGGTCTGCTGCATGGTCGGTATTGTCACGAGACTCGCGCAGGGGACAGTCCCCGGCCGCGATCGCCGCGACAAGGACAATCGTGCACCACAAAACCCCAAATCCAAGAAAAGGGCAGAAACATGCCCTTGCGGCGACGATTGTGTCGCTCGGCGTGGCGTGGATGAGCGGGTGCAGCACCGCCACGGGCCTTGCCGCGACCCATTCGCAACTTGGCTTCCCCGCGGACCCAGCCCGTGATCCTGCCGTCCGGGGCGTGGTCGTCTACTCCTGCGCCACCGATTGCCCGATCGGCAACGCCATGGCACCTGAGCTGTCCCGCCTGGCCGACGAGTCCGGCGCCAACGGCATCCGCTGGGTGGCGATCTACCCGGACGAGCTGATCACCGCCGACAAGGTGGCGAAGCACCAGCGCGAGTTTGCATTGACGATGCCGGCATTCCCGGACCCGACCCTCTCCCTCGCCCGCGCCCACGGCATCACGGCGACACCCGAAGTGGTGGTCTACGCCCCCGGTGGCCAGATGGTCTATCGAGGTCGCATCGACGACAGCTGGGACTTCATCGGCACGCGGCGGAAGTCACCGACCCGGCGCGACCTGAAAGAGGTGCTTGACCAGCTCCAGCACGGCAAGGTCCCGAAGCCTCGAGTGACCGAACCCGTCGGCTGCCTGCTCCCGCCGGTGCCATGAGCGCTCACACATCGATGTTCTTGACTTCGAGCGCGTGCTTCTCGATGTAGGCGCGCCGACGCTCCACGTCCTCGCCCATGAGCACCGTGAACAACTTCTCGGCCTCGGCAGCAGCCTCCATGCTCACGCGCAGGAGCGTGCGACGGGCTGGGTCCATCGTTGTTTCCCAGAGCTGCTCGGCTTCCATTTCGCCGAGGCCCTTGAATCGCTTGATCTCGATGCCGCGTCGACCCACCTCGTGAAGCGTCCCAAGGATCGCCGGGATGTTGGCGGCCTCCACCATCTCGGGCTCCTGGCCTTCCTTGTCGCTGGAGACCAGCCATCCAAAACGAGTGGGGAGCTTTTCCCCGGTCACGCCCTCTTGCTGGGTCGTCGCATAGTTGGCCAACGAGAGCCCGGCCTGCTCGAGGGCGGTGAACACGCGCTCCAGCTCGGCGTTTTCGTGAAGTTCACGGAGCGTGGCGGCTCGAGCCCCGGTCGCGTGCCCATTTGAGTTCGCGGCCTTGACGCTCCCGTTGCCGTTCCCCTGCTCGCCTTCGCTCATGCCGGCAATCGTGAGCTGCTTCTCGGCCGCCAGTGCGGTCGCTTCGTCCTCGGTGCGGCACAGCGCGTCGCCCGCTCCCCAGGCCAGGTGCCAGCGGGGGAGGGCACCGCTGGCATCGCGGCTGTCGATCAGGCGCGTGAAGAGGATGCCGCGTCGACGACTGATCGTCGCCAGTTCCTCGAGCCGCTCGATCTTGCGCAGCAGCTGCTGGAGCTCGGTGCCATCGATGCGTCGAGCGACCCGTCCATCGTCGCCGCGCACCACGAGCACGGAGTGCTTCAGCGCCATGGTTCCCAGCGTCTCGCCCATCTGGCGGTCGCTGAGCACGTACTGGACCTGCTTGCCGCGGGCGATCTGGTAGAGCGGCGCCTGCGCGATGTAGATGCGCCCCGTCCGCACCAGTTCGGTCATCTGGCGGAAGAAGAACGTGAGCAGCAGCGTGCGAATGTGGCTGCCGTCCACGTCGGCGTCTGTCATGATGATGATCCGGCCGTAGCGAAGCTTGGAGATGTCCAGCTCAGTGCCGATGCCGCATTGCAGGGCCTGCACCAGCGTCTGGATTTCCTCGAAGGCCAGCACCTTGTCCAGCCGGCACTTCTCCACGTTGAGCAACTTGCCGCGCAGCGGGAGGATCGCCTGGTGGACGTGGTCGCGCCCGCCCTGGGCGCTGCCGCCTGCGGAATCGCCCTCGACGATGAAGATCTCGGTCTTCTCGACGTCGCTGGAGGAGCAGTCCGCCAGCTTCTGCGGGAGGGCGGAGTCGCCAAGCGCGCCCTTGCGCTTCACCAGCTCGCGAGCCTTTCGGGCGGCCTCGCGAGCCTCCGCCGCCAGCACGGCGCGCTGGCAGATCTTCTTCGCCTCGGCCGGGTTCTTGTCCAGCCACGCGGTGAGTTCCTCGCCCAGCGCCTGGCTGACGAATCCCTCGATCTCCTCGTTGAGGAGCTTTTCCTTGGTCTGGTTGTTGAACTGCGGGCTGGGAAGCTTGACCGACACGACCGCCGTCAGCCCCTCGCGCAGGTCTTCGCCGCTGGGGACAAGGTCTTTCACCAGGCCGTTCTGGCGCGCGTAGCCGTTGATGACTCGCGTGAGCGCCGTCTTGAACCCGGACAGGTGCGTGCCGCCGTCGGGGTTGCGGATGTTGTTGCCGAATGCGAGGATGTTCTCGCTGGTCGCATCCGTCCACTGGAACGCGATGTCGGCGCGGAAGCCACGAGCCTCGTCCTCGCGGACGATGCTGATGCAGCTTGACTGGATCGATTTCGCCTCGTTGAGGTAGGTCACGTACGCGCGGAGCCCGTCCACGTCGCAAAACGTCTGGGATCGGACGTTGCCGGAATCATCCACCCGCTCATCGATGAAACGGATCTTGACGCCGGGGTTCAGGTAGGCCAGTTCGCGAAGCCGGAACTCGAGCGTGTCGTACCGGAATCCGGTGTCGGGGAATATCTCGGGGTCCGGGAGGAACGTGATCCGGGTGCCGCGGTCGCGAGCGCCAAGACCCTCGCGGACGACATGGAGCGGTTCCGTGACCGCACCGCGCGAGAAGGCGATCCGGTGCGCCTTGCCATCCTTGTGGACTTCCACCTCCGTCCACTCGGAGAGTGCGTTGACGCACTTGACGCCGACGCCGTGGAGGCCGCCTGAGACCTTGTACGCATTGTTGTCGAACTTGCCGCCGGCGTGGACTTCGGTGAGGATGACCTCGACGGCCGGGCGTCCATCGATCGCCGGATTGTCATGCCGCATCGGGTCGACCGGCATGCCTCGCCCGTCGTCCTGCACGGCGCAGGATCCATCGACCCCGATCCGTACCTCGACCTGCGTGGCGAATCCCGCCATGGCCTCGTCGATCGCATTGTCCACGCACTCGTAGACGAGATGGTGGAGCGCGGGCAGGCCCGTGCCGCCCACATACATGCCGGGCCGCTTCCGGATCGCCTCCAGGCCTTCCAGAACCTGGATTTCCTCGGAGGTGTACCGGCCGGATGGGGTGGGGGGGGCAGTCGTGGACTCGCTGGCGGAGGGCTGGGTCATGCGGTTCCTGGTGGGGCTCCGCGAGGCCGCGAAACCGACCCCGGATTCTACCGCATCGGAGGCCAAAATGCCGCGACGAAGCCTTTCGGAAGTCGACGTCGGCGCCGCGGATCGGACTGCCGGATTGGCGGCGTCAAGGCGAGATGGCTGGCCCGCAAATTCCGCACGAATCTGCAACCCGCCGGGCAACTTGGACGATACCTTTCTGCCGTGTCACGCGAGGCGCCACAGGTCAGTTCCAAGGAGAGCGATGCGCTTGGCCGGGCGGTCGGCTCGATCGCCAGGCGGTCGTTCGTGTTCCTTGGGCTTGGCGCACTGGCGGCGTGTACGTCGACCGGTCGGCAACTTGCGTCAAGCTCTGGCTCCGGCGCCGGTTGGGCGCCCAGTCCTGTCTGGCCAGGAGAGGTCGGCAAGGGACGACCGTCCCACGCCGCGACCCACGATGACGATGGCGCAGAGGACCCGATCTGCAAGCCCGCGACGGCGACCTCCGGCCCGGTGTGCCTCCCGACGAACAGCCCGGCGGTGGCGTACCTGGCTGCGCGACCAAGAACCGAGTGGGCCTCGGAGGGGACCGCCTTGGCGCTGGTCAACCCGATGCTGCCGGTGAAGGCCATCACGATTCACCACGACGGCATCCCGACGATTTTCTGGGGAGAGGACGTGGCGACGTCCCGGGCGCGAATCGAATTCATTCGTCGAGCCCACCGCAACAAGGGCTGGGGCGACATCGGCTACCACGTCGTGATCGACCGAGCCGGCCGAGTCTGGGAGGGTCGACCCCTCCAGTGGCAAGGCGCGCACGTCAAGAATCACAACGAGGGCAACCTCGGCATCTTGGTGATGGGCAACTTCGAGATCCAGCAGCCGACCGCGGCGCAGCTCGCCTCGCTGGACAAGGTCGTGCGCATGGCGCGTGCGCAGTGGAAGGTGTCCAAGTCCAACCTGAAGAGCCACCGCGAATGGGCCGACGCGAGCACCTCCTGCCCCGGCAAGAACCTGCAGGGTCGATGGGCCACGATTCGGGCGAAGGTCTAGATCAAGGTCAGGCCCACGGAGATACCGTCCTGGTTTTGATCAAGGCGTTACGTCCGAAGTCACGCTTTGGCAAAAACCCGGGGGGCGGCTGTGGGTCACTCCCCGCGCACGACCCTGGCGGCATCGACCACGGCATCGGCGATTGAGTGGGGGCCGTGTCCCGTGGACATCCGCCACTGGAGCCTTCGCTGATTGATGAGCTTGCGCACGTTCTCGCCAAACTTCGTGGGCATGTAGCGCATCATCACGACGATCTCAACGTGCTCGAGCCGCCGATCGACATCGTCCAAGGCCGGCCGCCAGTTGGAGCCCCAGCCGGGGAACACGAAGACCGGCGTGACGGCGGGGTCGGAGCCGTCGATGAGACCCTTGATGCGGTCGAGCTCGTTCTTCTGCCGCTCGTCTCCCCCGACGAAGAGCACCCGAATGCGCCGACTCGAGCTGGTGGTTCGCCTCGGCTTGGGTGGCGGCGCCTGGCGGTCGATAGCCTGCCGAAGGGGCTTCAACAATTCCGGCGCAGCGCCAAGCTGCTGCATGAGCTCCACGAGCGCAATCGCCTCGGGACGATTCTTCCTGGCCGCAGCGGTGTACACGGCGTCGAAGAGACCCGCAATGGCCGGATCCCGGATCAGCGCGCTGCTGGTTCGAAGCGCGAGCACGCCCCGCACGGACTCGAAGTCTTCTCGATCTGTCCACACTTTCTGCCAGCGGTCATCGTCGACGAGAAGCGTGACCAATCGATCCGCGTACTGGTTGGTGTTCTCCACGAGGGCGAGGAGGCTGTCGGCGATTCCACCCGCGACGCATCCACGGCCTGGGAGTTCGCACAGCGACTTGAACATCCGTGCGCCAAGTTCCCACGCGTCGGTCGCGGTCGCCTCGCTCATCCACTCGTCCATGCTGGCAAGGATGGCGTCACGGATCGGATCATTGGCCAGCGCCTCGCGGAGCCAGCGATCGGTCAGGAGGTTGCGGAAATCACCGTGGAGTCGCGGCACGACCAATCGTGACACCTCGGCAATGTCAAGGCCCAGGCCACGCACCACCAGCGGCTCCACGACGGCTCCCGGGAGCGGCGGGTGCTGTTCGTCGTAGCGGAGGACTTCCTGGATCGCCCGCAGCGCCGCGCCCGCGTCCGTGTCCTGCTTGAGTGCCAGCAGCATGGCGCGCAAGACCTCGCATCTGGGAAGCAACGCCGCATACACCGGGAGGTCCCGCCGCTGGAGTTGCGTGATCGCGCTGTCCAGCGCGCGAGCGGTCGATTCCTGGAACGCATCGGTCTCCTCCTCGCTGCCGCAGACGGCGACGAGCGCTGCCAGGTAAGCCAATCCGATGTGGGGTCGAGTCGCCTCGGCGAGCAGCGCACACCACGGTCCAAGCGGACTCCCGTAGAGCGTCCAGATGGCTGCAGGGGTGAGGCGCTCGCTGAACCACACCTGTTCCGCCCGGGCGACATGGGCTTCCGAGAGGAACGTGGTGGCCATGAGCCGTGACACGAGGTCCCGGGACATGGCGAGCAGGACTCGATCCCCATGACACGCGGTTTCGGCTGTCGCCGCCTCCTCCACTGCCGCAAGTCGGGCCGCGTGGACGCTCCGCACCTCGGCAAGGGCCCGTTCGGCGACAGCAAGTGCCAGTTCGAAGCGCCCCTGCGCTCGAAGCGCTTCGGCCCGAAGGTAGCTCCAGGTTGGTAGAGGGGGCGTTGCAGTCGGGTCGTTGGCGAGTGCGTCGCGCCGTTCGAGGGCCTCTCGTTGCTCCAGGGCCTCGAGGAGCGTGAGCGCGCTCGCGGTGTCCCCGGCGTGGAGGGCATCTTCAATCGGAAACTGGAGCCACCCCGGGTCGGAGTCGTAGTGTCGGACCCAAGGCACGATTGCGTCGATCCGTCCCTCGAAGGCCAGTCGATCCAGCATCGTGGGAGCCACTACGCGCGCCGCGGGCTCATGGCGCAGCAGCGTCCGTTGGTCGTCCTCGGCGAGCGCCTCGAACCGGGCCGGTGCTTCATCCACGTCTCGGCGCGCGTGGCCGAGGAGCCAGCCGGCGAGGTGCCAGGCACGCCGTGCATCGTTGTCCGCGCCGGTCCGTACGGGGAGTTCCTGTCCCGTGAGCGCCTCGACGAATCCCCGGTGGAACCAGGACTGCGGACGCTTGAGGCTGAGCAGGGAAAATGTGCGCGCGATCTCACGCAGCTGCTCTGTCGTGGGAGATCCGATCTGCCCGACGGCGTGCCCGACGGAGGCGTCGATGATCAACCTGTCAAGGTGCGTGAGGTGTTCGCCATTGGACTCGTCCGAAGGGGCGAGCGCGTCGCAGAGGAGCGACTCGACCGAGAGCGATTCACCAGCCGATGGCGGCGACGGCTGCTGATCCGACGGCTCCTGTGGAGCCTGGACTGAGGGAAGTTCCAGGGCCGGAAGCGGAATCGGCTCAGGCTCGGCAGAGGGCGCTGGAGCGGGCCCTGCATGGGTCGGTGGCGCTGGAACTGGCTCCGGCGCAAGCACTGGCGCCGGCGGAGCCGTGGGTCCAATCTCCGAGGCCGGCACTGACTTCAGCTCCTGCTTCGGCCTGTGCCGCACCGGTGGCCGCCGTGCGGCAGGCGGCCTCGCGGGCATCATTCCTCCGTCAATCGCCGGCGGTTCCGCGAGCATGGTTCGAATCGCCTCTGCAGCCGGCTCACGCCACGAGTCCCTTCCGAACACCGCAATCGAAGCGACGAATCGCTGGTAGTCGCGCTGACGATGTCCCGGCAACAGGAAAAGGACCTCCGCAAGTTGCTGGGCTGTCGGGTGCAAGTCTTCCAATGCCTGAAAACCGAACCCCTCCGGCGCAGACTCAAGTTCGATTGTCCGCGCGCGTGCCGCGGCCTGGGCCGGATCAAGCAGGGAGTGGAAGAAGTCGACCTCGTCTTGCCGCATCTCGTGGTAGACGACCTCCACAACCTTGGCGAGTCGTTCTTCTGGCATGTCCCGCACCGCGCGCTCCATCCCGCCGATGAGCTTTGGCCAGGGGATGGACGGCGCGATTCGGTAGCCGTCGACTCTCCCGACAAGCCCACAGACGATGGCTCGCGCCTTGGCGTTGCTGGTGCCCCAGCGATCGCCGATGAAGCGCGCAAGGGCTCTCGGGTCGCGCTGTGCGCTTCCCGAAAAAGCCGTATGGAACAGTTCGATGGCCGGATCCACTGTGCCCACGATAGCGAGTGTGCGGGGTTAGGATGGACACACACCGACCGAAACGAGGGCGGGGTGAGTCGATGCGGGCCACTCGCGAACGCGTGAAATGACCATGAGTCCGACCTACGCCCACACACTTAGGGGCAGACCAGAGACCGAGTGGGAACCGCTCATTCGGCATCTTGACGAAGTCGCTGCTCTGACCAGAGCGCACTCCGGCGTCTTTGGGGCAGCGGAGTTAGGGGCCATTTCGGGGCTCTGGCACGATCTCGGTAAGTACGCGCCGCAGTTCCAGGCCTACCTCCGCGACTCGGAGGCTGGACGGCCAGCCGGCACCGTGGATCACTCGACCGCCGGGGCGATCAATGCGTTGAAGTCTGGGTTGAGTGACGCGGCCGGGGTGCTGGCCTTCGTTATCTCGGGGCATCACACTGGCCTGCCAGACCTCGGCACCCCGGAATCGGAGGATGGCTCGTGTTTGCGGCGTCGCCTTGCCAGCCCGCACCGGCCGGAATCCGTGGATGCGTTGAAGGCAGCGCCGTCGCCCGTGAAGGATTGTGTGATTCCAGAGCTTCCGCCGTGGGTCGATGATCCTGGCGGCGAGTCGCCGCTGCGCGTGTCCATGTTTGTCCGCATGCTCTTCTCTTGTCTCATCGATGCGGATCGACTGGCGACGGAGAAGTTCTGCTCCCCCGAACGCGCGAGAGAACGCCGCGTAGCGAAGCCATCGATCGCGCAATTGTCCGTAGCGCTCAAAACTCACATTGACACGCTCATGGCAAAGGCCGCGCGAGAGGTTTCGCCGATTGCGGCGGTTCGCGGGCAACTCCTTGCCGCATGCCGCCAGGCAGCAACCCAGCCTCAAGGGCTCTTTTCGCTTACGGCGCCAACAGGGGCTGGAAAGACCCTGAGTTCCATGACCTTTGCACTCCAACATGCCTTGGAGCATGGGCTCCGCCGTGTGATCTACGCGCTCCCATTTACGAGCGTGACGGAGCAGAACGCAGATGTTTTTCGGGAGGCATTTGGTGCGATGGGCATTCATGCCGTCCTTGAGCATCACTCTGCGTGCCGCTCAGCAAGCGGGGAGGCGGAGGACTGCGCCGAAGTCTGGCGGCGCCTCGCCGTCGAAAACTGGGATGCACCCGTCATCGTCACCACCAATGTGCAGTTGCTTGAGTCACTCTTCGCGGCACGAACCTCCGAATGCCGAAAGCTCCACCGGATCGCCGAAAGCGTTGTCATCTTGGATGAGGCGCAGTCGCTTCCGGTGGCACTCCTCAAGCCCACTCTTGCTGCGCTCAAGGAGATTGCTGCGTCCTACCGCACGAGCGTTGTGCTGTGTAGTGCCACCATGCCCGCCGTGGGGCACACCGAGGACTTCCCGATCGGCCTGACTTTGCGGGAGATTGTGCCGGATCCGCAGCAGATGGCGCAATCGATGCGCCGTGCGACCGTCAGCAGGGTAGGGCCGAAGTCAGATGACGAACTCGCTGAGCGCATCGCGGAAGAACGACAAGTTCTTGCCATCGTCAACACGCGCCAGCATGCCGCACGGCTCTTCGAAGGAGTTGGTCGCAAGAACCCCGACGCACTGCTGCACTTGAGCGCGCTCATGTGTCCCGAGCATCGGAGTCTGCGCGTGGCCGAGATCAAGGCAAGATTGGCCAGGGGAGAGGATTGCCGGGTCATCAGCACGCAGGTGGTCGAGGCGGGAGTGGACATCGATTTCCCCGTGGTGATCCGAGCGTTTGCCGGGCTGGATTCGATCATTCAGGCCGCGGGACGCTGCAACCGCGAGGGGCGTGGGGACACCGGGCGAGTCGAGGTGTTTGAAACTGATGTCCAGCCACCGCCGGGAATGCGGACGGCACTAGACGCCACCGGCCAGGTCTTGCTGCCGGGGGTTGATGCACTGGATCTGAGGACCATCGAGCAGTACTTCCGCTTTTATTACTGGCAGAGGTCTCAGGAGTGGGACGGCGGCCTCAGTTCAGACGGACGTTCAGTTGGACTGACGGGCTTGCTGTCTCACAGGATTCTCGCATTTCGCGCAGCGGCGGAGGCCTATCGGCTCATCGATGACTGGGCGGAGCCATTAGTCGTGCCCCATGGGGAGAAGGGCCGGGAGGTCTGCCACCGGCTTGCGAACGCGGACCGGCCTGATCGGTCCGATCTTCGCGATTCCCAGCGATTTACGGTCGCTATCCCGCCTCAAGCGCTGAGTCGCCTGCTGTCGGAGGGGCGGGCAGTGCCGACGGTCGCGGGCCCTGCGGTCTTGACTTGCCTATCGATATACAGCGAGTCTGTTGGGCTCCAGTTGGACCGTGCCCTGGACCCGACTGAACTGATGGTGTGATACGCTCGCGACACGATGGCATTCGGGTTCCGGCTACGTGTTTGGGGTCCCTTGGCTTGCTTCACTCGACCGGAGATGAAAGCAGAGCGGGTTTCATACGACGTGATAACGCCATCCGCTGCCCGCGGCATCCTCGAGGCGATTTACTGGAAGCCTGAGATCCGATGGGTCATTGACCAGATTCATGTGCTGCGACCGATCCGATACGCATCGCTCAGGCGAAACGAGGTCGGCAACACGATTTCGGCTGACGCGGTGAGCGCTGCGATGAAGTCGGGGTCAGGCCAGCTCGGTCTGTTCGTGGACGAGGAACGGCAACAGCGCGCGACGATCCTCCTTCGTGATGTCGAATATGTCATTGATGCCCACTTTGTGGTTGTTGGGGGTGGAGTGCGAGATGGCCCCTCGCCAGACTCCGGGGCGGGAGCCGCCAAGCACGCCGACCAGTTTAGTCGACGAGCACGGTCGGGCCAGTGTTTTCATCGCCCATACCTAGGTTGCCGAGAGTTCGTCTGCGACTTCGAGTTGGTGGAGTCCAGTGGAGCCGAGTGTGCGCCGGTGGCTGGGGCGTTCTATGGAACGGAATCCGCCACACGAGACCTCGGGCAGATGCTGCGCGACATCGACTTCGCTGACAACCCAGAGGGCAAAATCATTGAGGGCTCGCAGGGCCGGCGGGTTCACGCCACGGCGGAGTTCTTCCATGCGCGCATGGAGCGTGGAGTCATCACGATCCCCCCACGAGCTACCGCGGGGGCGAAGGCATGATCATTCCAGAGTTGGTTCGTCTCTACGATCGTCTCGCCGCGGAGGGGGATCAGACCCTTGCTCCCGACGGCTACAGTCGCCAAAAGATCAGTTTCAAGGTCGTACTCAAGCCGGACGGAGGCCTCCATGGCCTCGAACCGGTTCAGGTATCGATCCCGAGCGGCAGGGGGGGGGCGCCGAAGTCACAGCCGGTTGCAATGCTCGTTCCTGGGCAGGCGAAGGCATCTGGAAGTGGTCTGAATCCGGGGTTCCTTTGGGACAACGCCGCATACCTTTTAGGCTTCAAGGCTGATGACGAGAAGCCTGAACGCACAAGAAAGGCATTTGATGCCTTTCGGGACCGGCACTTGGCTGTGGAGAAGGAAATCAACGACGCCGGATTCACCGCTGTGGCGAGGTTTCTTCGGGCTTGGGAGCCAGGCGAAGCCGGAGGCCAGCTCGAACTCAAGGCGATCACAAAGCACTTTGGCGTGTTCCAGATCTGTGGAGAGCTTGGCTTTGTCCATGAGCGCCCCAAGGTGCAATCGTGGTGGAATGATCAGCTCGATCTGCCCGAGGGGAATCGAGGGGAGCCGGCGCCAGTAGCACCATCGTTGGTCACGGGAGAGTTCGAGCCCGTTGCGCGACTGCATGAGCCGAAGATCAAGGGAATCGCCAACGCGCAGTCGGCTGGCGCGCTCATCGTCACGTTCAACAAGGCGGCATTCTCTTCCTACGGCAAGGAACAGGGGCACAATGCACCGGTCGGCGAGAGTGATGCATTCAAGTACTGCACGGCCCTGAACAGACTCACGACCGACAATCGGCATCGCGTGCACATCGGCCCTGACACCTATGTCTTCTGGACGGCGGGGGAACAGTCGATGGATAACGCGATGTCCGGCTGGTTTGCCGCTGCCCTGGATGACAGTGCACTCACTGATGAACGACTTCAGGGGATCATGGAGGCAGTTTGCGGAGGAGCTCCCATCACCGAATTCGGTGACTTGACGACCCCTTTTTATGTCCTTGGGCTGTCCTCAAACAACGCGCGCCTGGCCGTCCGGACGTGGCTGGCGTCGACCATCGGGGAGGTGGCGGAACGGGTGAAGCGGCACCATGACGGTCTCGCAATAGAACCGACTCCCGGCGACCGACCAAGACTCTCGATCCGAAGTCTTGTGAGTGAGACGGTCCCTGCAAGGGGGGGGTTCCCCGATGAGAAAGCCATCAACCCGACTCTCGCGTCAGGATTGGCGCGGAGCATTCTCGAAGGTACCCCGTACCAACGGGCCTTGTTTTCCGGCGTCCTGAACCGGGTGCGCCTCGAGGGCCTCGTGGACAGGGACAAACGAAAGGATTGGCGCGCGGCGGGGCATCGCCGGTGCGCCATCATCCGGGCTTGTCTCACCAGGAATCACAGAATGGAGGTGCCCATGGCACTCGATACCGATCGCGCTGATCCGCCCTACCTGCTCGGCCGCTTGTTCGCAGTCTTGGAGCAAACTCAACATAATGCCTTGGGCGACATCAATCGGACCATCAAAGATTCGTATTACGGCTCCGCCAGTGCCACGCCGGCAGCGATCTTCCCGCGCCTGGTGTCATGCTCTCGCCACCACCTCAGCAAGATGGAAAGTCGAGGCCAACGCATCAAGCGTGAGAAGGAGCTGGGATCCATCATGGATCGACTCATGGAGTTTCCCCGCACGCTCTCGATGGAGGCGCAGGGGCTCTTCGCCATCGGCTATTACCACCAACGACAGTCATACTTCGCGCGATCACAAGAGAGCGCTTCCTAGTCCACTTCGCCCACCTGCCCCGGAGGACTTTTCATGCCAGAGACCGCAAACCAGGCCGCCATTCAGAATCGATACGACATTGTGTACTTCTTCGACGTGACCGACGGCAACCCGAACGGTGACCCAGACGCCGGCAACCTTCCCCGAGTCGACCCAGAGACCAACCATGGTCTCGTCACGGATGTTTGCCTCAAGCGGAAAATCCGAAACTTCGTGGCGTTGAAGCATGGAGGCAAGCCGCCCTACGAGATCTATGTGCGCGAGCGGGCCATCCTCAACGAGCAGCACGAACGGGCCTACAAGGCGCTGAAGATCGATCCCAATGCAAAGAAGGCGAAGGGCTCGGAGGAGGATGTGTCTCGCAGTCTGGCAGCCTGGATGTGCCAGAATTTTTTTGACATCCGTGCGTTCGGTGCCGTCATGTCTACTCAGGTGAATTGTGGCCAAGTGCGCGGGCCGATCCAGCTTGCAATCGCACGGAGCGTCCACCCGATCTTCACGCAGGAGCACAGCCTTACCCGGTGCGCGGTCACCACGGCGAAGGAATCCGAGGCGCAGGAGGGAGGAAATCGCACGATGGGGAGGAAGTTCTCCTTGCCATATGGCTTGTACCGCACGACCATGTTTGTGAGCCCCTTGCTGGCCGATCCTGAGAGGAATGGCACCGGATTCTCCGATGGTGATTTGGCCCTATTGAAGGAGGCCCTTCAAAACATGTTTGACCATGACCGCTCCGCCGCGCGCGGCGTCATGTCGCCAGTCGCATGCATTGCATTCAAGCACGAGTGCGCTTTGGGGAACGCAAGGGCAGATCAACTCCTTCAACGGGTGACCTGTTCTGCCGTGGAGGACGTCGCAGGGACTGCAAGTGATGGCGCGGGAGGGAATCGCCCACCACGCTCCAAGTGCGACTTCAAGATTGAGGTCAACGAAGTCGACCTGCCGCGAGGTGTCACCATCGAGCGCTGGATCTAGCGATGGCCGGGCGGATGCCCGACCCACTCCCGATCTCTGCCCTGCAGCACCTCATCTTCTGCGAGCGCCAGTGCGCCCTGATCCACATTGAGGGATTATGGGCAGAGAATCGACTGACTGTGGAAGGGAATGTCCTCCATCGGCGCGCCCACGGCGAGGCTCAAGGGCCGCGTGGCGGCGGCCGCACCGAGACTCGAGGCGACACGCTGATTGTCCGAGGCCTGGCCTTGGAGTGCGAGCGTCTGGGCTTGGTAGGAAAGGCGGATGTCGTCGAGTTCCGGGGAGGGCCACTTCCAGTTACAGGCATCGCCCGGGTAGCGGCGGCTCCACCGCTGGGCGGCCGATCGCTCAATCGCCGTGAAGGTTGGGGCAGGCCTTTCCCCGTGGAGTACAAGCGGGGACGCCCCAAAGGGCACGACGCAGACCGTGTGCAGCTTTGCGCTCAGGCACTTTGCCTTGAGGAGATGCTCGGATTGCCCGAAGGCGGAGTCCCGGCGGGTGCGTTGTACTACGGCCGGATTCGACGGCGGGTCGAGGTTGCGTTCGATACTGCTTTGCGTGCTCGCACCTGCGAGGCCGTCGCATGCCTCAGGCAGTTGATCAACGACGGGATCACGCCCCGCGCCAAGCGCGAGAAGAAATGCGACCGGTGCTCCCTGCTCAATCTTTGCCTGCCACATGTCACTGGGCCAGGAGTTTCCGCGGCGCGTTACCTTGAGGCGGGTCTCAACGCAGCGGACAAAGCGTGAAACACCACTTGAATAGCCTGTTCGTGTTTACGCAAGGCGCTTACCTCGCCAAGGAAGGGGACTCCGTGGTGGTGCGGATCGAGAAGGATGTTGCGCTACGGGTGCCGATCCATACCTTGGGCGGAATACTCTGTTTTGGTCGAGTTGGAGTGAGTCCATTCCTGATGGGCCTCTGCGGCGAACGAGGCGTAGCAGTCAGTTTCTGCACACTTCACGGCCGTTTTCTGGCGCGCGTTAGCGGATTTACGCCGGGCAGTGTCCTACTGCGGCGGGAACAGTACCGGTGGGCGGATGATCCGTCGCGCGCTTCTCCGATTGCGCGCTCAATCATTCTTGGGAAAATCTCCAACAGCAGAACAGTCCTTCTGCGCGCGGCCCGGGAAGGGTGCACGCCGGAGACGGCTGACGCCTTGGCGGAAGCGGCGCTCCACCTGAGTCGCTCCATCGACGCAGCAAAGAGCGAGTCAGATGTGGATTCGCTCCGCGGCATTGAGGGTGACGCCGCCAGCACTTACTTCGGGGTCTTCCGCCACCTCATCCGGTCCAGCGACCCTGCATGGTCTTTCGGCGGCCGGACGCGTCGGCCCCCGCTGGATCGCACCAATTCGCTCCTCTCGTTCTTGTATGCCATGCTCTCTCACGATGCACGAGCCGCCTGCGAGGCCTGCGGACTGGATCCTGCTGTGGGATTCCTCCATGTGGATCGACCGGGACGCCCCAGCCTTGCGCTGGACCTCGTGGAGGAGTTTCGAGCCTTCATCAGTGACCGTCTGGCGGTGTCGTTAGTCAATCGTGGCCAAGTCAAGCCGGAGGGTTTTATCGTGACCGAGTCCGGTGCCGTTGAGATGACCGAGGCGACGCGAAGGGCAGTCGTCGCCGCATATCAGCGGCGTAAGCAGGATGTGATTCTGTCACCATACCTAGGGGAAAAGACCACCATCGGACTTCTCATCCACTTGCAGGCCAGACTGTTGTCGCGCCACCTGCGAGGGGACTTGGATGCCTATCCTCCATTCCTCTGGAGATAACTCACAATCGACTTCCAACTGGAGACACTTCATGTATGTGCTCGTCACCTACGACGTTGCGACCGTTACAACCGAGGGGCGTCGCCGACTTACCAGGGTGGCGCGATCGTGCGTAAATCGCGGGCAGCGGGTCCAGAATTCAGTGTTTGAGTGCAAACTTGATCCCGCGCAGTTCGCGGAACTGAAGGCGCTCCTGCTGAGCCTCATAGACCCAGCGACCGATAGCATCCGCTTCTACTTCCTCGGCACCAATTGGCAGCGCCGAGTGGAGCATCACGGTGCCAAGCCAACGATAGACATCGACGGCCCCCTCATCGCCTGAGGCGTTGAGCCTCGCGTCCCCGCGGATCATAAGTATCCATGATTTGCACTGCACTTCCGCGCGTGGACGGAAGTCACTCTCTGGCAAGTGAATACCTTGTGGCGCTGAGCTTGGGTTGCGAACGCAAAGGTGGCTGAGCCTGAGGTTCGCGGAGCGCCACACAGAAGTGTTGTCTGCAGTTAACGTTATGGTTGTAACGGTCGCCCCCCGCGCGGGGGCGTGGATTGAAACTTGTTTCGCCATCCATAGGAACCAACAGACATCGTCGCCCCCCGCGCGGGGGCGTGGATTGAAACGCTTTGCCGTACAACCACGCGTTGCCGGACACCCTGTCGCCCCCCGCGCGGGGGCGTGGATTGAAACTCGACGAGCAAGCGCCACGGCACCCTCGGTTTCGTCGCCCCCCGCGCGGGGGCGTGGATTGAAACGAGTATCCGATCCGCGACGCCGTCG
>SXGR01137575.1_pt1 | contig 23452 bp, 13 predicted proteins | sample 3174711 | NCBI WGS metagenome assembly SXGR01 (sample SAMN11356860, study PRJNA531348) | freshwater metagenome | isolation source: freshwater sample F1-60 | place: China: Fuxian Lake, Yuxi | collected 2017-12-25 | reverse complement strand
CGGGAGAGGTTATTGATTCTTAAAGGAAATGATTGCCCATTGGTAGAGGTTGTTTACGGTAATATTTAACGCGGTGTTTGTGTTGAGAGAACCCGATTCTGCCGAAGAACTCTCAGGAACATCGCTGCGCCCTAACATTTTTGGAAGTCCAACCTGCGCGACAGTATATGTAAATGACGTGGAACCTATGGATGCAGGAAGCGGCACGTTGGTCCAAGAAACATTTTGCGCACTTGAACGGCCAAAATGCACATGGGGGTAAGGACCTTTGCGCGACTCTCCGGTGGTCACGTAAACAGGTGTTTCTCCGCTATCGTATGCCTCAAGATTGTAATTGATTAAGTGGTACACCGGCCATCCATTGGCATCGACGTATTCGTTGATGTGAATATTGGGTGACAATGTTGTGCTGTAACGCGGGGGGACATTCGTCATGTATGTCAAAAGCCTTGTGCGAATGACCTCGCGAACCGATGCAATGTCTTCCATCTCATAGCAATCACATGCAGGACATGGGGCGTTGTTTGCTGTAACGCATTCTCCCGCCTCGTCACGATTCTGTCTGACATCGCGATTGGGCGTTAGTGCGTGGCGCAGGGATTCTTTGGTCAGGGCATAGGTGACATCATCCTCGATGATACTGAGCTCTTTAATTTTGCTTTGGGGTGTCCATTCTGATGACCATGGTGGGTTACCGCTGCTTAACTCATTGCAAAACGCATCTTTGCTTCCGCTTCCCTGAACAACATACAAGGTTTTTCCAGGGAGAAGGGCGTATGCATTGAACGCATCTTTTTCAGCGCGGCTCATGGCGCTCCAACCAGGAAAAATGATGTAGTCATATTTTTCAAGCAATGTTGGTTTGATTTGCGCAGGGTTGGCGTTGGCGTAGGGTCCATATGCCAGAGGTCCGCCTGGAATAATACGTACGTTCATATGCAGATCACGCAGCGCTTGATACACCATGCGCGCTGCATCCAGATCCACATCTTCGTTTCCTGAGCATTGCGGCAATCCCTCGGACCAATACAACCCAATGGGTTTGATGGCGGCGGCATTGGGCTCGGGTCGCTGTAAACTCAACAGGGCTTTGTTTTGATCGGCGAAATCAAAAATAGGTCCTTGCTGCATGCGTGTTTCAAGATCAGGTGCAAAATAGCCTTTCTTGGGAGCAAACGACGCATGATGGCACCATGCCGTTTGCGCAATGCCACCGCCTGCCAATGTTTCGGCCACATACAAATTGGTGCGATCATCGTTCAATAAAACTGGGATGGTCCAGTTCCAAAAACGTTTGCCTGTGGAAAGATGCAAATCATAAATGTATTCGTGACTCACCTGAGGCCATCCACGACCATCTTCAAAGGGAAGGCCTTGTGTGACGCCTGTGACAGGTTCATTCAGCGTCATGCCTGTTTCAAGGCCGGAAATATCGTCATACGCATTAAGGATCATGCTGTCTGCACGCGGTCCATTGTTAAAAAACATAACGATGGGTGTGCGATCTAAACCGGCCGCTTTCCAATTACTCTGTGCTTTGATGGCGTCGCTGACTTCAGCAACGCGCATGAGCTGAAATGCTTCCCACAGCGTACGAACAGCGGAATTGTTCCATTCTTCTTCTGACAGCGATGCGCGATAATCCGCAACATTGATGTCGGTCTCTATATTTGTCAGTAAACTTTTGTATTGTGCGATACTTTGCATGTTTGGGTTGCTTGCATCAGCGGCGTCAATGCCTGCCAAGAACCCTTTGAATCGCTCAATGTGATAAGCACTGAAGCAATCGGCAGTGTACGCCACATCCCATGTAAACGCATCGAGATCGGCTGCGTACATGAGGTCGATCCATTTATAGATCGCATCAAGCCAACGCGGTTGGCACAGATCCCACGACCATTCCATGTCACGGCGATACACGGGACTACCCAAATGATTAATACGAACCACGGTGCTTGCCGACGTTCCATCTCCGCTATTTAGATTGGCTTCGAGGAGTTCTGTCTGACAGGTTGTATTAATGAGATCATCACAGGCGTCACCGATCGCATTATGATCACCATCTGCTTGCCCTTCGTTGGAGACAAGCGGGCAATTGTCTTCAGCGTTGCCTTTTCCATCTCCATCAATATCATTGAGATCTGATCCGGGTGTTGAAGGCCAACAGGCTTCACCAATATGGTAGGTGCCATTTTGACGATGGAGGATCTGATCGTGATTGGCGACTGTTTTGCAATTATCAAGCAAATTGCTGATGCCATCATAGTCCTGATCCCAACAGCTATGGGGGATCACTTCAAAACCATCGGCACCCAGGCCTGACCATGCGCCAGAGCTATTGATCGTGCCTTGCTCCATATAGCCGTATTGATAACCCGCATCGTACCACGTGAGACCTGGCCGCATTTCGGGTCCCCAGAAGTTGGCATAGCCTGCGTAGAGGATACCGCGATCATGCAGTTTTTGTACGCCTGCTTTGACAATGGCTAGATCGTAATCGGTGTACAACTGCCCCAGCGTATCAAGCTGCATATAAGGCGACGTGAAATTGTTGGATGGGCTTCCACATGAGACCACGATTTGATCTCCCAACAAACGACCTGCATCGGTGTCTTTAAACAAACGCTTTCGCAAAGATTCGATGGAAGAATTGCTGGGGAGGCTTACCGCGTCTTCGTAACTGCTGACAAAAATTGTCCAGTCTGTAGCATAGGCGGGCGGGTTGGTTACATCCAAACTTGCGTCATCAAAATGCATTCCACGCGGAAGACATACCGCATCACCGTGGACAGGATGGTTGCCGCACTGACCAACAATGCCACCACCGTTTCCGCCGCCCCCTAAGGTGCTTCCATCGCTTCCGTTGAAACAATCAATGAATCCAATATTACCAAAACCAGACACTTCGTTGGCGCCCTTGGGAATACTTGCATTGGGATATTTTGTGCGTGCAAGTTCGGGCTCTAAATTGGATCCACATGTCATGAGATACCGATCATTCAAGCATTTTGATTCGCGTGGTTGTAAACCATAATATTCGCAATCCAAGAGTCCATTGCCGCTGTCGACCAAACACCAAATGTCATCGTTGTCTGGGTTGACTGGATTGTCCTCATTTCGAAGTGTCGCAAACGTTGCATCAAAACGGCTGTCTGTTCGACCACATGTCACTGGCGTGGGTTTTGTACTTGAATGCGTTTTGAAAAATTCGAGATCGCAAACTTCGCGCGTAACCAACGTACGGTTATCGCAAACAACCGCTTCCAAACTGTTGAGTGCACGATTGTAAACACATCCGTCCTCACCTTGGTTGAGGCCGTACAATCGTTGATTTTCGGTCACAGCCTGCGTTGTGGGAGCGACATTGGTTTTCACCAAATAGGGCGAAGGGCACGAAAAATCTTTGCTTTTGCATGCGTAGGTGGCCTGACACTCAGAGGTTGTGCAAGACACTGTCCCGGCGGTGCACATACCTGAATTACACGTCCCCAGTGTGGTGCATGCTCCTGCGTTGCATGGTGTTCCATTCTCGACATCGACAAGTGTGCACTCACCCGTATTTACATTGCATGATCCCGCAGTACACGCATTCTCGCTATTGCATTGTTTTGTTGTGCCAGCGCACGCACCTTCGGTATTGCAAGCATCATGTTCGGTGCATGGGTTTCCATCGTCGCACGTGACCGTTTCGGCTTTGGGCGTATAGGTGCATTCGCCTGTGCTCAAAACGCATGTGTCGGTGGTGCAAAAGACATGGTCGTCGCATTCGCTGTTGTTTGCGCATCCTGTGCTTTGTTGACATGAGGGAGTGTTTAATCGCTCATGGGTGCATTCACTGTTAGCGCATGCATCTGTGGTGCATTGATCATTGTCGGTACAATCACGCGCAACACCAACACACGCACCTAAATTGTTGCATGCGTCCAGATCGGTGCACGCCGTATTATCGTCGCACGAAGTTCCTGATAAAAGCTGTGTGTACACGCAATCGCCTGTGTTGGGATTGCAGTCTTCTATCGTACATGGGTTTTGATCATCACATTCAACATTGTCACAGAGACTGCCATCGGGTTGGCATTCCTCCGTATTAAGGGGAAGGTTAGAGCACGCACCTGTATCAGGCAGACACGCATCGCTTGTGCAGGCGTTGTTGTCATTGCAACTCTTGAATGCTCCTGCGCATGTGCCTTGCGCATTGCACGCATCGTCGAGGGTGCATAGATGGCCATCATCACAAGGTGTACCTTCGCAGCTTCCATCGCTGCATGATGCACATGGATCATCATTGTTTCGACCATCGCCCGTGCTGTTGCTCCCGCTTGTGCAAGAAGCCATCACAAACAGCAAGACAATCGAAGTAATAACACCGCGCATGCCATCTCCCCCACGTGATGTTTTTTATGATACATCAAGCTTGGTGGAGATGCAGAATAACGGATAGGGCCATAACATCATGTCAGCAGTCAATCCATTGGAACTTGTCGCGCGCTTGTGCCCCCAGAAACCCATGGGAAATATTTCAGATCTCACGCCTCACCGAGGAAGCACCACGCCATGGGAAATAGCAGGCAAACAAGGGGACTCGTATCTCCTTATTAAAACACAAAGAGGTCATTTGACCGACGACCCAACATGCAAGGCACAAGCAAAAATTTTGGTGGTACTTAATATTGCCGAAAAAGTTTGTACGCCTGCGGTCTGGAGTGCGCTTGATGACGTATGGGTTTGGCATGGATTGGCTTGCTTGGTAGACGCGATGTGGGATCAACATCCGCGCTCGGCGTTTAAAGAGAATTTAGGGTGTATTCTTCAGCAGGTGAAGCTCCCTGAAAGCGGTCCCATCCATATGCTCTTTGTGGCATGTGGGCGTGCTGATGAATCAACGTGGGCGCAAGAAGTACTCGCAAAACTTCACGTCGACACAAAGCGCCTCCATGTCACCGGTGTTGATTCTGATGATGCGGCAGTTCGTGAAGCGAAGCGTAATGGACGTATCCACACGGCGGTCCCTGATACAGCAGATCGTTGGCTGGGCTTAAGTCAAAAACATTTCCACCTGGCTGTGGTCCGTCATCCTGAATCGGGGCGCCACAATGATTCTGGGCCTTATTGGCGCAGAGTGGCCGATACGCTGACCCATAGGGCCGATGTAACGATGTTGTCATTCATGGCATCTGAAGAATGCAAGAAGGTTTTTCCTGAGATCGTCGATATTGACGCCGCAAAACAAGATGCGCTTGGCGTTTGGCGGCTTAAATGCAATGACCGTTGTGCATTCCCCATGCCTGATGGCAATCTTTCGCGCGAGATAGGATCCGACCGATACACCGTGTATCAAATCGATAAAAACTCAATTCTCGGCTAACATGACTTGATTAAAATGATTTCGTCATTGCGAGTCCACGCCGCGTGGGCGAAGCAACCCAGGCTTTCCTCATGTAGGGGCGCTTCGCGAAGCGCCCTTGCGGCATTTGAATCAACGTTTTAACGGGCGGTTCACGAACCGCCCCTACAAGAGAATACCTGCTCAATTCAAGTTATTAGGAAAGCATGAACCCAGAATATTCGCAGAGATGAGAGTATCTCCGAATTTTATAATCAAGTCATGCTAACAATTGCTCACGCATTTTATCCAACACCAAGCGACGTTCGCCTTCTACTTTCGGATACGATTTTGCGAACGAGGTGAGTGTATCTCGGATGATTCGTGCAACCGCAACGTGCTGATAGGGCTTGTTGTCCGAAGGGACCACGTACCATGGTGCCCATGGTTGGTGTGTCGCGCGAATGGCGGTTTGGTAAGCCTCCATGTAGTGATCCCAATATTGACGCTCTTCAATGTCGGCGCTTGAGAATTTCCCAAATTTTTCAGGTTCTGTGAGACGTTCGAGAAATCGGTGCCGTTGCACTTCTTGGCTGTGCTTTAGCCAGAATTTAATGATGATTGTGCCGTTGTGTGCGAGATGCTTTTCGTGGGCAGCGATCGATTGAAGCCGATGCTTCATCACCGATTCAACATCGCACGCATCCGCAATATGTTGCGCTTTAAGGAATTCAGGGTGAACGCGTGTGATTAAAACCTCTTCGTAATAGCTTCGATTGTAAACAGCAATGTGACCGCGTTTGGGCAAATCATGGGATGTACGCCAGAGGAAATCATGACGATTTTCTTCGTGGCTTGGCGGTCCAAAGGCCGTGACGGCAATGCCCGCAGGATCAATGCGGCGCAGTACAGCGCGAATGGTTCCATCTTTGCCTGAAGCATCCATGCCCTGAAAGATAAGCAACACCCCGTATTGCGCATTGGCGTACAAAATTCGTTGTTGTTCATCCAATTCACGACGTAGGGCGTGCAATTCGTCTTCAAGTTTTTCGTCATTGGGCGTGCCTTTGGGAGGCTCGGTAGGGCTTCGTTCGTGTTTAAAATTTTCGGCATCGCGAACCAGATAATCAGAATCGACTTCGATACATTGTGGATGCTGCATGTGTCGTGACGTGTCGCACCGAGGTGATTGTTGTCAAGACGGGTGTCTTATCTTGATGTCACCACAATGACATATCAGTAACTGCATACATCTCCACACACCTGTGTCGCGGAAATTTTAAAAAGCCTATCGGCGCAGAGACAAAACACAGGAAAGAAATCTTATGAATGGTAATCTTTAGGGAGGGGTTTCATGTTTTCCAGCCGCTAATGGTCGGAAAGCTCGAAGTGGTGGGTCATATGGCTGTAACTGAAAGGAGAGGCGAATTAGCCCCTGCGCGATCGCCGGGAGGGACATCACCGCTAGAGCGTTCTGTCTCCTTATTAGAGCCATCATCCGGCTCGCCAGTCGCAGATTTGTACAGCCCACGGTTGCCATCCGAACAGCTGCCACCCGTGGTGGCTCCCAACATGAGAAACTTGCCGCCTGCTGCTGGTTTAGCGAAGCCCAGCGCCGGCGGCGTCCCAGTAGAGAGGCCTCTACGGGTAGCAAGGAGTACCTCCGTTGATAATCCTAGAGATCCAATGCACGCCAGGATGATGGCGGAGGAATACGATGAACCTCTGAAAGAATTCGAGGGCGTGAGCAGTGATTACCATCAACTGACCGCAGCACGGAAAACGTTAGAGACGCGCAGTGAGGCACTCGCTAAAAAACATTTTGGTGAGGGTGCTGCGCCTCACATCGAAATAGACGCGCTCTTTGTTGGAGGCGGCGACACGGGGTTACGTGCTGCCCATGTTTATGCCGATAACGCCCTGTGCGAGGGCAAGAGGCCGGATATGCTTGTTATTGCCGCCGATGCAGGTTTGTGGGGCGCACGCGACTATGCGATGGCACAAACGGAAGACCTCACAAGCTCTGCTTACTATAACCAACGACATGAATCCTTTTTGGGCGGAACTTTATCTGCAACCCCACGGCTCACCAATGCCCGACACCTTGAACACCGCAATATGGTCCACGCCGCGCAATCGGGTGTGGATATGATGATGGGCGTCGCAGCGGAACCTTATGACACAGAAGGCAAGTCCAATGGGATTGAACATCGTCCTGAGCTGCCACTCCCGGCCGATTCCGATTGGGCATGTCCTGATAAAAAATTCCGTGTTTGCATTGCCCCCACACCGCCAGTCAAGGACAAGGATGGCTATCCAATCAAAAAATTCGTGTACTGCAACACGCTTACCCTGGCCACGGGCTTTGGAACACCACGCAGCGTTGGTGATGACGTCGTGCTCAACGGAAATCCGCACCTAACAAAACAAGAACGAGAAAAGTTCCTCGCCGAAATGGCGAAACCAACACCTCTCGGCAAAGACGGACCAAGTTTGCCCATGATCACCACTGCCGAGGATATGTTACTTTCTAAAGCATCTTATCGTCCCGATCTCTTCGCGGCATGGGGTCCAAAAGGCACAGAGCATGTCCCGCGCGTACTCGTATGGGGATCCTCTGCGGCGGGCCAACAGGTGTTGGATCAGGTCCTATGGGGTCCTAAATCATCCGCTCCGAAATTTCATCCCGACGGTACGCTGCCGACTGAAGGGAGAGGTATTGCGGTTGTTTGCGGTTCACGACCCAAAGACAATCCTGGGTACTTCGATCCAGGTGGTGCAACACGCATCGCGAGCACAGCGGCAAAAACTTTTAAAGAGAAAGATACGGCAATACGGCTTGAAACAAATGGATTGCCGCCTACGGCTCATTGCTATGTCGATTGTGCGCGTATCGTAGGTGTCGAAGCATTGAGCGATAAAGAACGATCAGCGCATGATGGTGCGAGGCTTAAAGTAACAATCAGAGAGTACACAGATCGTAAGACCGCACCGCGCGATTCGGCGGAAGAGACTAAAGATAAACGGGGATTCACTGAGCGCGTCGTTTACGTCGACACGCTTGTGGTCGCATCAGGCAGCGCATCACCTAATTTTCTAAGCCCTGCAACGGCAGCAAAATTACCCAAGGCGACTGACGGCGCAGCTCCGAAGCTTGGGTTTGAGGGCCTTACACTCTTGGGGCCTGCTGCACTCGCCACTAAATACGATACAGATTACAGTGATAAAGCGGTTGCGCATATCCGTGACACAGCAAGTAGACCGGTGAACGCCAGCCTGGTGCCCATCCAGCCCTCGATTGCAGCAAGTATTGAGCGAGAGAGTACGCATGTTGGTGCTGCAAACGTCAACCGAAGCGAACGCAGCACTTTGGAAAAACTTTTCGCGAGAGTAGTACCCGAGGCTCAACGTAACAAAGTGATCGATGAACTTTTAAAACAAAGAAAAGAAATCGCTTCAACGCCGCCACCGGCAAAGTTGACCAAGCCCGAAGAAATTGCGGAATGGATAGGGATCGCCGAGAGTGGCTTACAAGATGATGCCATTATTGCAATTCTAAGAGGTGCTGGTTTGCACGATGATTTCGAGGTTCGTCATGGGATTGTTTCGCGCAAATTCCCGAATCTACCTGCATTGCATCCACCGATGATGGATTTGTATCCAGAGGTCAAAGTATTCGCCATTGGGCGGTTTACCGCAGAAGAGCTTGGGACTTTGTCCCAAGACGCTTGGGCTTCTATTCTTGCGCTTCAAACGAGCAAAGGTACGCTGGAGGCAAAGGAAGCTCTGTTTAAAGCTGTGAGGGGTGAAAAAGTTTAACGACAGAAATAAGATGCCATAATATATCGACGAAAAATAAGGAAAGTGCTAAAAAGGACGCCATGTTTCATCTCCATCGAAAAAGCGCATCACTTTCGGATCTGCAAAGTATTGTGGCTACGCCGTCGGCTGGGGCTTTTGTTGTTGCCTTAGGGGGTGCTACCAAACCTTACATTCAACGTTACGAAGATGCGATTGAAGGTGGTTTTACGGATCTCGCCCGGCAGTTGGTGATGCGTGCAGGACATCAACTGCTACAACGTGTTCCTAACGAACTCCCAGCCGCTCGTATGCTTCCGTGGTTGCGTTCGCCCGACGCAGTGCCGCTGATGAGAAGTGCATCGAGGGTGGTGGAGCGTGGAGATGCAGTTCCCGTGATGGGATTTGCCCACGAGGCTGGCATTGTCACAAACTCACATTCTGAACTTCAAATCAAAGACAAGCTTACGATAGCGCTGCTAAGTGAGAGCATTAATCATCTTATCTATTCAGGGCTTCGGGAGTCCCAAGACCTGTCGTTTTATCCCACTGATCATGGGACAACGACAATGCTTAAATTCATTGCCCTGTGTCAGACCGCCCGTGCCTATGCATATCTCTCACATGCGGAAGTATTATCTGTGGGTGATGCTTTCTTAAACAGAGAGCATGTGGCTGCACGTGATTTTTCTGCGATTGACTTGGAAAAAAACAATGGAAAAGCCTTGCTCTTTTACTTGTCCTTGATGCACCACGAAAAGCCTGGCACACAGATTGCTAAACTTTTTGCAGAAGAACATAATCGCCCCGATCTTGTGTCGGCACTCGCTGTTTTTGGTCTATTCCAGGTGGCACTTCTTGTACTTGGGACCCAGCGCATGGATCCACGTGTCTTGCCTGCTGCTGTTTGGATTGGCCAAAGAATTACTTTGGCAAAAGCCATGGAGAGCCTACGCGATGCTCTCATCGCAGAGGTCGAGAAATCCCATAGCGCGGAGAATATTCTCCAGCGACTGCTTGTGCCTGTGCGATCCTTGGTTCGTGCAGCAGATGTCTTTACATCACGTAAAACAGATCCTGAATTGATACTCTCTGAAGGCGATATTTTGTCCTGGTGTCAGAGCTGGCTAAAACCAGTAGCTTCTTGAGACGACTCATCCTCTTTTAACGAACCTTCGAACGAACCGAAGAGCGCACGAGATAAATGGGGGCTCCACGAAAGCGTGGAAGAAGTGCTTGATTGATGCTCTTAAGTTTTTTCGCTTGTGCGGATACTGGGTAAATAACGACGTTGCGATTTTCGAGTTCACATCGAAAAATACCGCCTTGATGATTCAAGAAAAGAGGGAATTCTTCAAGAAGAGCGCTTGATTCCCATGGCATAAGCTTTATTTCTTTCTCCAAATCGAGAAACAAATCGTTTTGTTCGATCAATTCAACATCGGCGCTGATTTCAACACCCAGGGTACTTAATCGATTTATTAGAAATTCATGGGCAGAGGGCGGCGCCATCTTGTGAGGCATATTTTCGTGCCATTGAATTGCCACATGCCACGCATGCAAACATTCTTCAATGTGTTCACGCAGGCCTTTAAACATTTGATCATGCATCACGAGTTCTGCGATGGCGTTTCGCAATGCTTGTCCTTGCAATTCTTGCTCATCGCTTGCAAGAACAGCGCCGCCCAAGCTTTGCTGCACGTGGGCAACGACGCGTTTATTTCGCCATACAATATCTTGGATGACTTTTTCGCCGACGTTTGCTTGGGCTAACGTGCTGCGTTTGCAGGGCAACAAAAGACGACCACGTCCTTGGCTTTTGTTGGCACCCCGTCCTGAAATCCACGTGGTGGAAAGTAGAATACCCGCTTTGGGTTGCAATTCTTGCTTGAGAGGGTTGTAGGAAGTGAAGGGCGTGATCATCACCTCAACGTCACCATTGCTCCAGGGTTCACCTTTTTCAGAGCTTTGGGCGTTTTTGGATTCAGCACGAGGGCGCAAGGCAAATGCTGCATCGGGCATGGCACATGCCAAATGAAAGGCCAAGGCCTCGCTGTCTGCAATGCCCAAGCCATCGCTGTTTTGTGGATCGCAATCTTTAAGCCCAAGCATACGACGAAGATCACGTGCAACCAGCAAAGCCTCGTTTTGCGCAGCACTGTGGATCCCAAGGCGGAGGGTATCGCGGCTGCGAAGGGCAAGGAGCTGCAATTCTACGTCTGAGCGTGCAGCTGCAAAGGCAAGGCTACGCGTGCCAAGCAAAGCGTCGTCGTGGTTGTTTGACACAAGAAGATCTGTATCGCGTTGCATCAATGCAATGACATCTGCCAAATCTGCGGCAATAGCGGGTGGGGGATTTAGAAGTGCACGGGCCTCAAAAGCGGCCACCGTGAGTTTTGCCAAATCAATGCCGCGACTGCTGAGATGGGCATCTGCCGTGATGGCCCCAAACGATGTCAATGTTTTGCGCGCAGCGGTGAGCGCGAAATCGGGAAGTGGCGTGGGCCACGGCGCTTGGGCGACGTCATCGAAAGATAATCCCAAAGCCATGGCTTCAAGCAGGACATCTTCAAGGGCAATACGGCATACTTCTGGCGATGTGTAGGGCGTGGGCGTGTATCGATCTGAAAACAAACGTATGCAGTGACCATGAGCGACACGTCCCGCACGGCCCATACGTTGATTCATACTTGCTTCGCTTGCTTCAACCAATGCGAGCACATTGCGTCGACCGCGGTGGATCATCTGCCGCACAAGACCACTGTCAATCACAACGCGAACCCGAGGCAATGTGATGGATGTTTCCGCCACGTTGGTGGAAAGATAAACGCGCTGTGGGCCTTCGGGTTTAAATGCTTTGGCGATGGCATCGGGGGTAAGGCTTCCATGCACCATGGCAATATCGAGATTGTGTTTGCGTGCCAGAGGACCAAGTGCACGGCCTGTGCGGTTGATTTCGCCTTTGCCCGGAAGAAAAACGAGAATATCGCCGCGTTCACCGGTGGCAAGTGTTCGATCGATGGCATCAACAACACGCGTGTCGAGATTTTCGCCTGAAGGCCCAAGGTGGGTGGACTCGTATTCCAATGTCACAGAAAACGATCGGCCCTCGGCCATGAGAAGATTTGCATCCAAGGCTTTTGCAAGCGTTTCAGCTTCGAGGGTGGCCGAGGTAATGCCCCAGCGTGCGAGAGGCTTGTTTTGCATATCCGCCCGACGCAAAAGCATCACCAAGAGATCGGTTTGCCAATTGCGCTCATGAAATTCATCGATGAGCATGGCTGAAGGTCGTTGTTCCCGAAGCATACGCAGGGCAACCCCTGGGGTTATAAATAAAAGCGTTGTTTTTTCTGATGCGCATTCATCACCACGCACACGATAGCCAATGCGTTCACCCAGCTTTTCGCCACATTCTTGTGCAATATAGGTGGCAAGAGAACGACAGGCCACACGTCGTGGCTCCACCACCCAAACAACACCCGATGTGGCACGGGCAATCCATTGGGGCAGCACCGTGGATTTCCCAGATCCTGTGGGAGCCACCACGATAAAGGGTTTTTGCGAGGCAAAGGCCGTATGGAAGGCTTCTTGGATGTCGTGGATTGGAAGCATGCTGGGGTCTGTCATCAAACTATCTTTCGGCCCATTTTGCGCCTTTTTTAGTACAGCTTCATCGCTCGGGGCTCGATATATCGCACATATCATCTCGCCCTCGATCTTCGCTGTACAAAAAAAATCGCGAAAATGGGCCAGAAGAAAATTATGAAGCTTCGTACTTAAACATTCAAGTGTTTGCACCAGCAGCGTAGATCATGACAAACCGATTTTGACAGCGAGAAAATAATCAAGTCATGCTAAGCGCACCACACCCGTGCGGTGCGGTCATGTGAGGCCGTCACAAGTCGGCCACCGGGCACAACAGAGGCGCTCATCACTGTCCCTGTGTGCCCTTGAAGTACGATGCTGCGCCAGGTTCTATTCGGCTGCTCGGTCCACACACGTGCAGTTCTGTCGCCTGAGACCGTCACAAGACGGCCATCGGGCAAAGCAGTGGCGTTCTCAACACTCCCTGTGTGCCCTTGAAGTACGATGCTGCGCCAGGTTCTATTCGGCTGCTCGGTCCACACACGTGCGGTGTGGTCCGATGAGACTGTCACAAGACGACCATCGGGCAAAACAGTGGCGCTCAAAACACCCTCTGTGTGCCCTTGAAGTACAATGCCGCGCCATGTGCTATCCGGCTGCTCGGTCCACACACGTGCGGTGTGGTCCGATGAGGCCGTTACAAGACGGCCATCGGACAAAACAGTGGCGCTCAAAACGTCATTCGTGTGCCCTCGGAGTTCCACGCTGCGCCATATGCTATCCGGTTGCTCAGTCCACACACGTGCGGTGCAGTCATCTGAGACCGTAACAGGACGACCATCGGGCAAAACAGTGACGTTCCAAACAACACCTGTGTGCCCTTGAAGTGCCGTTGTGCTGATCCAGGATGCAGGCGCATCGCCGAGCGCACGCGGTTTGATCTTGGCCCATGCTGCTTGTGGTTTTTTTTGCCATGTACGGACACAGATTTTCAAATCAACGTGTTGCATGCGATACAGGAGTGTCCCAAACCGTTCAATCACACGTTGAACATAATCACCCACGGTTTTTTCGCCGCATATGAGATTATCGCTGGAAAGGGCTTCGCAGAGCATACGTGTCGTCTCTGCCATATTGACGGGCCCGGTGGGCCTAAAGGGCACAGGAGACGTGCGCGCAAGCACAGGAGCAAGATAGGCAGAAGGCGGGAGTTTTTGTGGACTTCGTGTGGCGAGGGCGCCGTAAACAACCGCAGGTGACAATCCAAGTCCGCCGCATAACGTCTGCAAAAGCATTTCTTCGGGACTGTGGGGTTTTCCTAGCCATGGAGAGAGATGCTTGTTCCATAATGCTGTATCATGATGAATAATACTGTATAAAAATCGATCAACCAGACCCAAGCGAGCCATGTCTTGGGGCGGAAGATACTTGCACACGTTACCCCATATATCGGATGGGAGAAGTGTGTTGGATTGAATTTCTGAACGAACAATAGAAGACATTATATTCTCCCAGTGCACTGGGGCGCGGCAATGTTTCGTACTGGGCATTGAGGCGCAGCGCTTACGTGACCTGTTGTACTACAAACAAGAACATTATGGAACCAGTTTCATGTATGCGACTTGGGCGACGGTCTGGATTTCAATGTTCTGATTATAGTCATTATCAGCAATTATATTTATAAAAATGAAGTATTTGTGTTTTACGTATTACGATACAAAATCATGATTTCATTCGTTTTGAAAGAGATCCATCCCAGGCTCATTTTAATCAAATGAGGATCAAAGCGCGTAAGGTCAGTGATTGTTTGAGTAGATGTTTCTAAGATGAACTATTTACCGCGCATATTATACGACGTACGGGCGTTGTGCTAAAAATTGGTCACGAGATATTGCGCCATATGCCGTTCCGTAAGCCATTGTCCCACCTTGTTTAATGATGAGATTTCTTTCGAAACACGAAAAAATCGAATGAAATCTGACAGAACGTGGATACACTGGGCGATATGGCTAGTCTTTTTGTGGCGACAGGTTCTCAGTCCGATCAGCAACAACAGCGCGTCGATGCTTCATCAAATTATGGGATAGCGAACCCCCGACATCAAGCGACCGCTCTCAAGCAGCCCTCTCCAGGAGAGAAAAAAGGGAGACCAAGCCGTCTGAGCAAAAAACCTGTTTTCGAGGTCAAGTTCAACTTCCCCGATTTCACCATAGGTGATGCTATAGGAACCAAGTGGGATGATGGACGGCCAACAACACCTGAGGCACAACGCTATCAAATCCAAGGAAGCGATACGTGTTTTAGACCACTGGGTGCTCCTGTGGCTTCAGGGGTATTTGGTGAGGTAAGCAAAGCCAAACGCGTAAGAAGTGAGTCACCCGCCCCGCCGGATCCCTTTGTTGCTATCAAAGAAACCACCCGTGATGACTCACTCTCCGAATTGCCTGTCCATCGTTATTTGCCACCCCAAGCGAATATCATTGGCTTTTTGGGAACACTTGGTTTGCATGAGAGAAGAGCTGCATTCGCATGGGCAGCAGGCGGATCGTTTGCAGAGATCCTCCACAAATTAACACAAAACGCAGGTGGCAACGCTGTGTTGGTAGATAACGCACTTTGCCTTCTGCTCAGTGACGTGTGCTCGGGTTTTGCACACCTGCATGCACATCGTGTTATGCATCTGGATATCAAACCTGCCAACATGCTCATCAACGGTGACGGCACTGGTGTTGTAGGAGATTTTGGTGAGGCCCATGCGTTTGGCGAACCCCCTGCAGACAATGTCCCTGGATGGCAACAAATACGGCACATCTCTCACGTCAGGAAAACACCAGGGACAATAATGTACGCGGCCCCAGAAATTTTGTGTACACCCGCCACGGCTGGGCCTGAGGCCGATGTCTGGTCCTTTGGGCTGATGGCCCATCAAATAATTACTGGGAATAGTTTTGTAGACACCACCCGATTTAGCGAGGACATTTACCCTCTAAATATTGCTGGCCAACTCGCTTTGGAAGCGCAAGAGCCTGGATTGTATGCAAAGCATGCCGCCAGCCGTCTCGCTGTAACGGTTCCTGCGGGACTGCCGTCAGCGCCACAGCTTCACAATATGCTTACACGAACTTTAGTGCTTGACCCACACCTGCGTCCAAGCATGGATGAATTGAGATTGGATCCGATGCTTTCTACATTTACGTATGAAATCCATCAGTTGCGTCAATTTATTGCAGAGTCGGTTGCGGCCCACGGATCATGAAACTTGATCATCGCGTATGAGAAATCATAGGCATGGCTTCGGTATCAGGATTTTCCGAATTAAAAAACATGCGAAACTCCAAGCGTGTTTGATCGCTTATGGCAAAGACACCCGTTATCATTTTTTTTTCACGGCGTCGTTTTTTTCCTGTGAATATGAAGAACCTTAGGCGCCGTCTCGCAAGAAATACGCAAAATTTCGTGAAGCCTTGATGGCAATGCGAAATACAAACGCGTATGCTGCACCCCATGGCGCGAGCGGGTGTTCACTACGTTGAAGTCAAAGAAGCGGCCGAAGCATTGCTTCGTGAAAATTTAAATCCCACCAACGAACGGATCAGGCAGCGTTTGGGATCAGGAAGCTTTTCAACCATCAGCAAATATTTGCTGCGTTGGCGTTCTGAAGATGCACCCCCCGAGCTACGTGCGCCCACACGTCCTAACATTGCTGCACCGCCAAGTACGGTTGAAGCGGCGGTTCAAGACGTATGGCAGCGCATGCAGGACGCAACCCACGCGCGGATTGTCGATGCACAAAAAACAGCGGAAGAGCTTATCGATGCTGTGCGCAGTGAAGCCGAGACAGCCATCGACGATGCACGCGCAACAGCGATCAAAGCTGAGGCTGCGCGCGATGCGCTCGTTCAAGAAATTGAAAGCATACGCAAAGAATTGCGCGATGCACGCACACAGCACGCTGAGAGCATGGCGGTATGTGCGCAATTAAAAACACAATGCGATGCCGAAGAGCGCGCGCGTATGAAGGCAGAGCAACATGCAGCGCAGTCCGAAGCAATGCTTAAATCACTGAATGATGCGCGTGATTTGGATATGCAACGCATTACTGATTTATTTCAAAAAATTGAGCAGCGCGATGCCAAAGCAGAACAAGCACGGCTGCAATATGAAAGTATGATCCCTGCCCTACTCGACCGACACGAGAAATCAGTCATACAGGATCTTATGAGTGAGTCTGTACGGATGGAAAAGAAAATCACCGACGGTCATTCGGCATCACACGCACATCTCGTTGCGCTCTCGGACAACCTCAAAGCCACACTCGAAACCCATCTCAAAGGCCTTCAGGATGCAACGTTCGGGCAGCAGACAGATTTACGGATCCACATCACCCAGTTGTCCGACAAAATTGCGCATCAGACCGCCGAACATCAATCGCTTGTTCATCTTATGACTTCTGATGTGGGAAAAATAATCGACCATGCCACACAAAACACACAAACACTCGCTTCAGCACACGCCATACTTAAAGCCCTTATGACATCAGATATGGTTCTTAAAAAATCGGCCTGAGAGCAACCAGTGTCATAAACGCGATGATCACGTTTTTGCCGTCGAGACCTGCGGCATCTGAAATATCGAACGCTCCTGCGCTAAGGTGACCGAACACCCCCCCCAGCGCTTAACGTAGTGAGATATTCCCACAGAGGGAGAGTTTAGCGACAAAAGACATCTCAAGCATCCGATTCATTTTCATGAACATCGACCGGTTGTTGCGCCTGGGCATGGCGCCAAGCATCCACACGCAATTTGGCCGACCACGCAGCACACACTTGCGCCGCCGCCGCAAGCGTCACACTTCCTGAAGCCCACCAATTCCATCCTGTCGCCTCTTGAAGGGTCGTTGGGTTTTGGACAAGGTCATGCCCTGCGACTCCCGCCATGCCGGCCGACGCGAGATCCAGTGCACTTGATAGTCCCAAGAGAACGCGTCCCGCGGTACTCGGACCAGGCCGTGCGGCATCGATGCCATTTTTTACCGACTGGTATAACGACGCCACACCATGAACACCCATGAGGGCCACGCCCACTTCGTTGGGCGCACCTGCAAGTCTTGGCAACCAAGCAAATGCACCCCCTATCCAAGCAAGTGCACATGCTGCATCGGCCGCTTGGTGATGGGATGGATCACCACCCATTTCGGTGATGATTTCATGTTGGATGATCGCTGCGTAATCTTTTCCCGCATCGGTGAGGACACCATTCGGCGTCAAGAGTACCTCACCAACATCCACTGCATCGGCTTCATGTGTTGGATAGCGGCGGGCATCAAGCCCCGCAGGAACTGTGGCATCTCCTGCATTGGCATGTTGCAGCATGCGACGCGCAAGGTCTTCATGCGTGATGCGCGCTCGCACATCCGTGCGGGTGAATAATTGCATGGTCGATATGCACAATGGCGGCAGTAACACGGTTGCCGTAATAACCCATCCCATCATGGTCCCTTCAGAAACGCCTGTCGCCTCCGCGAAATTTGCAATAAACTTGGGTTGATCTTGTGTAGGACCACCGCCACCCGATGCCAATACAACGGTCAGCGCGTAAAGCACGGTCGCAGGGATCGCCACACCCGCCGTCAATGCTTTTTGATCGCGGCGAGCAAGACACACGGCAAGATTGCTCAGCGTAATCACGGCAATCATATCGGATATGGGTCCGATCAAAGAGATCAAACCATCACCACCACGACTGTTCAAGCTTTCGAGATCATGAATACCGAGTGATTGGGCAAGATCTGTAAATTCCATCGGTTGGAAGCTGGAAGAATCTACCGAAAAACTATTGCGCAGCGATGCAATATCGGCAATTTTTGCAGGCCACGTCACAAAGAGTGTGGTCCAATCGTGTTCACGGATAAGGCATTGCAACTCGGTGGAAACCTCCGTGTGAGGCCCATTCAGAACAAGCGCATCGTACACGGCCTTGTGCATGTTTTCGTGAAACATCGATTGGCCAAACATCACGGCCCACCCGGTTGTATACAACGACCCTGCGAATTTAGCGGTGCCTATCAACGCATCAGATTTGCTTGGCATTGCACATGGGCGACACGCCCTAGGCGCTGGCGGGGTGCTGAGAACGAGGACCTGAGGAACAACGGCGTCGCTGCTTGCGCGCGATATGTGGTCGTCACCGTCCACTTGGTGTTCTCGCATGAGATCGCGCATAGGCCCAAGTTGCTGCTGAACAGGGTTGTCAATGATGTGGGAGAGGTGAGGAAAAGTGGTTTCGGCAACCAAGCTATCTGAATTTCTGCGTGAGAGAGGAGGTGTTGACATTGGGGAGAGTGTAGCATGTTTATGATGTTTTCCCAGGCGCAAAACGTTATGACGATGACATCCGCCTCGTTTTATGATAAAGTGCATCGGTTTTTATGTCCGTCATTCAAACCAGTCTCTCCGAAGCCATGCATAGCCTTCTCGGCAGCATAGGCGTTGCGCTTCAGCAAACCCCCGACGGCAGGGACGCATCCTTGTGTACTGCACAAGTGATATTGCGCCATGCGGCACTTGCTCTACCCACGTACGATGTTGGCAGAGACATGTTTGTTTCAGTCTGCAAAATGCTTAACACCGAGACTGAAGATATTATGCCTGCATACCGCCGTGATGTGGCGGAGCGTGCGCGCTATATCTGCTCTATATTGCCAGCATCGACCCATGAATTTACATTGGGCATGGCAAGCAAACAGCTCGACGCGCCTTTGCAACGCCAATTTGAAACGGGGTTTACGAATACACTGTACCACAATCCACCCCCCGCCCTCATTGCAACAGCCGAACACATGGCGCAAGCGTTGTATACCGACATGGAGGCATGGATTTCTTTAGGCCATGGTTTTAATCTCTGGAGCGTATGCCAACATCAGCTACGTGGCTCAGGGCAATTTGCCTATGCAGACTATGTTCCCTTTTATCATGAGATACTTGAACGTGATCCACTTTCTGAGAATGATGGGGGATCAAGCACACAACGCTATCAGGATGTTGTACGCAGTCTTTTGCTCCACGAAAATTTTGCCAAAGAAATTCCCACAGGCCTCTGGCTTGTATGCTCATTTCATTTGGTGAATCGACTGACGCGCGCCGTAGAAAAACAGGAAATGGCTTTCTATGGTGACTTACAAGGACGTTACCGAGAACGCTACGCTGATTTGGAGGAACGACAAGGTTGGCGTGAAGCATGGTATCATTCATGGACACGCAATCGAAATGCATTCACCCGTTCCGTTGCAACAAACTTGAGCGTTTGGGGAGAAGAACCACCCGAGCCTATTCAAGAAAAGACCACCCTTGATCACTTTATGGGCATCACCCTCACGGGTATGCCAAGCATCGAAGGCCCCCACCGCAGGGTTGCGCGTACCGCTGCAAGTCACCACAAATTAAATATTGCAAGCATGTATCAGATAGACACAGGGGTTGAGAGTCTTGACCGCGGTGTCCCATATTGTTCGGGCCCCGGCGGCACCATTGCCTTGCTATTCACCGCCATGGAGCGCGCACGCATCATGGAAAAACCATCATGTGATGTTGCATGGGTTGTCATGTGGGGGGTGCTGGCAACGGGATACAACGGCGGCCATTGCATGAGCGAAGTTCTTGCCTCTGCGGCAGGGATTGCCAATGAATTTAGAAGAAAACTTCCATGGGAAAATCCCGACGCATTTCCCCTTGCGTTTGTACCCGACGTCCAAAATATCGTGTGGAATTCAAACCGATTTCTTGCACACTTCGTTCACAATCCCCATGTACAAGCCGCGATTGCTGCGGGATGGCAACGGGTGGATGAAACAGGAATGCTATAGGGGTCACGTGTTTACTGTTAACACTGCAGTACGTCATTCTTGCTTGTTTCCAACAAAATAACGCAACGCAGTGTTAACAGTAAACACGTGACCCTGTTCCCGCTTATCAGACTGAAATAAGTGGCGGCGCATTGATCATGATATCATCAAGCATGCGTTCATGGGCATTGCTTTTCATATTACTGACTTCCTGCCAGAAACCTGCAGACCGTTTTGCAATCCCCTGCACATCGACTGCCGACTGCCCAAACGATCAGCAATGCGTTTTTAATAATTGCGTTGGCGCTTCCTGCGAATCGGATCTGCAATGCCCCTACACGCAAACCTGCACCAATACCTTCTGCACCAACTTGCCCGACGATGCACCACGTCCAAACATCACGGCAGTGCTTGGTAACGACACCGGTGGTGCATGTTCCCAAACCCCAGGGATCCCATGCGTCAATGACGGCATCGTCCTCGTCGGCACCGGCCTTGCTGGCGTCACCGAAGGTGTCTTGTCGAGCAACGACACCGAATTTCCCCTTATAAAAATCGCAGACCGCGAGGATGGTATCATTTTGTCGCTGCCTGCAGGCATTCTCCCAGGCGTGCTTTACACGTTGCTCATAGGCAACACGTCGGGGCAGCAAGCCATCACCATGCAATTTATTCAGGGCGAAACCGGACCCACAGGCGCCGCCTGCGCCGCAAACGCCGAGGATCTTGTCACACTTCTCAACAGCGCCGAAGCGAAGCTCACGATCGCAGCACTCCCAACGGGCACCAGCACCGGTACTGTCGCCCTCGGCAACCATACCCACGACGATAGCTACATTCGCATCGATGCCGGATCTGCAACGGTCACTGCCCTCAGCGCAACAAACGTTAACGTCGATAGCGCTACCTTTGCTGCCGCTGCCCTTGGCACCTGCAGTGCCAACGAAGCCGGCCGCATTGCCCGCGACGATGTGGACGATCGCCTCTGGCTGTGCAACGCGAGTACGTGGGTGCCACTCAGCGATGCAGTCAACGCCCCCGATGGTTCTTACGACCGCCCAGCCCGATCTTGCTGGGAGATCCACAAAGCCCACAATCTCAAAGGTGCAGCACTTGGCAACGCGACCTTCGATCCTGGCTCGGTGACCGATGGCATCCCAAGCGGTCGACGTTTTCTACGCACAGCCGACGGTAAAGTTTACGAAGCCTATTGCGACATGGAAACCGCAGGCGGCGGTTGGACGCTGGTGGTGAAGCTATCGGGCCAAAGCGCTGAGCTCAACGTCGCCGACGACCGCTGGTGGGAAAGCCCTTACAGCCCAAGTCGCTACAGCAGTGCTGGCAATGGCGAGATCAACACCAAACCGTCAGCATGGACCCCCGGTTTTGTTTACAGCACTGGCAATTCAGCGCACATTGCGCCCAACGGCCCTTTGCTCGCCGACGTGTTTGCGCTGGCAACCACCGACAAGAATGTCATCGGCCCGGGTTTCGCCCATGTGCCCTTCGGCGATGTGATGATCCGGGCGCTCAGCGCTCCATCGAAGCACCTCGCGTGGAGTCATTTTGCAAAGCAAACCGGCAAAGACACCTACCTGCCCGATCCAAGCCTCGGCAAGTTTCCAAACGCGCTCACTGTGGTTCGCGCCGCAACCCGCGTCGGTACACATGCGCGCATTTCGGGCAATTTAAATCAGCTGGCGCAAACATCCGACCTAAGTGCTTATCAAAATGAGTGCTTTGCGGCGGACAGTCGTGCTGTCACCCAATATGGTTTTTTTCTGAGCGATGACCTCGCCAACTACGCAACATCGACGGTCAATATCAACGGCATCAACATCCCCGCAGGGCATGCCATGGGGATCGTCGGTGCGGGCATTTTGAATCGAACCGTGTGGAACGGCTGGAATCTTGTGGGAGCCTGCCAAACCAACTTTGGTTTTGGTGGTCATTATACAAAGTTTGAAGGTACCTGCAGCGGCAACGATGTCAACTGCTACAACATCAACGGCCATCGTTGGGACAATGGCAACAACAATTTACGCACGTACACAGCGCATGGCATGTTTGTCAGATAATAAGAACAGAAAACAAAGTCCCAAAGCGAAAATTTCGCCCTCGCACGGTGTATAATAGGTTCATGGGTTACCGCTATTTCGCGTTTTTATTGGGGTTATTAAGCTTCGCAACCACGCTGGCTGCAAACAATGCGAGCTTCACCCTGCAAGGCAGGGTCGGTGATGCTGGCGCCGATTTTTCTGCGACCAGCGACTACGTGCTGTCTCAGGTTGCGGCTGCAACACAGCTTTTAAGCATTGACCTCATGCCCGTCGGGAGTACCGGCCAACATGTTGCCGCCGGTGATCATGCCCACGACGGCATCTACGCCCATGTCGATGGCACATCATCTCTGGCCGATATCGACACAGCCACAGTGACTGAGCTCAGTCCCCAGCTTCTAACCCTCACACCCGCCACCGCATTGCCAACATGCGATGGTACACGCGACGGCCAGCTGCTCTACTTTGCACAACAGCTGCACCTTTGCCACGCAAACCGATGGACCGCCTTGCAACCCACCTGCACCATGGGCAACGTGGGCGAAATGCTGGTCACCGACACCGCCTATCTGCTTTGCGATGGGGTGGCATGGCAAATCACACTTCGCTAGCATGACTTGATTAAAATGGGAGCACACTTTTATTCGAACAATTTTGAGATCCGTCATTTTCTCGCGCCAAGCCGCCAAGGCGCAAAGGGAAGGCAAAAAGGCAAGTGTTCTCGTATTGGGCCCCATCTTCGCCATAGCAGTTACTGTAATTTTTTCTAAAAAAAGTACTTTATACCATTTCCGCTTGATCTGAATCGTATAGCTCGATGAGCAAATTTTTTTATGATCGAATGAT
>SXGR01169316.1_pt1 | contig 23458 bp, 14 predicted proteins | sample 3174711 | NCBI WGS metagenome assembly SXGR01 (sample SAMN11356860, study PRJNA531348) | freshwater metagenome | isolation source: freshwater sample F1-60 | place: China: Fuxian Lake, Yuxi | collected 2017-12-25 | reverse complement strand
TCGGCGCTACTAACGGAGTCGCTGTTGCTTTCCATTCCTCTTGCTACTAAGATGTTTCAGTTAGCAAGGTTCGCATCATACGGCCTATACAATCAGCCGCAGATAACCCTTTCGGGTTGTGTTGCCCCATTCGGAAATCTTAGGATCAAGGCTTGGTTACCAGCTCCCCTAAGCTTATCGCAGGTTCCTACGTCCTTCATCGCCTCTCGACGCCAAGGCATCCATCATGTGCCCTTAATGACTTGATCGCGTCTACCGAACCCCGAAGGGCTCCGTAAATGATCAACGAGATCAGCATGCGCTGGTGCTTCCGCACTGTCACGCATACGAACCTCTAACGCGCCCCGATCCCTCCATGACCATCACTGGTCACTTCCTGATCACCGGCGCGCTTCGCCTTCTAGCTGCTCGTTTCTCGGTTCTCTTTACACGACACCAACGCCACGCGACCTCCGCGTCTTGGCTCTCGCCTCGACGAAGAAACACGTTCTTGGTGCCGCTATTTATCACGACATCATTGCATTGACTTGTCAAAGAAACGCCTCAAGAAAGGCGCTTTCCCGCGTTGCACCTGAATTTCAGGGGCTCACGCGGGACGGAGAGTTTAGCGAGTTCCCCGCGCCTGTCAACCCACTACGACACTCTGAGCATGATTTTTTCTGAGTCATGTAGAGAACGCCGTTTTCTGGCTGATAACCATTGTTTAGTGGGGATACAGGCGGCTCAAATGCCTGTTTTCCACAAAGAAGCCGAGGTCACTCGGGACCTCGGCTTCTCGAAAAGTCTCTTCGATGGTTTCGGTGCTTAGTCGCCACCTCGTGGACCATACTTCGGAGCGTCGCCGCCGGCACCCGCACCTGCGCTTCCGGTTGGTCCATTTCCAGGATTGGCAGACCCCGAGACGGCGTCCTTCGGGTCGGATTTCTTACGGCTCAGCGTTTCCGCGAGTTCCGCGTCATCGAAGTATTCACTTCGACGCGCGTCTTTGGCGTCACTGCTTGGAACGCGGATTTCATAAGGGTCCTCAGGTCGATCAAACTCTTTGACGAGCACAATCGCTGCGCCACGGCGATCGCTCGATCCACGGTCCACCGTCGGATCTGGCACGATGTCCACGATGTAATAGCCCGTGCGGAAATCTTGGGGGTCACCACTCGAACTAATAACATCGCCTGGCTGCAGTGTCACACGTTCGCGCCGTCTTGCGCCATCACGGAATCGGTAGATTTCCACCGACGCTTGGCCAACGCCAAGCCGCCCTTCAGCGGGAGCCGCATCGACAAAGAAGAACGCGACCGGGGGAATCACGCGAATAGGTTCGCCCCAACCGCTGTCGATGCTGGCAAGCGTAAATGAATCAGCCTTCGGCTTCTGATCCGCGACGAGCTGCGCTTTTCGCGCAAAGAATGGATTGAAGAAACTCGTTGTACACGCGTAACGGTAGGTTTTTCCAGGAACAACCGAGATGTCATGTGTCCAGACGAGTACGGATGGATCGGCGCCGAGATCGGGGAACTTCGACTTGGGTGCAGTAAGTGTTGCTTCAGCGTCAAGTGCCGCGAGCGAAGCGGTGTAGGTGTCCACCTGCTGCTGCTCCTTCTTCATGCGCTTTGTCAGTGCAACGCGCTTCGCCTTCGCGGCCTCATCCTTGGGATCCTTCCCCTCACCGGCGCCACCGCGCTTCCCGCCACTCATGCCGCCTCCGAGGCCGCCGCCTCCCATTCCACCACCGCCTCCTCCGCCGCCTCCTCCGCCGAGGCCGCCGCCGGGACGACCCGGAGCGCCGTCCCCGCCTGGCTTCTTAGGCGCCTCTTCGAGTGGCCCGCCAGCTTCGGTCAGTTGCTGCGTTGTTTGCGCAAGATTCTCCTGCGCAGCGGCTAACTTCTTCTTGACTGCGCGAACCTCCGGCTTGTCGCCGTCCGCGGCGGCGTCGCCATCGGCGAGCATCAACCCATTTGAGAATGCGCTCGTTTTCGTCGGGAGAAACGCCGGCTGAATGACGTCGCGTTGGTTCGCTGGGTCGGAGAGCTGCGTGAAGACCGATTGCCGTAGTCCCGCATCGGCGCCCTTCTCGATCTCGGCGCGATAGTTGAATGCGATCGTCGGAAGGTGACCGACGAGAACCTCGTCGCCCCAGGTCCCATCGGCGCGCTCCGTCTGCCGACGGAACTGCACATCGACAATGTAGAACGCGCTGTTGTACCAAATGGTCGGAATCTGCTTGCGCGCGGGCGACATACCCGAATCATCAGCGGCCATCTCCTTGCGGACCGCGGCGAGATCGAGCACTGCGGACGGGATGGTCCACAAGACATCGTAAGGGGCATTCTGACTTGCGAGCAGCGACTTCAGTTCTGGATGCGCGACGACGACGGATTCGTCGAGCGTGTCGGCGAGTTGAATCGTTGGCTTCAGCGCGAGAGCAGGTAGTGCTGGCTCGTGATACCAAGATTCGGTTGATCCGCCACCAGAGCTCAGGAGCGATCCCATGGCGGGCTCGAGTCGTGAAAGTCTTGGCGATGGCGCGATGTTGCGATCCAGTCGAACGATGAACGCATCGGCGGCGGGCGTGATGGAATCGATCGGAAGCGAAATCGATGGTTTGGACAATTGAAGCTGCCCGTTCACCGCCGCGGACTTCGCGCGCAGTTCGGCCGCGATATCACTCGGGTCCACCGTTGAGTTTCCCAAGCTCACCGCATTCGGAGAAACCGCGACCTGCCACCCAGCGACACCGACGAGGGCCAACAAACTCACTCCGAGAACGATCTTCTCAATGTGCTGCTCGATTGGCTTCATGCCTTTAGTCTTCATATCGTGCTCCTGTCGTCAGAACTCACCGTTACTCACGCTTCACAAGTATTTCTTAGCTACCAGAGGATCCATCACTCGATCCATCTGCGGCCGCAGTGCCCGAGGCGATACCGAGGCTGGCCCGAACAGACTCTGGCATGAAGAACGCAGTCCACTCTCGAAACCAAACCGTTTCGAGTTCGAGCGTGATGGTGGAGACCGGCTCAAGCCCATACGCAAACCCTTGCGCCGCCGCGGCGAAGGCGTCGGCAGGCGCGAGTTTGAGATTGACAACGGTCATGAAATTCTCCTTCGAGAGCGCGTCGAGGACAACCGGGATCGCCGCGGTTTCAGCGACAAACACCACCGTCACGCGGCGCACATCGTAGATGCCATTCGAAGAGCGTCCGGTGAACGACTTCGAATAGTCACGCGCCGCTTCAGTGCTTGTATCAATCTGTGGAGCACCCAGGGCAACGCGTTCCTGCGCCTTGGAGTCCGAGGACGCATCCGCCGAGGCGCTGCTTGCATCGGCGGTACTCCCGCCGAATGGAGCGGCGTCACCCGAACTCGCGTTTTCTGAACCATTTCCATCCGCGCTCGAGGAGCCACCTCGGCGCATCGGCTCAATCGCAATCGAGAGGATCTGCTTCACAGGCGCGCGGAGCTCGGGAACGAGTTCCTTCGATCCATCCTGATTGGCCGCGTAGAACGCGTGGAGGAGATCCTCGGTGATCCAGAAGCGCCACTGCCAATCGAACAAGGTCTGCTCATACGCACCCAACTGCGACGCTTCAGGATTCAAGGCCTTCGCCTCGGTCGCCGTCGGAATCGAAAGGTCAGCTGGATCGCAGAAGAACGAAACACCAAGCGCGGCGGTTTCAAGGAGGCCGATTCGATCGCTACCAAGTTTCTGATCGAGTTTGGACTTCTCTTCAGGGGTCAGACTCGCGGCGTCGGGCTTGCGCAAGTCTTGATTGATGAAGTTGAGCCGAGATGCCTCGAGGCGCGCCATCACTTCATCGGTGGATGGAGCCGCACCGGTGTGCACCTCAGCGAGTAATCGCGCGTACTCGGCAGCGAAAAAGGCTTGGGCGTCATACCGAAGGAGCGACGCCTTTGCGGCATTGACCCGCGGCAGAAACGGAGCAACGGGTGCCTTTGGGTCGTACGGATCACGGCCGTTGAGATTGCGCGCAAGCGCAGCGCGTTGGATCTTTCCGGCATCTTCCGAGAGCACCCCAATCGCGCGGCCGTACTGCTCCACGACAGCCGCGTTGATGACGCCCTTGCCACTAATGGGTTCGGTCGCACCTGGGAGCGAAATCGTGATGCTTCCATTCTCAGCGGTTGCGAGTTCCCCAAACCGACGCGCCTGGTCTTCAGCCTTCGCGCGAACGGTCGCATTGAAATCCACGCTCCCGAACCAGCCGCCCGCGAGTGCCGCGACGATCGTTACGCAGAACACGACGATGAGCAAATGCTCCTTCATCCAAGCCACGCCTTGCTTCATTGCGCTCCCTCCTCAGGCGCAGCATCCCCGCCCGAAACTTGCACATCACCATTGATCTCCACAACAAAGACGACTCGCGCTCGATAAACCTCGGAGCCAGCCGGGAACATCGCTGGCCGAGTTGGAAGCGGTGCGAGTTCGTCGAGTGACTTCGCGGCTTCGGCGCCCGCGCCGCTGCCTCGGTCAATCTTGTTGCCGCCAGCGGTCATCGCGCCATCTTCACCACGCGGACCGTAGTCGGGCTGTTCACCTTGAGGAATGGTGGTTCCGCCAGCCCCGGCGCCGCTGAGGCGGCCCTTCGGAGCGGCGATCTGATTGCCTGCGGGGCTGCGCTTGCCCTTCACCCCGCCGAAGCTACTTCCAGCGCCCGCATCATCATTCTTGATGACATTTCCTTCGGAGTCGCGCATCGTTGCGTTTTCAAATCGCGGCCCGGTCGGAACGGATGACGCGCCGGCGGCATCATTTCCTCCCTCCTTCGGAGCCGCACCGACGACGAACGATTCGTTCTTGCCGCTGTCGTACTTGACGGCAACGATCTTGTACGGGGCCTTGGGATTCGCCGCGCGCTGCGCATCCTTCAAGTAGTCGACAATCGTGTTGTCAATGAAGGACTGCGGATTCGCCGTGGCAAACTCCAACGACATGGTGACTTCGACGGTTCGCTTCCCGCCAGCAACACCGTAACTCCCGGAGAGTGCGAGCAGTTCGACCTGCTCGCGTTGCGAGGCTGGTTTTTCGCCAAGTTCTTTGGTCCACGCCGGACCTTGGTATGCATCTTCCGTTGCATCGTCGATGGCGCCGGCGACATCGTGCAAGATGAAGGGCCAAATCTCGCGGTCTTCAAGCAACCGCTGCGAGTTGATCGCGCGAAACCCGATGTTGGAATCACCTTCCTTCGCGCGCAGCGCATCTTGCTGATTTTTCGCAGCCCGAATCACACCGTCTGCAGTGCTCACAGCGTCCTGATTCGCGGCCACGGCCGCCTGATCCGCAAGTCCGCGCGCAAACATCAACGCGCCCGCCCCCACGCCGAGCGCGGCCGCCGCGGCGAACCATCGATTTTTTTCCTGCCAGAGTTGGCGACGCAACACGGCGGTGGGAGCAAGGTTGACATCAATCGACGCAAGTCCGATGCCTTGCAAGGCGAGCCCATACGCGGTCGCGAGATTCATCGTCGCGGCGGAGAGATCCGCGCCTCGTTCGCCTTCGAAGCGAATGCGGCGAAACTCGTCGTAGCGAAGGACTTCGAGGTTGAGTTGCTGCCCGAGGAACTTCCGCAGTCCAGGAATCTTGAATGTCGAACCGAGGCCGAGCACCGTCTTCAACTGGGTGCCGCGATTGAGTTGTTGGTAGTACACGAGCGACTTCTGCACATCGCCAAGCAAATCACCAAAGACCGTGCGCATCGCCTGCATCATCTGCTTGGCGTACTTGCTCGTCGCGCCATCGCGCTTGAGTTCTTCCGCCTTGGAATACGAAACACTGAATGCCTCTGCGATCGCTTCAGTGAAGTGGGTGCCACCGAGTGGGAAGGTACGAATCCAGCAGCGATTCCCGTGCGCAACGATGAGGTCGGTCGCCAGCGTGCCGATGTCAAGAATCACAACCGGCTCACTCGTGTCGGTCAAACCGAGGTCATAGGCAAGTCCGTTGTAGGCACCGACAGGCCCGAGCGTCACCTGCTGCGCGCCGATTCCAACATCGGCGTACAGCGAGAGTCTTTGATCGAGGCGATCCTTCTGAATCGCGAAGATTCCCACTTCGATCTCAGGCGAATCCGCGGACTCGAAAGTTTGGTAGTCCCATTCCACATCTTCCATTTGGAAGGGAATCTGCTGCTGCGCCTCAAAGCGAACGATGTTTGCGACCTGCTTGGGTTCGACGGGCGGAAGTTTGCTAAAGCGTGCGAAGGCTTGATTTCCAGGAATAGACAACACGACCATTTGCTTCTCAAGCACACGATCGCTCATGAACTGTCCGAGGCTGAGACGAATCATCTCGTCGACATCGAGATCCGGCGTCGTGAGCACTTTGCGATGCGGGATGACCGCGAAGTCTGCAATTCGAGCCTGATCGCCCGCTCGCTCGAGGCGAATGGCCTTCAGTGCGAATGAACCGATTTCGATGCCCCAAGCGGAGCGTGCTGATGCCATGACAATCTCCTAAAACAAAGTCCGCCGGGGGGTCCGACGGGTGGCGAATGATAACGGACGATTGGACGCCGCTTTTTGGCTCGATCCCTCGGGCGCGTCGTCCGAGCGTCGAGAATGAGTTACTGGACCTGCTTCCTGACCGATAATTTTGCTTTCGCGAAACGCCTTCGGTCGATTTCGCTCGTCCCCTCCGGTGATCCATCGCGCGTCCGGCACCCGCGGCCTGCGAGGCCGCCCAGAGCTGCGACGTGAAATCCGAGTTTGGGGATACATGATTTCGACCCGCATAGGTTCGCACGCCAGGGTGACGAGTTGCCACCAATCATGCGCTTCGCCTGATTCTGTCTCACGAACGAATCGAAAGAGTGTGGCGAACTGCGGCAAGCGTGTACCCTGCTCGACCCAGGTTCTCCTTCCATGTCACTCCCCGAAGACCAAGCCCCGATTTCACCTTCCGCACCAACGACCGGCGCGTCGCGCCCGTCGGCCTACGACGCTGAACTGGAGGCGGAGATCCAAGCGGCTCTCGGCGGGTTCTCTGTCGAAGACCTTGAGGTATCGCACGCACCGCGTGCGCCGCAACGAGCCACGCAAACTGGTGGCAGACAGCGCAAGACGGGCCGCATTGTGCAGGTCCGCGGAGGGGATGTCTTCGTTGAGTTCGGGCCGAAATCGCAAGGCGTTTGCCCTTCGACGCAATTCACATCTCAGTCGCGCGAGATTCCCACGGTCGGTAGTGAGTTCGAGTTCATCGTGGAACGCTTTGATCCATTCGAGGGCATGCATGTACTCTCGATTGACGGAGCGGTGCTCAAGGCGGATTGGGGCACTCTTGAAGTTGGCCAGGTTGTCGATGCACGCTGCACGGGCATGAATCGTGGTGGCCTCGAGATGGAAATCGCACACCACAAGGGCTTCATGCCCGCCGGTCAGGTCGATGTGCGACATATTCCGGACATTTCGATTTTCATCGGCGAGAAGTTCGCCGTGAAGGTCGTCGAACTCAACAAGGACAAGGATCGGCTGGTCGTGAGCCGAAAGGCGGTGCTCGCTTCCGAGCGCGCCGAGCAACGAGAGCAACTTCTCGCGGTGCTCGAAGTCGGGCAGACACGCAACGCGACCATTGTGAAGATTGAGTCGTTTGGCGCGTTCGCTGACATTGGCGGCGTCGACGGATTGATCCATGTCTCTGATCTCTCGCACGACCGCGTGAAGAGTCCGGCGGATGTGGTCAAAGTCGGAATGGAAGTCGTCGTGAAGATTCTCCGCATCGATCTCTCAGGTGATCGGCCGAAGCTTTCACTCGGATTGAAGCAACTCTCCGCCGAGCCAGTCCATCCCGTTTCCTTGATGGAGGTTGGCGGCACCGTCACCGGCCGAGTGACCAAACTGATGGAATTCGGCGCATTCGTCGAACTCGCCCCGGGGATCGAAGGGCTCGTCCACATCTCGGAAATCAGCCACGATCGAATTCCGACGCCGGACGCCGTCTTGCGTCGCGACGAGATCGTCAACTGCAAGATTCTCTCGATCGATCACGAGCGACGGCGAATCAGCCTCTCGATCAAGGCGCTCACAGATCCACCAGTTCGCGCAGCACCAGCGCCGCGCGATCCCGCACAGAGCGGCGCAGGATCCGGAGCATCTCGCGGAGGCGGTGACCATCGCCGTCGTGATGGACGCAGCGCAGCACCCGAAGTCGCTCGAGAAGAGGATCCAGAGTTGCGCAAGTTGCGTGCACGATTTGGCGGATTCGGCGACCTCAAGGGCGGACTCTCCTAAGCCCTCCTCGAAGCCTGCACCACGCACCAACACACGAACCGCGAGTCTGGGCTCGCGGTTCGTGTGTTGAGACCTCACCGCAGAAGGGTCCGGTGCAGCAGAGTTCCGGCTCAAGGTACATCCGCAACTCCTAACCCTTCACCAGTCGAGGCCCAAGGGGTCCAACGCCTCCGCGAACCCCATTCGAATGGCAGATCATCCGCCGGTCTTGAACTGTCCTAGGAGGCCCTTCAACTGGGTGACCTGAGATGCCGTCTCCTCGCTGGCCGCGCTCAATTCCTCGCTGTTTCCAGCGTTCTGCTGCGTGACTTTGTCGAGCTCTGACACACCGGAGTTGACCTGACTGATGCCTTGTGCCTGCTCCTTGCTGGCACCCGCGATTTGCGTGAGAAGTTCGTTCACTTCCTTCGTCCCCATGACGATCGTTCGCAGCGATCCGTCGACCTCACTGCAGAGGGCGACCGCACGACTTGCTCGGACGGTTGACTCATCGATCATCGCCGCAGTCTCGCGCGCGGCTTGCGCGCTGCGCTGCGCGAGTGTTCGCACCTCTTCCGCAACCACTGCGAATCCCTTGCCTGCTTCGCCCGCCCGCGCGGCTTCGACCGCCGCATTGAGGGCAAGCAAGTTCGTTTGAAACGCGATCTCGTCGATGACCTTGAGCACCTTGCCAATCGAGTCGCTCGATTGTTTGATCGCACTCATGGCCTCCGTCATGCGCGCCATGCCTTCCTGGCAGGAGTTCGCCTTCTCACGGGCAGCATCGCTACGAGTCACGGCGGAAGTGCAGTTCTCCGCGTTGCGCTCCGTCATGGACGACATCTCTTCAAGACTTGCCGAAATCTGCTGCAGACTCGCCGCCTGCTGGCTTGCTCCACTGGCCACCGACTGGCTCGTGGACGCAACCTGCGTACTGCCGGCATCGATTTCCGCTGCGCCGCGCCGAATGTCCGAGAGAATGCGATCCAACTTCTCAATGAATCGGTTGAACCAGGTCGAAAGCACACCGAGTTCATCCTTTGAGTCGGCTCGAAGGCGTTGCGTGAGATCGCCCTCGCCTTCGGCGATGTCCTTCAGACGGGCGATCAGCTCGCGCATTGGTCGGCCGAACGCGATGGTCAAGATCCAACTGAATCCGATGACTCCGACTATCAGGACTGGGACGCTCCACATCGCGCCATAGCGAACGAATCCGGCAACCTGCTCGTCCATCTGCGCAAGCGGCATGGCGACCTCATAGGCGCCGTGCGTTCCACCCACCTTCCAGTCTTCCATGGGGAACCCAAGTGCATCCTTGCCGTCCCCATCGGGGTCGTACTTCCCACCAGGCGTGCCGTGACAAAGCATGCAACTCTCATCGAGTTTGATCGCGCGAAGAAAGTGCAGCGTGTTCGTCGCGTGGTCAACCCGACCGATGCTCGTCGATTGTCCTGAAGCAACTTGTGTCTCAAGGTCTTTCAGCAGGTTGGCACGGAAAGTGCCGGATTCTGGCTCGTTTTTCTTGTTTCGAGCATCAAACGCGATGACTTTGAAATCGATGTTCTCGCTCTTGGCAGCCTTCTCTGCAGTGACCCAGCCCGTCACGACAGGAATGGTCTGGAAGAAGCGACTCTTCGTGTAATCGCCGCCCTTCGCGACCTCCGTACTCAACTCCGCCATGAGTTCATCCACAGCGATCGATTTCTTGAGGAAGAGTTCGCTCGCGTGGTTCTTCGCTTCGTCCGCAACCGCAGTGAATGCGGCGGCCTTCTCCAACATCGCAGCTTCCGCGCTCTCGCGGTAACGCTTGACAAACACGGTGTAACTGACGCCCGCGACCGCGAGAGTCAGAATCGTCGCGAGAAGAATGATTCGAGTACTAAGCGACACATTTCTGAGCCACGAGAACATGTTCAAAGCCTCCAAGATTGCGGGATCTCGCGCGGCGACGAGCAGCAACGACCCGCGGTCACTCGCGAACATCGACGGCGAGGCAATCTCCCTTCACCCTCTCGTCCATTGTCTGCACACAACGGGGAACATTCCCGACCGGCTCCGAACGATTCCCGCTGTTGCGAGGGCTTTCGCTCTTTCACTTCGCGAGAAGTGTTCTGAGCCCGTCGACATCGACGCAGGCGATGCTGCTCCCAGAGACTGCGTCACGGCCGAACGGGATGCGCATCTGCGAAGGAATCCGGAGCAGCGACAGGGGAACTCCCGCGATGCGGGAATCGAATCGATCAACCCGGCCTTTCGAGACTTGCTGTGAAGTGCAATGCGGCTCCGTGCAGCCAAAGTCCACCAGCGCCTGTGCGACTTCGGATGCACCTCGATCTGTTTCAAGCCGAAGGTGCAGCATGGGGTCGAGGTCGAGCTGCGCACGCGCGGCGCGACCGAGCAGCATGGGGTTGGATGCGGGAAAGCGCGCGGCAAGCGATTCGAGAAGCCCGAGTGCGGCGGACAGTTGCGCGTGAATGCGCTGCTTCCTTCCCTCCACTCCGACCTCCTCCTCCTCTTGCGCTTGCGCGTGCTTGCGGCACTCCGAGTGACTCGGCTTCGAGAAGTCATGCAGCCCCATGCGCGAGGCGACGATTTGCATAGCGTCCTCGAGCGACGATGCGTCACCACTTCGAAACAATCGAACCGCCGAAGCGGTGAATTCGTCTGCAGTGGATGCCTTATGAGGAACACTTCGATCGAACATTCCCCAAGTGTAGAACATCCTCCGACCAAACGCCGGAGTAGAGTGGTGACTTCGCATGCACCCACTGACCCCCGACGAATGTCGCGCACTTGGCGCGCTGATAGAAAAGGCGCTCACCACGCCAGCGCAGTATCCGCTCTCACTCAACGCGCTGCAGTTGAGCATCAATCAGAAATCTAACCGCGATCCTGTCGTGGACCTCGACGAAGCGAGCGTCCTTCGCGCCGTCGACGGACTCGCGGCGAAATCACTCGCCCGCGCGGTCAACTTGAGCGGCTCGCGAGTGGAGAAGTTTCGACACATCGCGAATGAAGCACTCGCGCTTCGTGCGCCGGAACTCTCGCTGCTTAGCGAGTTGCTCCTGCGCGGGCCGCAGACGGTTGGAGAGTTGCGATCTCGAGCGTCTCGCATGCATCATTTCGAGTCGATCGAGATTGTCGAAAACACGCTTCGCACGCTGAGTACTTCGGGAGACTCAAGTGACGCAAGCGGTCGCCCCGCGCTCGTCCGTGAGATTCCCGCGAGGCCAGGCGAACGCGCGACCCGTTGGATGCAACTCCTCCAGCCAAGCTTGCATCCACTGGGCGCCGTCGCTGCCTCCACGGCGCCGATTGCCCAATCCTGCCCCCCCGCAGAGCCGTCGGAGATTGCCGCACTCACCAAGCGTGTTGCGCATCTTGAACAGCTTGTGCAAGAGTTGCGAGACTCACTGGGCTCAAGCTGAAATCGTCATGGTCGAGGGGTCTTCGCCCTCCACGCGATACCGCATGAGAAAGTAAGCGCGTGCGGACAATTCACTGAGGAGCGAAAGGAGATAGGCACCAAGGAGCGCATGAAAGAGCGCTATCCACGCGGCCACAATCAGGCCTGCGTAGCGTGGCGTCGCGAAGAGCATGTCGATTCCGCCTTCGGCACCCAAGTTCGCTTTCAGCGTGGCCGGCTCCATGAACAACGTGCCGCCTGCGAGAAGTAGTGACTCCGTCCATTCAAGTCCCACTCCCACGAGCACTCCACCGATGGCGAGAACCGCAAGCGCGGCGAGAAAGACAAGCAGCCAGTCAATCGGCCGCGCGATCACGAAGGAAGCAGCGCGCGTGATTGCGTCGGCAAGATCCGCATCCTCGACCGCGACTGCCGCCGGCATCAAGAGCAACGAGAAGGCTGAGGCGACCGCGACCACGCAGGCAAGAAGCGCAAAGACCAGCGCGAGCGGAAAGAGGATCGCTCCGAGAATGTCCGCGCCTGGGATCGCAAGCAACGCGCCGATGCACGCAGGAACGAGCAGGAGCAGCGCAATGAGCGCAACCGGCGCGAGCGGAAGCGCGAGGCATCGCAATGATCGCTCGCGCGCGAACCACGCACCTTCCCGCGCAGAGACTCGTCGTCCCCGCGCAAGGCTGCACGCACTCATCCGGGCAAGGGCCGTCATCGCGAAGCAAGCACTTGCGAGCACTGCAAGGAGCGCAATGCTCGACGCCAACGGATCGATCTTCCACAGTGAGGCGGGAGTCGTGATGAGCGCGTCGCTCGCGGCGACGAGAAATCCATCAAAGTCGAGCGCAAAGACCGCAAGTACCGCCCGTGCTGCCGCGCGTCGTTCTTCCTGCGCAAATGCTTCAAACAAGCCACGCGGACGAACCTCTTCGATGATCGCGAGTGCACGAGCGAGCCCCCTCTCTGCCGCGAGTACTGCCCGCGCCTGGGATTGTTCATCAAGTGTTCCATCGGCGGCGATGCCCTCGATCCGCTGGGCCACCCCGTCTCGCGCAATCTCGCGGAGCGCCTCGATCGAGATGTCCCAAGTCCGAACCCCCCCGTCCTCTTGCTCATGTTCCGCGCTCAGGAGTTGAAGCATCCCATCAAATGCGACTGGGTTGGCGACCGCCTCGCGAACCGCTGCCTGCGCTCGCATTGCTGCGAGGCGCGCATCGCTCGGCGTTCGTTCGGGGGCGGACAAGCCGCGGGTTGTGAAGTCGTGTTGGGTAAAGCCATCCCCCATACCGAAAATGCCGCTCACGATGAGCACGAACATCAGCGCGATTGGGAATCGGGATGGATTCAGCGCGGCCGGAATGGCGTCAAAGAGCGACAGCACTCGCGGTGCCGTCGAACTGCGCACCATTGAAGTCGTGGTTGTTGGGCATCCCATGGTGATTGGCATCGTATCGAGCCGTGCCGATCGAAGGCGGGACGCAGGCGATGAACATCGAGAGACGCAGCGCGGTAGAGTCACGCGCATGGCACCCGTCATTTCTAACACCGCATCCTCCGCCACAGCGTCCACGCTCCTTCCTCAGGTGCTCGCTCACTGTGAAGCGAGTCAGCCCTCCGCGGTTGAGCGACTGACCGCGCTCCTTCGCATTCCAAGTGTGAGCACCGATCCAGCATTTGAAGGGGAAGTTCGGCGCGCCGCAGAGTGGCTCACGGCAGATCTTGCGAGCATGGGATTCACTGCGGAAGTGTGCAAGACCATCGGACACCCAATGGTCGTCGCACACCATCCTGGCGTGGGCTCTGAAGCAATGCATGCGCCGCGTGTGCTCTTCTACGGACACTACGATGTGCAGCCTGCGGATCCGCTCGAATTGTGGACGAGTCCGCCGTTTGATCCAGTCGTTGTGGATGGCCCCCAGGGCAAGCGAATCGTTGCGAGAGGCGCGGTCGATGACAAGGGGCAAGTGATGAGTTTTCTTGAAGCTCTCCGCAGTTGGCACGCGATCGCCGGCGGCCCGCCCGTACCCGTCACGCTCCTGCTCGAAGGCGAGGAGGAAACGGGGAGCCGAAGCCTTGAACCGTTCATGCACGAGGCGAAGGATCGACTCGCGGGCGACATTTGCATCGTGAGTGATACCGGGATGTGGGACATCGACACGCCAGCGATCACCACTCGATTGCGCGGACTTGTCTACCTTGAATGCACGGTGCATGGCCCCACCCGCGATCTCCACAGCGGGATGTACGGGGGCGCGGTTCCCAATCCCATTCAGGTTCTCGCTGATGTCATTCACTCCTTCCACGATGGAAATCGCCGAATCACGGTCGCGGGGTTTTACGACGGGGTCGAGGAACTCTCCGCCGAAACCCGCGCGCAATGGGAATCACTTGGATTTAGTGACGCAGAGTTCCTCGGAGACATTGGACTGTCAAGCGGCTTCGGTGAACAGGGTCGCTCCTGCCTTGAGCGGACTTGGTCGCGCCCCACGCTCGAAGTGAATGGAATTTTTGGCGGATACACCGGCAAAGGCGCCAAGACTGTCATCGGCGCGTTCGCGACCGCGAAGATTTCCTGCCGCCTCGTGGGGCAACAAGATCCAGAACGCATCAAGGCCGCCCTCAAGTCGCACATCCTCGCGCGCCTCCCTGCGGGCTGTCGAGCGACATTCGAAGAACATGGCGCAAACCCTGCGATCAGCGTGCGAGAGTCGTCGCCGTTCCTGACCGTTGCCAACGATGCGCTCTTCGAGGTGTACGGGCGAAAGCCGTTGTTGATCGGCACGGGCGGATCGATCCCCGCCGTTGGGTCGATCAAGCAGATTCTAGGGATGGATGCTTTGCTTATCGGTTTCGGACTGGACGACGATCGTGTCCACTCTCCCAACGAGAAGTTTGAGTTGCGATGCTTCCATAGTGGCACAAAGTGCCACGCCGCCATCCTCGGGAAACTCGCGAGCGTCAAACAACGCTAACGAGGCGCGCGTCACTGCCCGCTACGAACGCCGCTCACGACGACTCGAGCGCAGTCTCTCCGTTTGCATGCGCAACCGCGCAACGCGCTGCGCAAACTCCACTCGTTCGGCAATCACACGCAGACTCGCCACCGCCGCGCAGCAAGCGATGACGAGAGTCGCGGCGATGAGTGCGGTGTCCATACCCATGACCATCGGCGAAACATCTGAGCCAATTCAAACTTGGGGGTGAGTTCCTCACAATCTGCAAATGCCGTCACTGGCTCGACGCGGGTATCTTGTTGCGACTCATGGTTGAGAGGCCCAGTCCTACTTCGCGACTCCCGACTTCTCGTTCCCTAGGCCGAGTGCTCGCGATCCGCATCGGCGTCATCTGCATCCTTCTTGGCAACCTCGTTCATGCGCAGGTTGCCCATGCCCAAACCGCGGAGGCGGAACTCCGTCTTCTCCAATTCGGCGTAGGAAATGTCGCGCGAGTCGGCGATCCGGTTGCACTTCTCGTCGAAGTTCGCAACTCTCTTGACGCACCGACCGAAATCGAACTCGTTTGGGAAACGCGCAACGCAGACGGCGACATCGAAGAGAACGCACGCAGTTTCGTGCTCAATCCCGGTCAACCGACCCAACGATGGTTGTACGGAACCACTCCGGAATCTATTAGCGTTGCCGACACAGGGAGCGCAGTGACGACGCTTCGCCTCTACTCGATCTCGGCGGGTCGGCGAGTGCGCGAACTCTCCGCACTCCCCATCAGCGCAGAGTCCGCCGAGACACCGGCCCTCGTGGTGGGTCATGCGGTTGACATCTTGGGCGTGATAGGCCAGCAATCGCTCGGACTCACGGGTTACGCATCGACCTTTGATGGGCGAAACTCCCCCGCGCACAACGCGAACGCCATCATCGCGCGGATCGGTTCCGTCGAACAACTTCCCGATCGATGGTATGGATACGCCGCATGCGATGCGTTGATCTGGTCGGATGGCTCGGCCGCGCCAGCGCGCATGAGCACCGATCAGTCGGACGCATTACTTGAATGGATTGAACGAGGCGGTCAGTTGATCATCGCAATCAATGCCAATGGCGATCCGTGGGACCTCGGAGGTGCCGGCCGCCACGCCCTGCAACCCCTCTTGCCCTCGATTGCGCCAACGCGCGTCGACGCTGTCCGCATGAACGACATCCTTCCCGTCCTGACGCTCAGTGCTCAGAACCGAGCGCTCGGCGCCACCACTCGCGTGGCGGTGTTCAAGAAGGATGAACTCGATCGGCAGTGGCAACCGCTTCTCGCATTTCCGGCGAAGAAAACTGCTGCGGGCTTCGCGGTGCCGCGCGAGGATTCACTCGATGCAAAAATCTACGCAGTCGAACGGGTCTACGGCTACGGCACCATCACGCTGATCGGCCTCGATCTCTACGAAATCTCTGCGCGACGATTGCAGAGTGGCACCTCGCTCCCGCAGTGCGATGTCTTCTGGAATCGAATCTTGGGTCGTCGCGGAGACACTCCCTCCTCTGGGGAACTCAAGTCCCTCGACGATACCAAGCAACTTTCCAAGGGCGGCGCCTCGAGCGACCTTGAGGGTGGTCGGCTCGTTTCCGCTCGAATCGGATTACTTGGATCCGCTGCCATCAGCGTCCTCGCTGCCGCCGGTACCTTCAGCCTCTACTGGCTCCTTGCGGGTCCACTGGGGTTCACCATTCTCAAGGCGATGCGACGCGAGCGAGCGGCGTGGATCTACGCCGCACTCGTCTCGCTCGGCTTCGCAGTCGTGATTTGGTTCGTCGGTGGCGCGCTCGCGGGAAATGCCGCGAAGGTGCGCTACTTGATGTTCCTTGACGCCGCAGCCCGCCCACAGGGCGAGGCGTCTCTCCTGCAACGGCAGCCCGCTCGCGCGAGTGGATGGCTCTCGGTGCACGTGCCGACCTACGCGCCAAGCGTTCTCGAGATTGGAACGCCGGAAGACGGACGCACGATGGTGCGGAGCTGGCTCAATCCGTCCGACCCCGCGATTGAAGGGTTTCCGAGCCAAGCGCGCGTGCGCCGACCGCTCGATGAAGATCGTGCCCTCAAAATGGTTGCACGCGCGGCGAGCACAGACTTTTCCTTTCGGTGGCTTGGTGGACTCAACGCAAGCTGGGGCGCTCTTCCGTCGGTCGCGTCGCCGGTTCGCGCCGACATCGATCGGATGAAGTCGCCGCTCGAAGTTCGCCTCGTTGGCACGCTCGTGCATGGACTTCCTGCCACGCTTCGCAATGTCATGCTCGTCCATGTTTGGCCACTTCGAACGACACCGGTGTCGATCCGAAGCGACAATCCACTTCGGCGAACCCCAAGCGGCGCCATGCCAAATCTCGGGATTTCAGCCATTTTGCCCGAGTGGAAAGCGAACACCCCACTCGACCTCTCCAAGGTCTTCAGTGAAGCCGCCGCATCAGCCGAGGGAACGCTTGCGGGACAATTCGATTTTCGGTTCTACGAGTCTGTCCGCAATCTCGCATCACCCTTCAACAACTTCGGCATGCGTCGCGTCACACAGGCGGAGGAAGAGCGGTTCCTGCAGATGCTCTCGTTCTACAACATGCTCGAGCCTCCGAAGTATGCGCGCGCAGTGGATGGCGAATCCAAGATGCTCCAGACGCAGCGCATGATTGCACGCGATGTCGATCTCTCGAAGTGGTTCACACGACCCTGCCTCATCGTGTACGGACTGCTCGAGGGAGTTGAAGCCCCAATTCCAATTCGCGTCGATGGAGACGCAGTCGACGCATCCGGGCAGGTTGTCGTTCGCTGGATCCTGCCGCTTCCAGCGGAAAACGATGTGCAGGACATCGTGCCGCCACTCGAGCGAGTCGGCGAGGAGCCCACCCAGAACCCAAACCCCGATCCGACGGCAACGGAGGGCGCGTGAACATGCTGCGTGATGGAGTTTTTCTATGGCGATGATCGAGACTGTCAACCTTACAAAGAAGTACGGCGAACTCGTCGCGCTCGACAATCTCAACCTGTCGATCGACGAGGGCGCGTGCTTTGGATTCATTGGACCCAATGGCGCAGGCAAGACAACGACGATCAAGATCCTCGCGACACTCTTGAAGCCCACTTGGGGGGAAGCGCGCATCGACGGCAAGACGGTTGGCTACCAGAATCACCTCATTCGCCCGCTCATTGGGTATGTCCCCGACTTCATGGGGGCGTACCAGGACATGACGGTTGCCGAGTATCTCGAGTTCTTCGCGGCCTGTTACGGACTCGCGGCTGGCAAGCGCGAGAAGACCATCGCCGACGTCCTCGCACTCACAGATCTGTCGCACAAGAATAGCAGTGAAGTGAACGGGCTGTCGCGCGGAACACAGCAGCGACTCGCGGTCGCTCGCGTCCTGCTCCATGATCCCAAGGTGCTTCTGATGGACGAGCCATCGAGTGGGCTCGACCCACGCGCGCGCATCGAGATGCGTGAACTTCTCAAGGAATTGCGTCGCATGGGGAAGACGATTTTGATTTCGAGCCACATTCTGTATGAGTTGGCCGAGCTCTGCAATACCGTCGGCGTAGTCGAACAAGGAAAACTCATTTTCGCTGGATCGGTGCACGAGATCATGGCTCGTGCCAAGGTGGGGCAAGTCGTGCAAATCGTCGTCGAGGAGCGGCGGTCGGAGGCTGCCGAACTTCTCCGAAGATTGAAGGGGGTACTCAGCGTTGATCTCATTGATGACGGCAATACCCACCGCATGGATGTGACGCTCGAACCCAACTCCCTCCTCTCCCCAAGCGAACTCGCCTCAAGGCTGCTCGCCAATGGCTTCCGGCTCGCGCGCTTACAGCCAGAACAGATCAGTCTCGAAACCGCGTTCATGCGGTTGACCAAGGGCATTGTCAGCTAGGATTGCCATCCGTGTCCAAGCTCCCCCGCATCCTCCTCATCGCGAGCCCTGAGCGCGCTCGAACGCGCGAGGTCTACGACTCGGTGCGTGCGACGCTCGACCGGACTCGCGCCGAAGTTATGCAATGCGACGCGAACGACGCCGCCTGCGTTGCCGAGGGTCAGTGTGACTTCGCGATCGTCATCGGCGGCGATGGCACGATCATCGAACAAGCGCGACTTCTGCTGCAACGCGCGACTCCGATCATCGGCATCAATGCCGGCCGGGTTGGGTTTCTTGCCGAGTTTGACAGCGAGAGCTTCCAACGGCACGCGCAGTTCATCTTGGACGGTCGCGCGAAAGTCCGTGTGCGCACCGTGCTTGAGGTCAGCGCGATGCGCGGAGCAGCGCGTATCGACGGAGGCATTGCGATCAATGACTGCGTGATCACGGCGGGCGAACCATTCCGCATGATCGAACTCGCGCTCACCGTCAATGGTGAGCCGGGGCCGGAATTGGTTGGCGACGGAGTCATCGTCGCGACGCCGACAGGTTCGACCGCGTACAGCGCATCCGCGGGCGGCGCGATCGTGCACCCTTCACTCGACGCGCTGTCCATCGTTCCGATTTGCGCGCAGAGCCTGGCTTTTCGGCCGGTCACACTTCCGGATTCCGCGCGGATCGAGTTTGTCCTGCGCCGGGCAAACGCCGGCACTTCGCTCATCCTCGACGGCGGAAAGACGGCGTCGCTCGAAGTCTCCGACCGCGTCGCGATCGAGCGCAATGCGCAAGGCGCACTCTTCGTGACAAATCCTGACAACTCCTATTGGCGCACGCTCACCGAGAAACTCCGTTGGGCGGCGATGCCGAGTTACCGCTCTGAGACGCACTAACGAGAGTGCCGCGCCCACAGCTATTCTGCGATTCCGCCTGAGACACCACGATGATTGATCTGAAAGAACTGCGAGAGTATCCCGACCGTTTCCGACAAGGCGTCGCCGACAAGGGGATGAGTGTCGACATTGATCGGCTACTTGCGCTTGATGAAGCACGCCGTTCCATTCTGACCCGGCAGGAATCCGCGCGAGCGGAGCAGAATCGAATCTCCAAGGAGGCCGGTCCTAAGCTCGGCCAACTCAAAGGCAAATCAAAGGGCGCGCATGGCGAGGAGAAAGCTGCGCTCGAAGCGGCTATCACACAACTCGAAGCGCGTCCCGCCGCATTGAAGTTGGAGATCCAAGAGTGCGAGCATCGACTGCTCGCGATCGAACCGGAATGGAAGTCGTTGTGGATGCAAGTCCCGCAGCCTCCCGCCGCCGATGTTCCCAAGGGCCAGGGCAGCGAGGACAATGTTGAGATTCGTCGCTGGGCTCCGCCGCAGTGGGACTTCCAAAAGACCTTCGAGCAAAACCGAGGATTCAAACCGCGAACGCATGTCGAATTGCTGAAGCTGCACCGCCTCGCCGACTTCGAGCGCGGTGTCAAGATGTCGGGTACGCGCCACTATGTGCTCACCGGCTTGGGCATGCGCTTGCATCAAGCGGTGCTTCGATACGCGGTCGATTTCATGGCCGACGCACGGGGCTTCACGCCGATGGGTGTCCCGGTCATCGTGAAAGAAGAGTGCATGGTCGGCACGGGGTTCTTTCCCGCAGGTCGCGAGCAGGCGTATCACATCGAAGAGTCGCGGCGCGGTTCAGGGCACGATCTCTTTCTCACGGGCACGGGCGAAGTTGGACTCATGGGGATTCACGCGGATGAGATCCTCAATCTCGAAGACCTTCCGCTGAAGTACTGCACGGTTTCCACCTGTTTTCGACGAGAGGCGGGCGCGGCGGGCAAAGATACCGCCGGGCTGTACCGCATCCACCAGTTCGACAAAGTCGAACAGGTAGTCGTGTGTGAAGCGAACGACGCGCAGAGTCGCGCGTGGCATGCGCAGATGATCGAGACCGTCGAAACGATCTTGCAGTCGTTCAAACTTCCCTATCGCCTTTTGCAATGTTGCACGGGAGACTTAGGCGTCAAGAACGAAGACATGATTGATATCGAGAGTTGGATGCCGGGACGTGGCGAGATCGGACTTGATGGTTCGCCGCAAGGAGCATTTGGCGAAACGCACTCGGCGAGTCGCTTGCGAGACTTCCAATGCCGAAGGCTCAATCTTCGCTACAAGGACGCGCAAGGGAAGACGCAATTCGCGTTTGCGCTCAACAACACCGTGATCGCAAGCCCGCGCGTGCTCATTCCGATCCTTGAGATGCATCAGCAGGCGGATGGCTCGATCATCGTGCCTCCGGTGCTGCGCCCGTACATGGGCGGCATAGGTCAGATCGGGGCGGACTGATCGAACGGGCCCCGTCGGACGCGCCGAATCGGGCGGATTCATCAGCATCCTGCGACATAGCTCGTCCCCAACGGCGTTCTGCGCGCAACGCATTGCGTCAACGCACGCACGAGTCGCCTATGCACAAGAACTCGATTACCTTCGCGCCGCTTTTTCTCGCCGCGTTCATGAGTAGCCTCGCGCTCGCGAGGCCGCAATTCGATCCAAGCGATGCGCCACCGCAAGATCGGCCTCTCGCGTTTGACGACAACGGAGGAATGCGTGAACCGCCCGAACCTCGTGGTCCAGGCGGACCCATGGGTCCCGAGCGAAAGATCTTGAAGGATTTCGACGCGGACGGCAACGGGCGACTTGAAGGGCCGGAACTCGACGCCGCGCGGGAACAACTTCGCGCAAATCCAATTCCCGTCCGACAGGGCCGAGGCGGGGCGAGAGGTGGTCCGGGTGGTGGCCCCGGAGGACCGGGTGGTGGCCCCGGAGGACCGGGTGGTCCTGGCGGTGGCCCGCAACGACCGGCTCCATCCGCGGGTCGCGCGGTGTCGCCAACGGAAGTCACGAACTATCCATCCGCTTCGCTCTATGACGCGAGCGTCGTTCGCACGATTTTCTTCACGATCGACCAAGTGGATTGGGAAGCGGAACTCGAACTCTTTCACGGCACGGACATTGATGTCCCGTCGACGATGATCGTCGATGGCGTGGAGTATCCCGGCGTCGGCCTGCACTTTCGCGGCGCGTCAAGTTACATGACCGTGCCGAAGGGCTCGAAGCGCTCGCTCAATGTCTCGGTCGATCATTCGAACCCGAAGCAGCAGTTGCTCGGACACAACACGCTCAATCTCTTGAATTGCAATGGCGACCCGTCGATGCTCTCGACACTTCTCTATTCGCATCTTGCTGCTCCACACATCGCGGTGCCCAAGGCGAACTTCGTTGAGGTTGTGATCAACGGTGCCTCGTGGGGTGTGTTTGTGAGCGTGGAACAATTCAATGCGCAGTTCGTGAAAGAGTATTGGCCGCAATTCAAGGGAGAAGGCGCGAGGTGGAAGGTCCCAGGTTCTCCACAAGGCAGCGCGGGACTTGATGACAAGGGCGACGATCTCGCGGCCTATCAATCCCGCTACGAAATCAAGTCGAAGGATCGCGCGGAGGATTGGGACGCGCTTGTGCACTTCTGTGAAGTACTGACGAACACCCCCACTGCGGAACTTGAAGCGGCGCTCACGCCGATTCTCGACATCGACGGTGCCCTGTGGTTTCTTGCGCTCGACATGGTGACGGCCAACAGTGACGGATTCTGGACTCGCGCGAGCGACTATTCCATCTACCTCGATCCGACGGGCGTGTTCCACATTCTTCCGCATGACATGAATGAGTCATTCAAGATGCGTGTGGGTGGCCCCGGAATGCGCGGTCGCCGAGGCGGTGCGATGGATGGTCGACAAGCCCCGCCAATGGATGTCGGCGCTCCTCCCGAGGGCGAGCGCCGACCCCGCGATGGTCAAGCGCGCGGTAAGCAACCAGAGTTCTCGCTCCCCCGTCCGCCGCAAGGAGGAGGCGTTCCGCAAGACGGCGCGCCGCCGAGGGGAGGATTTGGTCCTGGTGGCGGACCGCCAGGTGGCGGCGACGGAACGAAGCTCGACCCACTAACGGGATTGGACGACGGCTCGAAAGCGCTCCGCAGCAAGTTGCTCGCGGTTCCCTCGCTCCGCGCGCGCTACCTCGCATTCGTGAAGACGCTCGCGCAGGAATTGGCGTGGTCGAATGTCGGCGCGTTCATCACGCAAGAGCGCGACCTCATCGCACCATTCGTCGAACGCGACACGCGCAAGCTGTCGACCTACGAGGACTTCCTCGCGCTCACCTCGGACGAAGAGCAAGCCGGCGATGTGACCGCGATGCCCTCGCGCGCGAACCAAAGCCTGCGCGCGTTTTGTACCTTGCGCTCGAAGTATCTCTTGGAATACAACGCCAAGGCGCTAACGGACGGGCCCATGAGCAACCGCATCCAAGGTCGCGCTCAGTAGCGCATTGAGGACGATCCCACTTGTTTGACTGGCTTCAGAACACCTTCGCTTCGAACAACGATGTCAGTATTGGCCGAGCGGCGCTGCGCCTTTTTGTCGCGCTCTTGCTCGGCATCGCCGTCGCAGGAATTTACCGATGGACTCGCGGGCCGCGCGCGCAACGGCAACTGCTTGCGACGCTCGTGATGCTCTCCGTGCTGCTCTCCATCACTACGCTCGTGATCGGCGACAATGTCGCGCGCGCATTCAGCATCGTCGGCGCACTTTCGATCGTTCGTTTTCGAACGGTTGTGAATGACACCCGCGACACAGCGTTCGTGATCTTCGCAGTTGCCGTCGGCATGGCCGCTGGCGCGGGGTACCTCATGATTCCGTTTCTCTCGCTTCCATTTGTGTGGTGCGCCGCATGGATCGTGCCGCAAGATCGCAACGGTGTCGGAACGAAGAAGCTCTCGTTCAAAGCGACGATTCGCATGTCGCGCGATCCTGCCACCGCTCCCCGCGTGGCGAACACCTTCTCCTCCTATGCGAAACGCTGCGTGCTTCGCGGCGTCACGAGCACGAAGGGCGATGGGTCGTGCGTGCATGTCTATGCGATTCGTCTCGAAGC
>SXGR01323088.1_pt1 | contig 23462 bp, 23 predicted proteins | sample 3174711 | NCBI WGS metagenome assembly SXGR01 (sample SAMN11356860, study PRJNA531348) | freshwater metagenome | isolation source: freshwater sample F1-60 | place: China: Fuxian Lake, Yuxi | collected 2017-12-25 | reverse complement strand
GAGCCGACCAACCATCTCGACGTCGAGGCACGCGAGGCACTCGAGGAGGCACTCGACGCCTTCGAGGGCACGATCCTGCTGGTCTCGCATGACCGCGCCTTGATCGACGCCGTCGCCGACGAAACGCTGTCGGTCGAGCAGGGCACGCTGGTTCGTCGCGATGGTGACTACAACGATTTCATCGCCGCGACCGCGGGTGGCGTGCATACGAAGACGGTTAAGAAGGTTGCGACGACAGCGGCCCCTCCGAAGAAGCGGAACGCACCAAAGGTGACGCCAGAGCAGAAGCGCGTGCGCGAAATCGAGGCCGAGATCACCGCCAAGGAACAGACGATTGCGGCACTCGAAGCCGAACTCGAGGACGCCAGCGTTCGCGCCGACCATCAGCTCTTCATCCAGACCGCCAAGGCGCACAGCCAACGGCAAGAAGAGTTGAAGGCACTGATGAAGGACTGGGAAGCCGCCGAGATCGCTGCGAGCAGCCCGGTGAGCGGGTAGCATCCGACCTATGCGAGACATGATTGACCGACTTCAAGAGGGTGCGTACAAGGTGTCGGAACAGGCCCAGCGCCTCGTCCGCGCCGAACTAGCGCTCGCCCAGGCCGAGATCAAAGCCAAAGCTCAGCAGGCTGCGCCCGGCATTGGCCTGATCGTCTTCGCTGGCGCACTCGCCTTTTTGGCGCTGTTCGCGATCATGATCTCGATCATCTGGGCGATCGCAAACCTCGTGCCGCTGTGGGCTGCCGCGCTGATTACCGCCGTTGGCTTTCTCGTCCTCGCCGCACTCTGTGGCCTCGCTGGTACAGCGATCTTGAAGAAGGTCGGCCCACCCACGCCCGACACGGCGATTGGCATCGCCAAGGGCACGCCAGCCGAGTTCGGTCTCGACCCCGACGCGCAGACGAAGGAGCTCTAGTGGCTGAGAACGCAAAGGTCGCCGCCGCTCGCGCCGAAGCAAAAGCCGCTCAGGTCGGACTCGTCAGCGCCGTCGGCAGCTTCGGCAGCACCGCCGGTTCGGCCAAGGACGAGGTGTCGGCAAAAGCCAAGCGTTTCGCTCCGATCGCGATCGCCGCCGCGGGCGCGCTCATCGCGATCTCGGTTATTCGCAAGCTGCGGTAAGACGTTCGCGCAAGACGCGACATTTTGGGCCCGCGCCCAAAATGTCGCCTAGTTCTTGACGGACGGCGACAGCAACATTGCCCTGCCGGCTAACACGGGGTCGGTTCCAGGGACGTCAAACGCTGGCCAGACGAGAATGCCACGCTGAGGCGCCTTGGTTCCGACGGTGAGGGCGAAGCCCGCGGGAGCTGGAAGCTCGGCGAGTTTTGCTCCATCAGACCCGAAAATCGTCACAGTTCCACCAAGGGCGGTGGCCGAGCCATCGGCAGGCACGAGTCCGTTCGCGGGAGTCTCGCCCGTCGTCAGGACGAGTTGGCGGCCGCCAGAGATCGGGATTTCAACTCGGCGGATAATTGAGTAGCCGTCGGAGTTCGCTGTAATCACGACGTGCCGCCCACCGCCCGACAAGAACGGCGGAGCATTAGCGGCAAGCACCGCACCAACCGCAGTTACCTTCGAATCGGTTTGCGAGAACGTGCCACTGCGGGCAGGCCTACGACCACGCGCATGCGCGCGCTGATCGACCAACACCAGAGAACGCAACGTCCCCGCCTTCGAAGCCGCCACGACGGCTGCACTCTGGGCCGCATTGACTGTCACCTGATAGACCACATCAAGCGGCTCGGTCAGGATCGGCAGTGCCCTCGCAGCCGAACCACCCCCAATCGAGTAGTCGCGGTCGCCCTCGAACCGCGACAAGATAATGCTCACGGAGCCGACTGAACGCAGGCCCGCAGCGGCATCCCCGATCGGCGCATGGCGCACGAGGACTCGCACGACAACTCGACCTGCAAGCCGCAACGTCTCTCCCTCTGCCGGCATGATCACACCGACACGGACCCACGTCACAGCCGGGTTGTTCAGTGTCGCGGCAGGTGGCTTGGCAGCCATTGCCGTCGCGGGCACGACCACGCTCAGGATCAGCAGCACAGGGAAGAAGATTTTGCGGAGCATCGTCACAGTCTGCGAGACGATTCGCCCTCGCGTCCAAATTTCCTCAGCTTTTCGCGTCATCGGGCAATCCGTGGCGGGCAACCAGCACAATGTGGCAATGCGCCTCGTCCGTGGACTCAGCCTGCTCGACGTCATACTCATTCTCATCGCACTAAGCGCGACGTGGCACAAGTTTTCATGGGAGGCCGCCGGGCGCATCATGCTCGTCGACATATTGCAACTGCTGTTTATTGGTCTCTTCTTGCTCGACCGCGTACTGCGCAAGGACAGACGTCTGGCGCCAGCAGCGATCGTCGTACTTGGCTTCGTGTTGCTGTTTTTGAGCGTCCACCTCGCCGGCTTTCTCGGACTCGAGACAGCACAGAGCGTCGACCAATGGGCCAAAGGCGTTATCAAATGGAGCATCTTTGTGCTCTTCCTCGTCTGCGCGATCGCCCATGTCGCACGCCGTGGCGAGCAGCTCTGGTGGCGTGTCGGCGGCGCCTTTGTACTCGGTATCGGGTTCAGCGCGGCCTACGGCTTACTCCAGATGACTGTGCGAGTCGCATCCGGTGTCGAGCTCGACGCGATCTTGATCAAGCCCTTCTTCTCCGGCGCCCGACGGCTTGGCACGAACTTCTACGGCATTGTCTCGACCTACGACCAGTACGGCGTCACATCGCAAGACAACGTCTATCGGCTGACCGGCCTGAGCGAAGACCCCAACCACCTCGGCGTGATGGCCGCTGTGCCACTCCTGGTCCTGACGGCGCTGATCATCGGTGCCCGCAGCGGCTTTGCTGCGCGACACCGCACGCCGCTCGCCTGTCTCGCGGGCATTCTGCTCGTTGCCACCCTGCTGACACAATCGCGCAGCGGCCTGCTTGGCATCGGCGTTGGTGTGGTGATGCTGCTGTGCTGGTATCGCAAGCGGTTCTTCAACCGTCAAGTCGTCGTGGCCCTCGTCATTCTCGGCGCTGCAGGCCTCGTCGTGGCCTCAGCCAAGACCGCACAACTCGAGCAGCTGATCGCCTCGCGCACCTCGACCAGCGATCGCTCGTCGCAGGCGCACGTCGAGTTCTACTCGCTCGTCATGCCTGTACTGGAATCGTCGCCCCTGTTTGGTATCGGCATCAACAACTTCGCCGTCTACTACGAATTTCAGACCGGACGAGCCGACTTTGGACCGCACTCGTTCTACGTCGCCACGCTGACGGAGTTGGGCATCGCCGGCGCACTCGTCTGGCTCTTGTTCCTGGTCTGGGTTGGAAGTCGTCTGCGCATGCTCTTGCGAGCGGGTCGTGCGCGCTCGTCCCTCGGTGACGATGATGGCGTGCTCAGCGCGGTGGCCCGCGGCCTAACCGCTGGTTTTGTCGCGACGCTCGTCGGCAACATCTTCTACCTGACGATGATTTTCAGCGCCTTCTACGTGATCCTGCTCTTAATCCTTGCAGCGCCGGCGGCGTTCGGTATCGAACGAATCTTGGCGCGTCGGCAGGCCACGGTCCGCGCCAGACCCGCGACCTGACGACTACCCTTACGAATGTGAACCTGCTCGAGACCATCGGCTGGGTCGCGCTTGCGTTGCTCGTATGGACGCACGTGGGATATCCGCTCTTCGCGTTTGCGTGGTCGGCGCTGCTGCCCCGCCACATCGACGCCTTCGATATCGAGCCGCGCGTCGCGTTGATCATCGCCGCGCACAACGAGGCAGACGTGATCGAGGCCAAGATCGAAAATGCGCTCGCGCTGGACTACCCGCCGGAGAAGCTGCGCATTATCGTCACCTCCGATGCCTCCGACGATGGTACGGACGAGATTGTTCTGCGCTACGCCAGCCGTGGGGTCGAGCTCGTACGCGCCGAGCGTGGCGGCAAGGTCAATGCGCAGGATGCGGCCGTCCGTCAGCTCGATGATGCCACCGAAGTCGTCGCCTTCAGCGATGCTAATTGCGCGTGGAACGCGGATGCACTGCGCCTCCTCGTACGCCCGCTGTCCGACTCGCGCATCGCCTACGTCTGTGGACGTCTGTCACTCCTATGCGCCGACGGCACCAATCGCGAGGGCACCTACTGGCGCTTCGAGGTCGCCTTGCGCGGCTGGGAATCGAAGATGCGCTCGGTGACGGGCGGCAATGGCTCGATCTATGCCGTACGCCGTGACACCTACGTCTTCGTTGATCCTCGCTTCGGCCACGACCTGTCCTTCCCGTACCTGATGGTCAAAAACGGCTGGCTCGCCACGTACGTGCCCGATGCCGTTGCCACCGAGAAGCCCACCACCGACCTTGGCGACGAGTTCAAGCGCAAGGTCCGCATGTTTGGCCACTGCTGGCTGATCGTCTTTCATGGCCGCATGTTCTCGCTGCTCAAGATGGGGCCGCTGTACTGGGTCCAGATGATCTCGCACCGTCTGCTGCGCTACGCGAGCGGTCTCCTGCACGCGATCCTGCTAGCGGCCAGCCTCGTCTTGGCCGTGGTGGTTGGTGATGTCTGGTGGTGGATCCTCGCTGCGCAGTTGCTCCTGCTGGTGCTTGCGTATCTGTCGCGCCGTACGGGCGGCCGGATCGCGCCACTTGCCCTCGCTGAGTACTACGTGCTCGTCACCCTTGCGACCTTGATTGCGCTCTACGACGCACTCTTTCATGGGATCGCACCCGTCTGGGACCGTCCGGAGGGCACGCGGTGAGTGGCTGGCAGGATCGAGCTAAGCGTGCTCTGGACATCACGGGCGCCAGCGTCGGCCTGGCGCTGTCGGCACCGGTGATTGGGGTCGCGGCGCTGCTTGTTCGTCGTGAGGACAAGGGCCCAGCGCTGTTTCACCAAGAGCGTGTCGGCCTCCATGGCGCACCGTTTGACGTCCTCAAATTACGCACAATGATCGCCGATGCCGCGAGCCAGGGTGCCGGCTTTGCGGTGACCGACGGCGATGTGCGAATTACGAAGATCGGCTCGTTCCTGCGGCGTACCTCGATCGACGAGTTGCCCCAGTTTTGGAACGTGCTTGTTGGTGACATGAGCCTCGTCGGGCCACGCCCCACGCTGCAGTACCAGGTCGAGCAGTACAGCGACCGGCAGCGGTTGCGCTTGGATGTCAAACCCGGCCTGACTGGGTGGGCGCAGATCCACGGGCGCGCGAGCCTGCCATGGAACGAGCGCATCGAACTCGACGTCTGGTACGTCGAGCACCGCACCTTCTGGCTCGATCTTGAGATTATGTTCCGCACAGTGGGTCTTCTCTTCTCTGGCAGCGGCACGTACAAGGGTGAGGCCGGCGGTTGGCAGCCCGGCGATGGGAGCGGCGCATGAACGTGCTGCTGACCTGCGTCGGCCTGCGCGTCGACGTTGTCCAGGCCTTCCGCGACGCGCTTGCTCGACGAGGTGGCGGCACGTTGATCGGCACGGATTCGAGCCTGATCGCCCCTGCCCTTCCGTTTTGCAACATCGCCGTCAAAGCGCCGGCCGCCAACGATCCTGCCTACAGTGAGCACCTGCTGGCGACAGTGCGCGAGCATGGGTGCAGCATGGTCTTGCCGTGCTCCGAGTGGGATCTCGTCCAGCTCGCCGAACTCGCACCCGCGCTCGCCGAGATTGGCTGCCAGGCTTTTCTGCCTCCTGCCGAGGCTACCCGGTGCTGCGTCGACAAACTCGAGATGGCGCGCTACCTCGTCGCCCAGGGCCACGCCTCACCACGCACCTTCGATCCAAATGAACTGCCCGACGACTTGCGCTACCCCGTGCTCGTCAAGATGCGCGAGGGCCGCGGCTCTGAGGGGATCTTCCGCTGCGTCGATCGTCGTGAACTCGACTTCTTTCTCGAGTACACCGCGCTGCCATCGATGGTTCAAGAGGTCTGTCACGGCACGGAGTTTTCGATCGACGTGCTCTGCGATCTCGATGGCCGCTGCCTCGATGCGATTCCGCGCAGCATGATCCAGTCGAAGGGTGGCGAGCAGATCAAGGGCACCACGATCGACGATCCGGCACTCGTCGAGGTCGGTCGCCAGGTTGCAGAGACACTTGGTCTGCGTGGTCCCGGCACCGTCCAATGTTTCCGCGAGGCACCCGATCGCCACGAGATTACCGATGTCAACCCACGCATCGGTGGCGCCTTCCCGTTACCGCTCGCCGCCGGTGGCGACTATCCCTTCCGGATGCTCGCGCTGGCAGCCGGCGAGCCCGTCGAACCGCGCCTTGGCGCGTACACGCGTGGCGTCACCCTGTCGCGCTTCTACCACCAAGTGCTGTTCAATACCGACAACGTGGCGAGCCTTCCCCCACTTAACCTTGCTGAGCTGAGTGACGCATGAGTGTAATTCGCGGCATTGGGACGTATCTGCCAGAGAAGACCGTTGGCAACGACGAGCTGATTGAGCGGTTTGGGTGGGACCGCGAGTTTCTTGAGGTCAAGCTCGGGATCCATCAGCGCCACATCGCCGCTGAGGGTGAGGGCGCTTCCGACATGGGCGTGGCCGCAGCCGAAGATCTCTTCGCGAAGTGCCCCGACCTCAAGCGCGAGGATGTGCAGCTGCTGATCGTCTGCACGCAGAATCCGGATTACGGCCTGCCACATACGTCGGCTCTGGTTCAGGATCGGCTTGGCCTGCCGACAACGACGGCCTGCTTCGATGTCGGTCTCGGCTGCTCGGGCTTCGTCTATGGACTCGCGATCGTGCGATCGATGTTGGAGACCCTCAATCTGACGAACGCTCTGATCGTCACCTCGGACCCGTACTCAAAGGTGATCGATCCTGCCGATCGCGGCACCTCGCCCCTGTTTGGTGATGGCGCAGCAGCCACGTGGATCTCTCGCTCCGGTGCTGGCGGCCAGATTGGCACCTTTACCTTCGGTACCGATGGTGCTGGCGCGCGTAACTTGATCGTCGAGCCCGACGCTGACGGTGTCGGCTGCCTGTCGATGAATGGACGAGCGATTTTCGAGTTTATGCTCGAGCGCATCCCGGACGACCTCGAGCGCTGCGCCGACTCCAATGGACTGACGACGGACGAGATCGACCTTTTCTTGCTGCACCAGGCCAGCGCCCACATGCTCGGCTACGTGACGAAACGGATGAAGCTCGACCCGGCGCGCGTGCCGATCCACATGCAAGACACGGGCAACCTTGTCTCGTCATCGATCCCGTTCTTGATCGCACGCCTCGCAGATCAGGGCGACGTGGCAGGCAAGACGACGCTGCTCTCGGGCTTCGGTGTCGGCCTCTCGTGGGCCAGCACGGTGGTGCGCTTCGACGCGAATCCCATCGCCTAGAACACGTCCCACATCGGACGCCAAGTGGGTGATACGCTCGCCTCGGCCTTCCAAGGAGGATCGATGAACGGCGTGCAGCTGGAGCTACTGACCTCGCAGGAATTCGTCGCGGCGGATTTCACCGCGGCGATCATCCCCCTCGGTGCGTGCGAGAGCCACGGCGATCACATGCCGATGGGCACCGATGGCCTGGCGGCGCACGCGTTGGCTGTGCGCATCGCCGAGCAGCTCGAGCACACCGTGGTCCTGCCGCCGAACTACCTCGGTATGAGCGGGCACTACCGGCATCAGCCGATGGCGCTCAGCCTCAGTGCAGACACCCAGACGCGCGTGATCGCCGACGTGCTTGAGTCGCTGCACCACTGGGGTATCCACCGTGTGCTGCTCCTCAACGGGCACGACGGCAACATCCCGCCGATCGAAATCGCCGCGCGCAACACGAAAATCGCGCACCCGGAGATGAGCATCGCGACGATGGACTGGTGGGTCGTCACGAACCAGCGCATCCCCGCCGGCACGTTCGACGTCTGGGAGGGCTGGGGCCACGCGGGCGAGGCGGAGACGTCGCTCGGCATCGCACTCTTTCCCGACCTGATGCAGATGGAGCACGCCCGTGGCCAGGTGCCGACGACCGATCCTTCTGTGCGGGAGTTTTGGCTCTTCGAGGAGCTCACGTCGTACGGCGCGTCCGGCGCCCCGAGCCACGCCACCGAGGCGAAGGGCACCGCGATCGTCAACACGGTCGTCGACTACATGGTTCCGTACATGCGCCGCTTCGAGGACCACGGCCTCTCCTACAACCCACAGGACGAGCCGCCCGTCCAGTCCTAGTTAGACGCCGGCGGCCTTGGCCTTGACCAGCGCCGTGATCGTCGCATTGATCGGAGCCACCAGCCCCACGGACCGTGCGGCCGGATCGATCGCGCCGTTGATCACGTCGATCTCGCAGCGGCGCCCAGCCATCAGGTCGAGCAGCATCGATGGTCGCGCGTCGGGGATCTTCCCCCCGAAGGCGTAGGCGTAGGCGACCGGATCATCAAAGTCGAGGCGAATGCCCTTCGCGATCGCGACGTCGTAGACCTCACGGGCGCAGCCGGCTGCCACGCTCCATGCTTCCGCATCCGCCATCACCTCGCCAATGCGCCAGCCGAGCAACGAGCAGGTGCCGCTAAACGTCGCGTTGCAGAGCAGCTTCTCCCACACCAGTTGGTTGACGTCGTCGTAGACGCTGACGCGGAAGCCTGCGGCCTCCCAGACCTCTGCCACGGCGCGGATGCGATCCGTCGCGGGGCTGTTGCGCTCGCCGAGACGTACGAGCTCCATGCCGTTGTGGTGCGCGTGCCCCGGCCCAACCATCGAGGCACCAAAGCCACCGACCACACCGATCACGACGCGCTCATCACCGAGGATGGCGGCCATGCGATCGGGGCTGCCGAGCCCGTTCTGAATCGGCAGGACCACAGTCGTCTCGCCAACGAGCGGACGGATCGACTCCGCTGCCGCCTCAATGTCGAAGGCTTTCGTCGCGACGATGACGAGCTCGCACTCGCCCACGTCGCGCGGATCGGTCGTCGCCTGAATACGCACGGTTCGATCGCCACTCGCACCTTCGAGGCGCAGACCGTTGGCCTTGATCACCGCGATGTGGTCGGCCCAGCTGTCGATCGCCCAGACCTCATTGCCGGCGTCGGCGAGCAACGCTGCATAGACAGAACCCATCGCACCGGTGCCGACAACCGCAATCTTCACGTTGGCAGTCTAGAGGTGCGTAATCACACCATGGCTGACGCCAGCCAGCCGTCAGGCCGTCGCACCGAGACCAGCTACCCCGCGTAGACCCGCTCGGTCGCCTCGGCACTCGCGTCCCACGAGAACGGGCCATCGGCGGCGGCACGACTGGCGGCAGCCATCGCCTCGCGCCGCGCCGGGTCGCGCAGCACCTCGATCAGGGCGGCAGCGAGTGCGGCTGGGTCCTCGGGTGGCACGACGAGTCCGGCACCGTGCTGCTTGACCACCTCGGCGAACCCACCAACGCGCGTTGCGACGAGCGGTCGTCCAAGCGCGAGCGCCGCGAACAGCACTCCTGATTGGTCGATTCGTCGATAGGGCAGCACGACGACATCGGCACGCACCATGGCGCCGACGAACTCTTCGGTTGGTGTAAAGCGCAGGTCGGCGATCACACCGCTGCCTTCGTCCGCCATGCGCTCGAGGCGCGCGGCACCGTCGGGGTCGCCAAGCACGCGGCCGGTGACGAGCAGGTGCGCGTTGGGAATCGCCGTGCGTACCGTTGGCCACGCATCGAGCAGGATCTCCAGACCCTTATAGGGCCGCAGGAGGCCAAGCATCGCCACGAGCGGCACATCATCGGGGACCGCGGGTGCCACTGGCTCGACAGCGCGATAGGCCGTCAATGCACCATGCGGAACGACGTGCACATTGGCCGAATCCACGCCAAGCTCGTTGACGAGTGCGTCGCGACCGTGCCTCGAGTGCACGATCACACGACCAAAGGCCCGTGCGTTCTTGGCGGCGCGCCGCAATCGCTTGGTGCTCGGGTTGTTCGGCAGCGCATCGTGCGCGGTGTACGTGATCGGAATCCCAAGCGCAGCCTCGATTGCTCGCCAATAGACACGGTCCACAGCGCCGAGCGGCAGCCATTGGATATGGACCGCAGCCGGGCGCCTGCGAACCAGCGATGGCGTCAGGCCGAGCAGATCGAAGGGGTGCTCGAGCCCGCGAGCAAGCTTGCGGGCACCGTCTGGCAGACGGTCCGCGACGCGATAGAAGGCGTGACGAACCTGAACGCCAGCGGGAGCCGGTGGTTGTGCGACGCGAGGGGCACTGGTGACCAGCGTCACCTCATTGCCTCGCTCGACCAAGGCTTTCGCCAGCGCGTCGTCGTAGGGACGCGTCTCGCCGCGGGGATCGACGAGGACAACCCTCATCGTCTGGCTTTCAGCACAGCTCGCATGCCCCGATCCTACCGGCGACCCCCACGCCGAGGGTTCGCGTACCATGAGACTCGTGGTGGAATCGCACGTCACCGAGTCGGAGATTGATCTCCGCAGCTATCTCGATCGCATTCTCGCCCGTTGGTGGGTCGTCGCGATCTTCATTGCGCTCGCCATCATCGGGTCGCTCACGATCCAACGCACGCAGAATAAGAACCTAACCCGCGGCGTCGCAACGGTCTACCTTGGACAGCCCGTCACACCAAACGGTTCGCTCGTGCCAAACCCGTTGTCGTCAAACCCGCTCTACGCCAACGCGCTCGCGCGCCAAGCCGCATATCAGGAGCCTGCGAGCAAGGCCGCTGGGCTTGCCGCTGATGCCCTGACGGGCCATGTCTCCGTCGAGCTGATCTCGACCGCCGTCGGCGTTAAAGGCACCGCAGTCCCACTCGCACAGGTGATCGTGCAAGGCCCCTTCACAGCCGCACAGTCTGCTGCTGCCGCCAACGCTCTCGCCGAGGCAATCGTCGCGAAATCCAACACTTATACGAATGCCAAGCAGGCTGCGGTCGTCGCCGCTCGCGATCGCCTCAGCGCCCGCATCGATGCACTCGCCGCTGCTGGAGCCGAGACGCAGGCCCGACTCGATGCGCTGGAGCAAGCTGCGCTTAGCCCCGCCGAGCGCAGTTCGCTCACCACGCCGCTGCTCGCAATGCTGCAGTACGACTCGAATACGGAGGCTCTGCTGTCCGAGCAACTCCCCGGCCTCGAGGCTCAGGTCGACTACATCGCGACCGTCGAGTCGGGCAGCGTCATCACGCCGGCTCGCGGCTCTAAGGTCGCGCCGACATCGAAGCAGTTCTCGCTCTTTATCGCAGTCGTGCTCGGATTCCTCGTCGGCATCCTCGCTGCGATCCTCTCGACCGTCTTCTGGCCCGTGCGTAATAAACTCGAAACTGAGACGACGGCTACCCCGTAGGGGTACCATCATTCGTATGCCAACAACTGTCGTCACCGGTGGAGCAGGGTTTCTCGGATCGCATCTCTGTGAGCGACTGCTTGCAGCGGGCCACAAGGTGTGGTGTCTCGACAACCTCGACACGGGCTCACTGACGAACATTGCGCATCTGCGCGACGACAACTTCTCGTTTGTCCAACACGACGTCACGACGCACATCGAGATTCCGGGCGACGTCGATTTCGTGTTCCACTTCGCTTCCCCGGCCAGCCCGATCGATTACTTGCGCTTGCCCTTGCAGACCCTGAAGGTCGGCTCGTACGGCACGCACAATGCGCTCGGTCTCGCGAAGGCCAAGCGTGCTCGTTTTTTGACTGCCTCGACCAGAGAGGTCTACGGCGATCCGCAGATCCACCCGCAGCCCGAGTCGAACAGGGGCAACGTCAACCCGATCGGTCCTCGTGGTGTCTACGACGAGGCTAAGCGCTACGCCGAGGCGATGACGATGGCGTATCACCGCCAGCAGGGCGTTGACACGGCGATCGTGCGTATTTTCAATACGTATGGTCCGCGCATGCGTGCGTTCGATGGCCGCGCGATTCCCACCTTCGTGCGTCAGGCGCTCGAGAACAAGCCAATCACTGTCTTCGGCACGGGCGCGCAGACGCGCTCGTTTTGTTATGTCGACGATCTGATCACCGGCATCATCGCGCTCGCCTTCTCGACCGAGCACGAGCCGGTCAACATTGGCAATCCCGAGGAATTCACGCTGCTCGAACTGGCCGAAATGGTCGTCGAGCTGACGGGGTCGTCGAGCGAGATAGTGTTCGAGGCGTTGCCCGTAAACGATCCACAGCAGCGACGCCCCGACATCACGCGTGCCACGGAACTTTTGGGTTGGGGACCGACCGTGCAGCTGCGCGATGGTCTCACACGCCTGCTCGACCAGTCGAGCCGCGCCGAATTGACCGGCCGCATCGTCGGCGCGTAGCCGGCTACTGTTCCCCACCGATCAGCGGCAGCGTGCGATTGTCCGGTAGGGCAGGAAGTCGGCTCGCCACGCTGTAAACTCCTAACCGTGGCTGCACCCGTATCGCCCGAATCCGGCGGCTCGCCGCTGAGCGTCAACCCGACGCCTCGCCGCGAACTTTTCGATACGCGCTCGCAAACCCGTGTGTCGACGCGTCGCCTGCGCTATTTCTTCGGTCGCTCCCTCGAGGTCGCCGTGCTGCTGGCGATCGACATCGTTGGTGTCGCGCTGGCGATCTTCTCTGGTCTGGTGCTGCGTGAAGCGCTCAACAACCGCGTCGTCGAGACGACTCAGCTATGGTCGGCCGAGCGTCAGTGGCTGCCATTTGTGCTGCTCGTGACGGTCCTGATCTTCGCCCGCAACGGTCTCTATCGTCCCCGCGAGACACGTCCGGGTGGCGCGCAGATCGTTGCAGGCCTGTTCGTGGCGGTCGTCGTGATCGCTGTCTTCTCGGTGGCCACGAACAACGATCGCTTCACGACGTATCTGATTTTTCCGTACACCTTCCTCGCCTCTGCCCTGCTAGTGCCCTTGCTGCGCGGTATCCTCTCGGCGCTCATCGATGCGACGGCACGAATCGTTGGTGTCGAGCGCCGAGTGCTTGTGGTAGGCGAGGCGGTTGCGACGCGGAGCGTCGAGGCTGCACTGCGCGATGCGGCACCGGGCCCGGGTCTGCGCATGGTTGCCCATGTCGACGATGTCATGCACCTGAGCGACGCTATCGCTGAGCACCACCCTCACGATGTCGTGCTGGCGCGCCCACCCGACGACGAGACGCTACTGATCGCGCTCGAGGCCTGTCGCGAGCGCCGCATTCGCCTGCGTGTCGTACCGAGTGCGGCGGGCCTCTTAGCCCACCATGCCGACTACGTACCTGGCCTTGCCGTGCCGCTCTTCGATATCGTGCCTCCCACGATTCAAGGTGTCGACTGGGCAGTCAAGCGCGCCTTCGACCTCGTCATCTCAGCCGTGCTCCTCGTCGTCCTGAGCCCTGTTCTTTTGCTCGCGATGCTCCTGATTCGTGTCACCTCGCCTGGCCCAATCTTTTTTCGCGATCGGCGTGTTGGTCTTGGCGAGCAGACCTTTGCGATGTTGAAGTTGCGCAGCATGACGTCGAATGCCGAGCAAGAGCAGGCCGAGCTCGAAGATCAGAACGAGGCGGATGGTGCGCTCTTCAAGATTCGCAACGACCCGCGCATCACCCCTGTCGGCCGCGTGCTGCGTCGCTTCTCGATCGACGAGTTGCCCCAGTTGCTGAATGTCTTAAAAGGCGAGATGAGCCTCGTCGGCCCACGACCGCTGCCGATGCGCGACTACCAGCTGCTCGAGCCGTGGCACCGCCGCCGCTACAGCGTGCTGCCGGGCATCACGGGCCTCTGGCAGGTCTCGGGCCGCTCGAACCTCGGCTTCGACTCGCTCGTCCGTCTCGACTTCTTCTACCTCGAGTCGTGGTCGATCTGGATGGACATCGCGATCATCGCGCGCACGCCGCTCGCGATCCTGCGCGGCCGCGGCGCCTACTAACGTGGCGCGAAAGAGCTAGATACGGCGCAGCGCGACGGCGCCGTTGTGGCCGCCGAGGCCAATCGAACACGAGATTGCGACGTCGAGATTTGGCAACTCGCGCGCGCCCTCGGGCACGTAGTCAAGGTCGCAGTCCGGGTCGGGCTCAACAAGGTTGATCGTCGGCGGCACGATGCGATGGTGCAGCGCGAGCGCTGTCACAGCCGTCTCAAATGCACCGGCAGCACCCATCTGGTGCCCCGTCATCGACTTGGTCGACGAGACGGCAAGCGCGTCGGCGTGCGCACCAAAAATGTTGCGAATCGTCGCCGTTTCGAGGCGATCGTTAGCCTGCGTGCCCGTGCCGTGCGGATTGATGTAGCCGACCTCGCTCGGGCTGAGATCGCCGCGCCGCAGCACCGACTCGAACATGCGGTCAATGCCAACGCCATCTTCTCGTGGGGCAGCGATGTGGAACGCGTCGTTCGTCGACGACCACGACACGATCTCGGCAATGATCGTCGCGCCGCGCGCACGGGCGTCGTCCTCGCGCTCGAGCACCATCACCGTGGCGCCCTCACCAAGCACGAACCCGCCGCGTGTGAGGTCAAACGGCCGCGAGGCGGTGGCCAGTGGCTGGCCCTCAAGCGGTGTGCCGAGCACCTTCATATTGCAGAAACCGCCCATGATGAACTCGTTGATCAGCGTGTCGACGCCACCCGCCAGGCAGCGGTCGACGTCGCCGTGGCGGACGAGGTCCGAGGCAACACCAACTGCGTGTGCACCCGTCGCACAGGCGGAGGTGACGGAAAAGTTCGGGCCAATCACGCCAAGATCGTGGGCGACCTGGAAACCAGGCGTGTCGACAAGCATCGAGCCGAGCACGTGCGGTCCAATTCGGCCGGGACCCTTCTCGAACATCGTCTGCATGCCGGCCTCGATCGTACTGGCACCGCCGAAGGCCGAGCCGATGATCACACCGACGCGCTCGGGATCGTCGACCGCGGCACCACTCATCGCCCAGGCCTCACGCGCAGCAGCGATCGCCGCCACGCTACAGCGGTCGAGCTTACGCGCCTCGCGCTTCACGACAACAGACTCGGGGTCGAAGCCCTTCATCTCACAGGCAATCTGGACGTCGATCCGCGACGGATCGAAATTCGTAATCGGACCGACCCCAGACGTGCCAGCAAGCAGCGTCGCCCACGACGTAGCGGTGTCAAGACCGACCGGCGAGAGAATGCCGATGCCAGTGATGACAACCCGCGGGGTTCCTGCCTCTGCCATGGGGTGATGCTAGCGTCTGGGGCATGGATACTGCCGCACGAGATCGCCTCTTCCAGCTCCTCAACGCGCATGGCCCGTCTGGGCGTGAGCGCGAGGCAGCCGACCTGTGGGCCAGCATGGCTGCAGAGTTTGCCACCGTCGAGCGCGATCAGCTTGGCAATGCGATGGCGAGCGTTGGTCCCGACGACGCCCCGACCGTGTTGCTGCTCGGCCATATCGACCAGATCGGCGTCATCGTCACGCATATCGAGGACGAAGGCGTGCTGCGTATTCGTGGCCTCGGAGGCTGGGACCCGCGCGTGCTGGTCGGCCAGCCCGTCAGCGTCCGCACCAGTAACGGTGATATTCCTGGGGTGATTGGCAGCGTGCCAATCCACCTGCAGAAGGGCGATGAGCGCACGTCGGGCACGCAGATGAAGGATCTCTGGATCGACATCGGTGCGACCGACGGCGAACACGCTCGAAGCCTCGTTCGCGTTGGCGACGACGCGATTATCGGTGCGGCCCCAACCATGCTGGCGGGGACGCGTCTAACGTCTCGCGCACTCGACGATCGCGTTGGCGCGTGGGCGGCCCTCGAGGCGCTCCGCCAGATAGCCGCCGGCTCGCCCAAGGTGCGCGTCGTCGCTACCGGCTGCGTGCTCGAAGAGACCCTTGGCGATGGTGCGCGCCTCGTCACCGATCGCGTGGCACCCGCCGTTGCAATCGTGATCGACGTCACGCACGCGGCAGACGTACCGATGATCAACAAGGGCGACACAGGCCCGCAGGCGCTCGGCAAGGGCCCCGTGGTCACGCGCGGTCTCGGCCTCGACGAAGGCGTCGTTGCGGCGCTCGAGACAGCCGCCAAGGCCAACGACATCGTCTACGGCATGGAAGCAATGCCAGGCGGCTCGACGCATACCGACGTCGACAACGCCCTGCACGCCGTCCGCAGTCTGCGCGCCGCACTGATTGGCATTCCCTTGCGCCACATGCACTCCCCGGCCGAGGTCTGCGACCTCAACGACCTCGAAGGCACCGCCGCGCTGCTGGCCGCGTACTGCCTCGCCGCCACCCCAGAAAGTCTTGCCTGATGCGCCGTGTCGCAATCGGACTGATCGCTAGCGTCGCTCTGCTCAGCGCTGGCTGCAGCATTGGTGAAGAGAGCGCTCCCACGTCGACCGTGCAGGAGCCTCCCGCCGCGACGTCCGCAGCACCAACCCTCACGTATGGGAAAGACGGCTGTGACCACCAGGCTCCACCGGCCTCCGAAACGACCCGTCCAATCTATACTAAGGCACCACCCACACCACTCAAGGGCACGGGCCCATGGACGATCACGATGGCGACCTCGTGCGGCTCGATCGTGATGGACGTCGATACGAAGATCGGTGGTGACGCCTCGGCCTCGTTCGCCGCACTCGTCCGCTCGGGTTATTACGATGGCCTGACCTTCCATCGTGTCGTGCCGAACTTTGTCATCCAAGGAGGCGATCCTGTTGGCACGGGCGCCGGTGGACCGGGCTACACGGTCCAGACCCCGCCGCCGAGCGACTACACCTATCGCAATGGCGACGTCGCGATGGCCAAGGCACGCAACGAGCCGGACGGTACGGCTGGCTCGCAGTTCTTCATCGTCTCAACCGAAGCCGGAGCTGCCGCCCTCGAGCCACTCTACGCCGTTGTCGGCCACGTGCTCGATGCCTCCTCCACGGAGACGCTGCAGAAGATCAACAGACTCGGGATCGCCGATGGTCCTCCCGTCGAGCCGGTCTACATTTGGACCGCACGACTTGCAGAAGCAAAGTAGGATCCGGGTATGACAGAGAATCCTTTTGGTTTTGGTGGCGGCATGTTCGATCCGGAAGAGCTGCAGAATGCGATGCGACAGATGGCCGAGCAGGCTCAGGAGAGCCAGAGCGTCGCCTTTGCCGACAACGCGATTCACCTCGCCGTCCAGATGACAACCGCTGCGATCGCGCAGGTCACCCCGTCCGGCACCGCCGAAGAACAGGCCGCGCAACTCCGTGCCGCCATCACCGTGATCTACCCCGAGTGCGTCGCACTCGTGCGCGAGGCACGACAGGGCCTCAAATAGCGCTGGTGGATGTCACAAAGGGGTCAGACCCTTATGTGAAATGACCGCGATTCTTGCTCCACGAGACAGCCCACATATGTCACAAAAGGGTCTGACCACTTTGTGACATCCACACAAATAGCGCTCGCTTCGTTTAGGTGAAGAAGGAGAGTTCGGGCATGATGAGGAGATCGTACTGATGGATAACGCCTCGCTGCTTTGGATTGCTCTGCCCGTCGTCGTGATTACGGCGCTGATCTTGGATCTGTTTGTCTTCCACAAGAGCGATAAGGAAATCCCCACGCGTGAGGCGTTCATCTGGACCGGCGTCTGGGGTGGGCTCGGGATCGCTTTCGGCATCGCCATCTGGGTGATGCTCGGACCGACCGTCGGGACGGAGTTCTTCACGGGGTACCTCGTTGAGTACAGCCTCTCAATCGACAACGTCGCCGTTTTCGCGATCCTCTTTGCAGCGCTTGCTGTACCGAACGAGCTCCGTTATCGCGCCTTGTTCTGGGGCGTCATCATGGCGATCGTCCTACGCGGCATCCTCATTGCCATCGGTGGCGCACTCCTCGAGGCGTTTTGGTGGATGCCATTCATCTTCGGTACCTTTCTGGTCATCACCGGCATCCGCATGGCGCGGCACACCGACACGACTGGGCACCCTGAGGACAGCCGCATCCTCGCCCTGATACGCCGCGTGCTTCCGCTCACCGAAGATTTCCGTGGCGCGTCGATGACGGTGAAGGAGAAGGGTCGGCGCCTCTTCACGCCGCTCTTCGTCGCGTTCGTGGCACTCGCATTTTTCGACCTGATGTTCGCCGTCGATTCGGTGCCGGCGATCTACGCAATCACGGACGACCCCTTCATCGTGCTTGCTGCGAACGCCTTCGCATTGCTCGGGCTACGAACGCTCTACTTCGCCATCGCCACCTCGCTCGAACGCTTTATCTTTCTTCAGCCGACGTTGGCAATCGTGTTGGGCTGGGTCGGCTTCAAGATGATCATCTCCCACTGGTTCCACATGCCGCCGCTGATCAGCCTTGCCGTGATTCTGACGATCCTGACGATCGGCATCCTCGCCAGCGTCCGCGCAAACCGCAAGGCCGAGGCCGCCGGCGCCTGAGCGCCCCGCGACGAGCAGGCGGCTAGGCCGGATCCTGCTGGCGCGTGGCGGTCTCCACTTGGCCGCGATCCTCTGGTGCTTCGATCGTTAGGCGCGGCAAGATCTTGTCGAGCCAGCGTGGGATGTACCAGGCTTTGCCGTCGAGCAGGTGCATCATCGCCGGGACGAGCGTTAGGCGGATCACGAAGGCGTCGAGGATGATCGCTAGGCCGAGTGCCAGACCAAACTCCTTGATCGTGCGGTCGATGCCAGTCATGAAGGCGAAGAAGACCGACGCCATGATCAATGCAGCCGCGATGATCACGCGCCCGATTGTGGCAACGCCATCGGTGACTGCCACGCGGGGCGTATCACCCCCGATCAACGCCTCGCGGATGCGGCTGACGAGGAAGACCTCGTAGTCCATCGAGAGGCCGAAGACGAGGGCAAACACGATCACCGGCAGGAACGACTCGATCGGTCCGGTCTTGTCGAGACCGATCAGGCTGGCGCCATGGCCCTCTTGGAAGACGAGCGTGAGGATGCCGAAGGCCGCGGCACACGACAGGATCGTTGTGAGCGCCGCCTTGACCGAGATGACGAGGCTCCGGAACGCCATCGTCAAGATCACGATCGTGATGCCGACGACGAAGAGTAGGAACCACGGAATATTCGAGAAAATCGTGGCGGAGATGTCCTCGAATGCCGCGGTCGAGCCGCCGACGTACGCCGTGGCACCCGTACCCTTGAGGGCGTCAGGGATCGTGGTTTGTCGCAGCTTGTCGACGAGCTTAGTCGTCGCAACATCCTGTGGAGAACTCTTGGCGTAGACGGTGATGATCGCCGCCTGTTTATTGGGGCTCGGAATTGCCGGCGTGGCGGCAGCCACGTTTGGTGTGGCAGCAATCGCCTTCCGCAGCTTGTCAGCAGCGGCCAGGTCTCCCTTGGTGTCGACAGCGACAATCAGCGGACCATTGAAGCCCGGGCCAAAGCCCTCGGCGAGCCAGTCGTAGGCGACGCGTTGCGTTGTCGACTTCGGCGCCGTACCCGCATCGGCTGCACCGAGGTGCACACCAGCGACAGGGGCGGCGAAGAGCAGCATCATGCCGAGCGGCACGATCAAAAACACCCACGCGTGCGAGGTGACGAAGCAACCCCAGCGTGCGACCCCAGTCTTCTGGGCGGCGGCGAGCGAGTTGTCAGGCGTCTTGATGAACGGAATCTTGAGGCGGTCCACCTTGTGGCCGAGCAACGCCAGCACGGCTGGCAGCAGCGTGACGGCAATCGCCACGCTGGTCAGCACGCTCAGCGAAGCACCAACGCCCATCTTGGTGATGAAGTCGAGGCCAATCGTGGCCAAACCGACGACGGAGATTGCGACCGTCGCGCCGGCGAAGATGACTGCGCGACCCGCCGTCGAGGCCGCAAGCGCGGCGGCCTCCTGCGGCGTGGCGCCGTCGTGCAGCGCCTGTCGGAACCGCATCAGGATAAACAGTGAGTAGTCGATGCCAACGCCGAGGCCGATCATCGAGACGAGAATCGGCGTGATCGTGTTGAAATCCGTGAAACCCGCGGCAATCGTCAAGATCGAGATGCCCAGCACCACGGCGAGGATCGCCAACACGATCGGAATCAACGCGGGAATCAAGGTCCCGAAGACGATCAGCAGGATGATGACCGCCACACCAATGCCAATCAGCTCGGACGCGCCCTGCTGCGGCTGCTCTTGGACGGCCTGCCCGGTGTACGCGATCTGGACCGAACTACCTTGGGCTGCTGCTTCGGTTGCAGATTTAAAATCAGGAATCACGTTCGCTGGCAGACCCCAGGCCTGACCATCGAATTGGATATCGACGAAGCCAACGTTGCCCTCGGGCGAGATCGCACCACCCTGCTGCGTAAACGGATCACCAGCACCAGTAACGCGATTGGTCGTTTTGGCGGCGCTGATGATCTTGTCGACTGTCGCCTTGTTCTGCGCATCCGTCAGCTTGCCGTCGGTGTGAAAGACGATGGTGGCCGAGTCTCCCGCACGCGCAGGGAACTGCTTTTGCAGCAGGTCCGTCGCTTTTTGAGCGTCGGAGTTGGGGATCGTAAAGTTGTTCTGAAGCTGGCCGCCGATCGTGCCGGCGGCGGCAAAGATGCCAGCGATAATCAGTACCCAAATACCGATCGTGCGCCACGGGTGGGCGGCGATTGAGCGGGTCAGACTGGCGAGGAGGCCCGTTTTGCTGGGTGGAGTAGTGACGGTCATCGTGGAATCTTGCGTGGGGCGAGTGAGCACGGTGACGTACCGCCGACTGCCCAAAGGGTGCCATATCTTCCCTGCGTGGGACTCCGCCTACAGCGTTTTCCGGAAGCTCTCGTAGTACCAGCTATGGTCGGTCTGCGATAGCGTTCCCCTATGCCACGTCGCCCCCGCATCGGAGTAACCCTCGAACTCGATGATCCGATGCTGATCGCAGTCGAGCGCAACCTGCGCACGCCCATGGCCGAGGCGGGCGCGATCGTCGTTGCAATCCCGCGTGACACGCCCGTTGCCGACATTCCCGAACTGTTAGAGGACCTTGATGGCGTGCTGATCTCGGGTGGCCAAGATGTCGATCCGGCCCATTACGGCGAGGAGCGCCACCCCACCGTTGACACGGTGCCAGCCGAGCATGACGCCTTCGAGCTGCGGCTCGCCCGCTCGGCGCTCGAGCAGGGCATCCCGATCCTTGGTATCTGCCGTGGCAGCCAGGTTTTGGCTGTCGCTGATGGTGGTGCCCTCACCCAGGACGTCCCGAGCATGCACCCGGATGCCCAGCGCCACATGGTTGACTGGGCGACGCACGCCGAGGCCGAGCCTGGCGACCACTGGCACACGATCGAGGTCGAGCCAACGAGCCGTCTCGCCACCTGGATCGGTGATGGCGAGCCCCTGATCAACTCTTTCCATCATCAAGCCGTGGTCCGCACCGGTGACTACCTCCACCCCGTCGCTCGCGCCGAGGACGGCGTCATCGAGGCGACCGAAAGCGCACCCGGCGCACCCTTTGCCGTCGGTCTGCAATGGCACAACGAGTTTATGTGGCAACGCGACGAACGCTGGCGCGGGCCGTTCGTGGAGTTGGTTAAAGAATCGAGAATAAGAGCCAATTCTCGGAGGTCGTAGGTATAGTGCATGTGTTTGATAACACCCCGTAGTTACCATCCGTATTACCATCCGCATCGGATTTGTGGCCGAGCAGCTGCTGATACGGGCCGGCTTGAATGAATTAGCACACCCGGTCCCCCGTTGCCGGTCCCGACTCCTTATGTAAGGCGCCCCGCATACTCTTCGCACACCAAAGGCAGGATGGTGTCGTGAGGATTTCTGACGGCGTATGCTGGCGACATGGACCCGTTCACCACGATCGCGGTAGTCGGTGGTGCTGTTGCCGTGGTGATCGCCGGTATTTGGCGGATCAACAGCGATCGCAAGGAGAAGGCCCACAAACAGTCCGCTGAGAGCCCAACTGCGAGTGATGCGGCACCACGATCCGCTGAGCCCCAAGTTGTGGTTCCGCAGGTCGTGGTGAAGTCGAACAACGGAGTTGTCGTGGTCCTCCTAATCATCCTGATCCTGCTGATAGCAGCAGGGATGTTTGCGTGTGCGACCGCTGAAATCACTCTCACCCCAGCCTAGACACACCATGCGTGCGCTCCTCCTTCTTGGAATAGATGCGTCCTTGATGACCTAAGCGTCTTTCCGGTCGTGCACACTTGATGAATCTAATGACTCGGCTAACCATCATCGGGCCGCCCGACGCGGAGGGTACTGGTTCAGACGCAGTTCTTAACGAAGGCGTTCGCGCGCTTTCCGACCGCCGCCGCCAGCGTCAGAACAGCAGTGTCGCTTTTCTATTGCAATAAAGACGTCCACCCTCGGAGTAGATCGTCTTTGAGTCCGCCAGGCAGATATTCCAGAATGCGTCTGTGCCTTCCCATATGCGGCTACTCGGCGTGAAAAAGGCCTGTTTCTTCAGCGTTCGGTTGGTCTTGCCGATCGTGATGGTGACGCCGATGTCCTGCTCTCCGTCCTTTCGCAACGTGCTCCTGACAATGATGGAGCCCTTGCCGGTAGTGACCTTGCCACCCGGGACTTTGATCTCCTTCTTGACCTTTGTCGGAGCAACCAGATCGCACTGGTCAGCGATAGACATCCGCGCTTTGCCCGCCCCAGCGATGCCACTGCTCTGCGCCATTACCTTGATCGGCAACACCGCAAGTGTCTGGCAGGAGCGTTCCTGCCATTGCGACTGCTTGGTGGCCGAAGTTTCGTAGCCGAAGACGCCGCGACCAAGGAAAGCGGATGACCACTTCCCGAGCAGGACCAACCCTTCAGCACGTTTGACCATGATGATCATTGGGGTGCACTCGACATACCCGGCGTACGAGGGGGCAAACGTCGCCGTGATCGTGATGTCGCCGCTCGCCGGCAACCCGGTGAAGGCAGACACGTAGGCTTGGAACCAGTTGTCCGCGTTCCGCGTCACTGAATCCGCCCCGAGGACGGTCCCCGCCGAATCGGTCGCAGTCGCGGTCACTGTCCCGTTAACGGTGAAATAGGCCACGAAGTCAATGGACGTCCGACCTTCAGCGATTGTGTTTTGGACATTGATACTCGCCAGCACCTCGGTGCTGCCGTAGGCAGCCGACTTGCACGTGCTATCGACTTTGACCGACGCGCCCCCCGCTTGTGTCGGCAGCAACAGGCCAAATGCGAAGCAGCACACAACAATAAAATTACGGCCCATGGCCAGAGCGTAGCGCCGAACGGGCTACCCCTACCAAGAGACGGTGCAGCGCCTATTCGGCCTTATTAGGCCCCATCGTCGGCGTGGTTCGTCATAAGGGCCGCAAGTCCGCGCAGCGTCACGGGCGCATTGCCTGGGTCTGTCTCAACATGGACACGGCCGCCTGAACATGCAGTCCACGAAGTGAGGCCGTAGTGCCGACTGTTCTACTCGTCGTGTAACCGAGGCGGTGGACTTTGGACGCGACACCTACTTCCAAGGCGAGCCTCAGCCCTAGACCCTCACCGTCTTCTTCACTGGCTTACCCAGAGAACCATTCTTCTCCGGAGTAATCAGGACGCTCCATGTGCCCTTGGTCTTGAGTCTGACGCTGCACGTTGCTTTGCCGCTCTTGATCTTGCAGGAGCCTTTGGTGGTGGTGGCTCGTAGTGTTTTTGCGGCTTTGGTGAGTGTTGCGGTGATCAG
>SXGR01412283.1_pt1 | contig 23482 bp, 23 predicted proteins | sample 3174711 | NCBI WGS metagenome assembly SXGR01 (sample SAMN11356860, study PRJNA531348) | freshwater metagenome | isolation source: freshwater sample F1-60 | place: China: Fuxian Lake, Yuxi | collected 2017-12-25 | reverse complement strand
GAAGGCGAGTATTCATCTCAAGAAAGAAAAACTCCTCATCTTGGTAAATGAATTCGACCGTGCCCGCGTTGAAGTAGCCGACTGCCTTTGCGGCTTTTACGGCGGCGGCACCCATTGCGTCTTCGACGCCATCTGGCAGCGCTGGAGCCGGGGCTTCTTCAATTAGTTTTTGGTGGCGTCGCTGCGCCGAGCAGTCGCGTGACGAGACCCAGACGACGTTGCCATGAGTGTCGCCGACGAGTTGGATTTCGATGTGTCGTGGCCACGAGAGATATTTTTCTACATAGATTTCATCCCGTCCGAAAAATGCCTTTGACTCGCGTTGGGCAGACTCCATTGCTTCTTGCACGTTCTTTTCGTCGTGCACCACTTTCATCCCACGACCGCCACCTCCGAACGCTGCTTTGATCGCCACGGGGAATCCATGACTCTTCGCAAATTTCAAGATTTCGCCGGCGCTTTTCAAAAACTCAGTCGTGCCGGGAACGATTGGCGCACCACCGCGAAGGGCGGCTTTGCGCGAAGACACCTTGTCACCCATTTCGACTATTGCACTAGGTGGTGGCCCGATGAAAACCACACCCATGTCTGTAATAGTTTTTGCAAAGTCGGCATTCTCGCTGAAGAAGCCGTAGCCAGGGTGAACGGCGTCGGCACCGCTGCGCTTAATCGCAGCGATGATCGCATCCGTTTTCAGGTAACTTTCAGCCGCGGTTTGGCCACCGAGCGCATAAGCCTCGTCGGCAAGACGCACATGCAGTGCATTGCGGTCAAGTTCGCTATAAACAGCAACGGTGGCGATACCCATTTCGCGCGCGGTGCGAATGACCCGCACTGCAATTTCGCCACGATTGGCGATCAGGATTTTCGTAAGCACGGGATACTATTCTCGCCGATGGCAAGCACCGATGACAACTGGCAAAAACCAGCGTTGGCAGATATGCCAAACAACTGGATTGTGCAAAGGGTTGCCGAGACGGGCAGCACGAACGCCGACCTTTATGCGTATGCTCAGCGCGGCGCCGAACACCACACCGCACTGATGGCAGATAATCAGACTGCGGGGCGCGGTCGACTTGATCGAACATGGGAAGCAAAATCTGGGGCGAACTTGCTCGTTTCGTTACTGTTTCGAAAGTCTTATCTTGATGTGTCAGTCTGTCAGAGAACCGTTGCCGTGTCGGCAGTGCGGGCGTGTCGAATGTTTCTTGCCGATGGCGCCGCAAAGAGCGAGTTGATCAAACTGAAATGGCCGAATGACTTGTTGTTGAACGAAAAAAAGTTTGGTGGCATGTTGAGCGTCGCCGATGTCAGGCAAAATTTTTTTGTCGTCGGCGTCGGTGTCAATATCTCTTGGGCACCCGACTACGCGGCAAAACTTAAAGATTTGCCCGAGTCGAGTTCGTTCGAGCCGGTCGATTTATTGCGGGCACTACTTGAGCAGGTGAACATTGTTGAAGAGTTAACTAGCGCGCAATTGCACGATGAATACGTCGGCTCGTTGTCGACGCTGAATAAATTGGTTCGAGTCGAGTTGACAAGCGGTGAGTTCGTGACGGGTCGCGCAACGGCGATTGATGGGCGAGGGCGACTTGTGGTTGAGACAGACTCGACACAACACACGATCGATACTGGCGATGTGGTGCACCTGCGTGATGCGGATCAAGACTAACTTTGTAGCGGGATGGCGCACAGAGATTCAACAACCGGTTTGCTCAAAAACAAAACGTCGCTGCTGATCGCGTTGGCGATTTTTGCAGTCGTCAGTGGCGCAGGCGCCAAACAATTGGTTTCAGCGACCAATTCTCAGATTGACTCGGTGCAACGCGATCTTGCGGCTACTTCTGCGTTATCGGCGCCGAGTAGTGGCTTTGAAAATTATCTGTTGGTTGGCTCGGACTCGCGCGAGGGTGCCGACCCCAATGATCCAGATTTCGCGACGATGGGCAACGAAGGAAATATCTCCGGGCGACGCAGCGACACGCTGATGGTGTTTCACTACGACCAGGCGACTGGAGCTGGGGCATTGTTGTCGTTTCCGCGCGATCTCTGGGTGCGAATCGGTGACGGCGAAAATACCGCGCGGATCAATACGGCCTATCAAGAAGGCACAGATGTTTTGGTGCGCACAATACAAAGTAATTTCAACATTCCGATTCATCACTATTTAGAGATCAATTTTCAGGGTTTCAAAGGTCTCATTGACGCCATCGGCGGGGTAGAGATCTGTGTGCAGTATCCGTCGCGCGATAAAAATACCGGCTTGTACATTCCGCCTGGTTGCCAAAATCTTGACGGGGTGCGGGCGCTGGCCTTTGCTCGAAGTCGATATTTTGAAACCAAAATTGAAAACGAGTGGATATTGGACGGTTCATCGGATATTGGTCGTGGCAAGCGTCAACGTAAATTCATCGCAGCGATGCTGAATACGGCGCTAACCAGGGTGTTGTCTAACCCTTTTTCTGTCTCCAGAGCATTTGATGGAGTGACAGGCGCAATCATCACCGACAGCAACCTTGATCTGGCAGAGTTCGCAATCAAGATGCGACCAGCAGCCAAAGGTGACATCAGTAGGTTCTCATTGGATGTTTATAGCGACAGTGTCGCCGGAAACTCAATTTTGAGATTGAGCGAGGGCTCGGCCGCGGTTCTAGCTTTTTTTGGAGGCTTGGCCCCTGCCCCCGAGCCAGAAGGGTCTGAATAAAACGATTAGCTGGTAGACGGCTGAGTCAACTTTGCGCCAAACTCCGGGGCCCCAACGGGTTGGCCGATTAAGTTGCCCTGAACGAAGTCGCAACCCAAAAGTCGAAGACGTTGCGATTGGTCTTGGCTCGTGACCCACTCGGCGACGACCGACATATTCAACGAATGCGCTAGTTGTATGACTGAACGAACAATCGGATCGTCCCCACCTTGGTTGCCAATATCGCGGATGAAAGTGCCGTCCAATTTGAGAAAGTCGGCTTGGAAGTTACGCAAATTAACCAGCGACGAGAATCCGGTGCCGAAATCATCAATAGCCATTTTCACACCATGTCGCTTGAGGGTATTCAGGGTTCGCACAACAGAACCTTTGTCGTCAAGCAAGGTCGACTCGGCGACTTCGAGATCGATTTGATGCGGTTCAAGTTTTGCTTCACGCAACGCCGACATTGTGCGTTCGACAAAAGTTGCATCACCAAGTTGTCGTGCCGAAATATTGATGTGCATCACAAACGAGCCATCAATCGTGCCGGCATCAAGCCACGAGCGCACGTCGTTACAGGCTTTTCTGGTTACCCAATCGCCAATCGGCCCGATCAAGCCTGACTCTTCGGCAAGTGCGAGAAATATCGGTGGTGTCAGCACGCCTCGCTCGGGGTGCTGCCATCGCAACAACGCTTCAGCGCCTGCGATGCGCCCAGTGTGTGTGGAGACTATTGGTTGATAAACGAGAAACAGCTGATCGGTTGCCAAGGCGCGTTCAAGTTGTGAGCTGAGCACACTTTTCTCGCGAGCATTGGCACTCATTTCTTCGCTGTACATCTCGCATCTTCCACGACCGCGTTGTTTGGCGCGATACATCGCACTGTCGGCGTGATGTAACAGCGTGACGGCAGCATCGGCGCTTGACATTTCAGCCAGCAGGGTCGGATTCGCCATGGCGATACCGATGCTTGCGCTCGTCTCGATTTCGAAGCCCTGCAAAACCTGTTGGCCCGTTACGGCTGTGCGCATACGGTTGGCGACATCCATGGCAACTTGTTCGTCACCTAAGCCATCGCAAAGAATCACGAATTCATCACCGCCGATTCGTGCCACGACATCTGATGGGCGAGTTGCGCTGACGAGTCGTTTGGCCATGTTGACGATCAATTGATCTCCGACGCTGTGCCCGATCGTGTCGTTGACATCTTTGAGTTTGTCAAGGTCGACGAACAGCACCGTGACGCCACGCTTGAGCGTGCGCGAACGATCAAGCGCCTCAGAAAGTTTGCGTAGGAACAAAACCCGATTCGGCAGGCTTGTTAAAGCATCGTGCGTGGCTTGACGCTGTAGTTCGTCTTGGGTTTGTTTTAACTCGGTGATGTCTCGGGCAATCGCCGAATAATGTTCGATCGTGCCATTGGCATCTCGGACAATCTGTAGCACGACATCGAGCGTGCGCATGATCGAATCAGTGCCGCGAAAGCCAACTTCACCTTGCCAACGATTAGATGTGGTGCTGGTGATCAACTCACGCGGGATTTGATCGCGAATCGCCTGAATGAAAGTTTGTACCGCGGCGTCGCCAAGCCCAGGAGTTTCACTCTTGCCGACGAGTTGTTGGGCATAGTCGTTGGCGAACATCAGCGCACCAGACCGATCAAAAACCAAGATTGCGTCATGGGCTGCGTCGAGCAGACCGATGAGTTGTTCGCTGAGCACGCGTCGAGTTACCGATTGCGTTACATCCTGAGCACTACCGATGTAGTTAGTAATTCGACCAGCGGTATCTTTTTGTGCTTGTAGTGAAACCAAAACCCAAGTCACATCACCGTTGGGTTGCCACAAGCGAAACTCAAAATTGAAACCTGATGAAGTTTGTTTGGCGAGTTGCCACGCTCTTTCGGCAGCCGTGCGCTCGGCAGGTTGAGCGTTCACCCACGGTGCGCTCCCAACCACAAGCGGTGCTCCTGCCAGCGCAAGATTCCGAAATGAGTCGTTGGCAGCGACCAGTCGCGCGTCTAGATCGGTCTCGAACAATGAGATTGGCAGGGCAGAAACATTTTGTTCTATGCCTAAATCTTGGCAGACCAGCGGGTTCGTTTATGGGTTTTGGACGAAAAAGCGAGTCTCGGCAGAATCGAAAGCCGCCGACCGAATAGCTTGTTCTAAAAGTTGCGAGCTTTCCAGCGACTGCGGTTGGGGGGTGAACTCAAGTTGTTGATCAGTTGCATAAACGACGAGCAAAAATTCATGAATCCTGTTGTCTTTCGGGCATGGACCGCTGTAGCCATCCACAATCTTGTCGCCGTTGAAAGCCGCGCCGACTATCGCCCCAGATGGTAGGCCACCTTCTTGAATCACTTTCAGCGTCGGGTCGAGGTTTGCCACCACCCACAGTGGTTGTAGGGGGTTGTCGATGGCGATCAAAGTCAGGGCCAAACTCTTGGTTTCGGCTGGCACATTTTCAATCAACAGCGCGGGCGAGATGTTCGACCCGAGACATGTATGCCGCGGATCAAGTGAGCCGCTTTCAAGCCAAGTGCCGCTGACAGAAAAAAAATCCGACGTTAGATTCGGGTCGTCAATTGTCGTTTCGATAGTCGTGACGATCGCAATTGATTCGCCCTGACCCGGGCCAGATTCACGCAATGTGCGACCGTCACGCGAACATGCGGTCAACAAAATGGTGGAGACAATCAGCCCCGAAAATAAGCTTCGTGTTTTGGCGACCTGCATTGGTTCAAGGCTACGGCATCGTTATCAATGGCAACTCTCACTATCCTTCACGAGGTGAGAAAAGCCAATCGCTCAAAAAATATAGTTTCACCGGTAGATAATTACGGCAACCAGCTGTGTGCGTTGACTGTGCATGCACACCCCGATGACGAAGCATCGAAGGGCGCGCCGACATTCGCGCATTATGCCGAGATGGGCGTGCGAACCGTGTTGGTTTGTTGCACGGGTGGCGAAGAAGGCGATGTCAACAATCCTGCCCTGAAAGGGCCGGGCATGCCGTTTGATGGGCTTGATTTGGCTGCGCAAAAGAAATTGTTAACCGAGATGCGACCCAAAGAACTTGAAAGAAGTGTCGAGGTGATCGGCTTCAGCAAGTTGCACATGCTTGGCTATCGCGACTCGGGAATGGCCGAGAGTGAAGCGAACTCGAACCCGGACTGTTTCAATATGGCCGATATTGATGAAGCTACCGAGCGACTTGTGAAGATTATTCGCGCCGAAAAGCCGCAGGTGATCGTTACATATAGTGACGACCAAAGAGGATATTTGCATCCCGACCACTTGAAAGTTCACGATGTGAGCATCTTGGCTTTCGAACGTGCAGGTGACTCGTTCTGGTATGAAAATGCGGGACCCGTTTGGCGACCATCAAAGATGTATTACTCAGTTTGGTCGCGAGTGCGTCTTAAATCTGTGCACGAGGCAATGTTGCGTTTGCGCGGTTCATCGCCGTTTGATGAAAAGTGGTTTGACCGTCCGAATCTTGATCACCGAATAACAACAAAAATTCGTGTCGGAGAATATTTTTGGGCGCGCTCTGGTGCGCTAAAGGCACATGCAACGCAAGTCGACGACAATGAGCAATTTTGGTTTGGTCTTAGCGACGACGAATTGGCCGAGGTGTATCCGTATGAAGATTGGATTCTGGCTAGTCATTGCATTGATGGATATTCGCCTGGCGAATCAGATCTTGAGACCGACTTGTTTGCGGGTGTTTGCGCAGAATAAAAATCAACGCGATCGCATCAGCGTGCGCAGTTCCCGAAAACCAATCAATGTTGCGCCACTGGCCGTGATTGCATCTTGAAGTTCTTCGTCGTAGATGACAAGCTCGTAATCGTCGATCCATCTTTGGGCGATATCGCCAAGCGCGCGAATTTCTGGTGTGTCGATGCAGGGTTGAACATGCATTTCGGTGACGCCCGGTTGCAGGTTTTGCAAAGTATTCATCACGCGCTTGCGACTACCTGCTCTCCAGTCATGATCAAAGAAATCTGGAAATACGACACCCTGATCGAGGGCGAGTTTGCGAAATGGGAAACCGGCTTGTTCTTCAGAAATCGAACTCGGCAGACGAATCGGCAATCGAAACTCGACAGCCAGTTCTAGGTAGATGTCAAAAAACTCGGGTCGCAATGTGATCGCGGTTAAGTGTGGCGCAAGGTGTGTTGGGTCGAGACCCCAGGCGATAGCGCGCTCGATTTGTGCGCGACATTCACGCAGCACTTCTTGCGGATCGGCGTGCTCCCACAGGTCGTCGATCGTGCGCGGAAAGCCACCTTCACCTGAAGACAGTGAAGCCGAGTTAGTGATTGATCCCCAGCGGTAGTTGGCGTGCTCGGCGTTGAGCGTCAAGTGCACCCCGATGTCCTCGCCGTTGTAGCGATTGATTGCGTCGCGCGACCAAGGTGCGGGCACCATCAGTGATGCGCAAGTCGCCATACCTTTGTTGATGGCATCGTAGACACCGATATTGGCTGCATGAAATGCGCCTAGATCGTCGCAACTAAGAATCACGAGTCGCGCATGTGGGGAGTGACCCAGTTGTTCGACAAGAGACTTTTGCGAATTTGCCACGAGGTCACGCTATCTTTCGCACGACTGCCACAAACCGACGCGCCGATTGCGTGCATTCGACTCGTGATGTGCAAACTGTGTCGCAAACGCCGTGTTTGGTTCGATGTTCAAAGTTCGGGCGAATCCCCGCTCAATTAATAGTTGATTAAAAAGTGTGCCGTCTGCAAGATACAGATAGACGAGCAGTCTTTGAAAGCGATCACGTGGCTCGACATCACGCACAAGTTTGACGGTCGTGCCCCGTTTTAGCGTCGCTTTAATGAACGCTTATGCTTCGGGGCCGAAACATTCGACTGGTTTGTTCGGATGAACAGTTTCTGGTGTATCAATGCCGAGTAGTCGAACTGTCTCGGTTTGACTTTGCAGTTTTAGAACAATGGTGTCACCGTCGATCACTTTTAAGACTGTTGCAGCTGCAGAGTCGGTACTGCCTGACGGTTGCTGTGCATTGGCACATGACGCCAACAGGATCAACGCAACAAGGTAAGTTATTTTGCGTTTGAACTCGCGGGACACTTGGCAATGTGTAGGGACGATTTGGATTATAGTATTTGATCATGAAAAGTAATCAACGATCCGATTTTGGCTTGGGTCGTGTTGGTATTTGGTCATTTGATTTAGACATGCAACCCATGACCAAAGCCCAAGAAGCGGCGATCGAACTCGAAGAACTGGGTTATCGATGCGTATGGGTGCCAGAAGCGGTGGGTCGAGAGCCGTTCGCTTCGTGCGCCATGTTGCTTTCAGCGACGAAACACTTGACGATGGCAACTGGCATTGCGTCGATGCATGCTCGCAGTGCGATGACGATGGCCGCCGGCTGGAAAACCCTGACCGAAAAGTTTGGTGACAGGTTTTTGTTGGGTATTGGTGCGAGCCATCAACACTTGGCAGAAAAAGTGCACCAGAGCACCTACTCCAAACCATTTTCGGCGATGACCGAATATCTCGACGCAATGGATGGCGCCGTGTTTTTCGCTGCACCACCCGCGACCACGCCCCGCCGAGTGTTGGCGGCGTTGGGCCCAAAAATGTTGAAGCTTGCTGCTCAGCGTGGTCTTGGTGCGCATCCATATTTCGTGCCGGTTGAACACACGGCTGGAGCGCGTGAGATCATGGGAAACGATGCGTTGCTCGCACCAGAAATCGCCGTTGTCTTCGACACGAATGCCGAAACTGCGCGCACCACTGCGCGCCAACACATGCTGACCTATAACCGTTTACCAAATTATGTGAACAATTTATTGCGACTCGGATATCAACAAGGCGAAATCGCGGGCGAAGACAAAATGCCGAGTGACAAGATGGTCGACGCAATTGTTGCGTGGGGCACGCTCGAAACAATCGTCAAGCGAATCAAGGATCACATTTCTGCCGGCGCGAACCATGTTTCTGTTCAGGTGTTATCGAGCAAACCTGGTCAGTTGCCAGCTGCGCAGTGGCGCGAATTGGCGACTGCTCTAAAAAGTTTTAACTAGCCCGCACGCGTTCAATCAACGGAAAACGATCGTCGTTCAACAAGTCGCCCACCTTTAGAGCGCGCGGCTCAAGCGGTGGCGAAGTTCGCCATGGTCGCGTTGCCCAAACTGCGTCGTTGTCGACATATCGAAAACTGACGACACGGCGTCGACCGTCGTGATTTGTCGTCGCTGGCGCACTGTGCAGGGTGCGAAAGTGGAACGCGACGACGTCGCCCGGCATTGCTTCGAAGCACTCGATGTTTTCGGCAATGTCAAGTTGCTGCGAATCGGGGAGCGGTTCGTAGTCGCTGGCGCTCGCAACATACGCAGACTGATCCACGAATTTTCGTGGAATGAACTTTTTGCCCCAACGATGACTGCCGGCGATTGCGCGCAACGCGATTTTTTCGGGGATCGGGTCGAGTGGCACCCACAGACTGACATTGTCTTGCGAGTCGATGCCGTAATACGGCTCGTCGTTGTGCCACGGTGTGACTTGATTGTTGCCCGCCTCTTTGACGAGAACATGCTCGTGAAAAAATCGCCCAAATGTTTTTTGCATCAAGGTGAGAGCAATTTCCGGTAGAGCACCAGACAGTGCGTGCGCTTTGTATGCGTCAAAGCGCGACCAATTGACATAGTCGTCGAAGAATCTGCCTTGTTGCGAGTTAGCGGCGTACTCATTTGCCCACTTCCCGGGTGATTGCATGTTTTGTGTCAGGGCATCTGACAGTTCAGCAATTACTCGTTGAGTCAACACATTTCGCAACACAACGACGCCATCGCGTTGATACTTGGCGACGCTTTCGCTGCTAATCACGACAAAGTCAGACGCCGAGCGTGCGAAGTTGCAGTTTGCGCATGCCAGCCAACCACCGCTCGTGTTCGCCGGCTTTTTTGTTGACGAACTGAGCGACCTCTGGGTGTGGCAAGATCAAGAAAGTCTCTCGGCGCAAAGTTTCGACCACAATTTCGGCAACCTGTTCGGGTTCAAGCACGGCACCCGATGCACGCACGACATTGCCGTTGTCGGCAGCCGTCGCTTCGTCGGAGCGGCGCAGCATGTTGGTGTTGACGCCCTGTGGACACAGACAACTGACTTTGAGCCCACGATTGCCGTAAGTAATCGACAGCCATTCGGCGAACGACAACGCCGCATGCTTAGTCAAAGAATAAGGCGCCGAGCCGATCGCCGTGAGCAGGCCCGCGGCTGAGGCGGTGCTGACGAAATAGCCGCGACCAGCAGCAAGCCAGTCGTCGATCAAATATTTGACCGCCCAGCGGTGAGCGTGCACGTTGATATCAAAAGAAATATTCCACGTCTCTTCACTCGTTGAAAGGTCGGTGCCCATTGCCACGCCGGCGTTGGCATAGAACACGTCGATGAATCCAAGAAATTGTTTTGACTTTGCGACGAGTTCGGCGTTTGTTGTTTCTGTGGATAAATCACACGCCACACCGAAAGCCGAATTGGGGCGCTTGGCGTTGAGTTGCTCGACCACAGACGCGAGAAGTTTTGAGTCACGGTCGGCGAGCACGACTCTTGCGCCTTGTTTATGAAATTCTTCCGCAACTGCTTTGCCGATGCCGTTTGCGGCACCTGTCACAACGGTGTTTTTATCACGCAGTTCCACATTGTGATGTTACGCACAAGCGGGGTTGTGCCGCTATTTGAGATTTCGATCCGTGTACCGTGACACATGCTTCAGGCATCATTGATCTAAATGACGAGGTCTGGTGTGCGATTAGCACTAGCCTTCGGTTCATTGACCAAAGCAAATTTAGGGCAACGAAAGGCTCAATCAAATGACAGATTCACGTGAGACAGCAGTTATCAGCGAAGCACTCGGCGTGATCGACAAAGCGCTTCGCGAAATGTTGCAGCGTGAACTTGTATCGACCGGCGAAGTGGCCGATTTGTTGTTAGACGTGCGCTCTTTGCTTACTGCGAGCGCGGCATCAACCACCAAGAATTAGTTTTTCGTCTCGCGCTTGAAAGCGCTATTTAGCGGCTCCAGATTTGATTGTGGTGTGCTGATCGTTCTTTATGGAGACCAGACCTCGTTAAGTGATCACGAATTTTCTTCTTGTCCACTTCTGAACCTTGTACTTCAACGAGGACACTCTTTACGTTCGATAAGACTTCTATGGCGCCAGCAAGGATAAGTGCTTCAATACCATCAACATCTAATTTTAAATAGTCTGGTAGCGAAACATCAAAAACATTTTTGACCTGGTCTGCCGCAATACCAATCGTCACATAATTAAAATTTTCTTTGACTTCGGTTGCGTCATCAAAGTTGCTAAACGACGAGCCAGAACCAGCCCATTCAATTCTTTTTAACACGAATGGAGCTTGCGAAGCGAACTCACTCAGGGCAATCGGAATTACCGTAATTTTATCTTCTAATTTATTCAGCCATATGTTACGAGCCAAAAACTCGAGATTAAACGGTGACGGTTCAAACGCAAATACATTCATTTGTTGACTTTTCGCGGCATAAATTGAATATCCGCCCACGTTTGCACCGATATCCCAAAGAATGCCACCATGATGCGCGTGATCGATCCATGTAAGCGTGTCAGGCTCCAATGTCTCAACGTCGGTGAATCTTCGTGGAAGCCAGGTGTCGCTCACGAACGAAAAGCAAATCTCTTGACCTCTTATTGACGTGGTTCTCGTTTGATTGATGGTAAACAAAGTGCATAGAGTCAAAAAAGTTTGGCCTATTTTCGATTTTGAGATGAGTTTGATTAGCAAATACGCAATCTTGGAAATTTGAGATTTGCGTCGCGCAGGTGATACCTCAAATTTTCTGTGCATAATAAAAAAGATATACCTTAGAAAAACGAAATTGCAAGGTGGGTGAGAAGGCCCATCGTGGTGCCGATGAGAGCGCCGGCAAAAATGTCGGTGGCGTGGTGAATTCTCACGGCGACTCGGCTGGTGGCGACAATGACAGCGAATACAAACCAAGTTGCGATCGCCGGCCCTGAAGACCATCGCGTCAGCACAACGGCGGCGAAAAACGCAGAGCTGGCATGCCCACTCGGAAAACTTGAAGTGCGAGGCTTGCGAATTTTGAACCGCGAGTCGCCCTTGACTGTGGGTCGTTTGCGTTTAAAAAACGGCTTGATGCCCTGGTTCAAGAGCAAACTCTCGACGCCCATGAGTGCCGAAAGAATCAGAGCCTGTCTTACGCGCGAATTGTCCGCAACTGCACGAATAATGCCGACGATGTGCCACAACATGCCGAAGTCGCCGAGTGCCGTGGCTGTCGTGAACAACCAAATAGTTGGTTTGAAATTTCGTGTTGGTTCTAGTAGACGATCGAATCGGGCATCTAGTGCGGCAAGTCGCGAAGATCGGTCATCTGACATATAGATGTGTCGTGGTCTAACTTAATCGCGCTCAAAAGTTGGGTAGATGTTCGGTGCTTCGATTTTTGCCAACGAGTCGTCGCCGCCAAACTCGGGGCACCATCGTTTAAATGCACAAGAGTTGCACAAACCAGATTTTTTCGTATCGAACTCGCCCGATTGGCACGAAGCATCGATCTGTTCGAAGGTTTCCATCGCTGCGGTCTCGCAAGCTGCGTTTGACTCGGGGGTGACCTCAACTTCGATCGGGGTGCTTGATTTGAGATACATCAAACGCAATTTTTTGGGCAGTTCACCGCGCTCGCGCAGACAAAGTGATGCGTAGATGTGCATGTTGTCCATTTTGTTGGCACCGAATCGTGCGTCTGGAACTTTGCCCGTTTTGTAATCGCTGACGACCAGCTCGTCTTTCTCGTTGCGTTCAAGTCGGTCAATGATGCCACCAAGCTTGAATTTGCCAAAATCTGAGTCAAGTCGCAATTCGAGGCCGATTATTTTTGCGTTGCGAGGGTTCTCCATGCGGTAGTAACCGTTGACGAGTTCGCGCGAATCTTTGAAAAATGCATCGCTTGCATCTGCGCTGAGACCCAGTGCTTTGAACTTTGTGCTCGGTTCGTATTCGGCGCGTGTTTGTTCGAATGCTTGACGCGCGGCATCGACCGTGCGATTTTTGGCCTCGTTAGTCAACAGCAACTCGAGCACGCGGTGCACAAAATTGCCCTTGACTAAATATATTTGTGGTGGCTGTGGAAGTTTTTCGATTGATGCAAATCGAAACTGCAGCGGACATGAGCGAAAGCCGCTGATGCGCGAGGGCGAAAGCGATATGGGGGTTTGATAGACGATAGAAGTCATGACAATGACAATCTAGGCACTAGGTGTTCATTGAAGTGAGACGGTCAATTTCGCGCACCAAATCGGCGAGTCGCTCTGGTCGTTGCATCGGCCCGAAGTGATTCAAGTCCGGCCATTCAACGAAGTGTGAATTGGGGATCTGTTCGGCGATACTGGCGGCAAAACCCGAAGGTTGACCAGGTTGCTGAGTGCCGCTGACGACCCAAGTTGGAACGTTTAGGTCTTTGAGTTGATCCCATGTTTCTTGAACTGGGCCCATCTCGAAATTTCGGGCCTCGTACTCTGGCGCGCACTTGAGGGTCACTTGGTCGCCGTCATTGTTGAAACCGTGATCGACAAAAGCATGTAGTGCACGCGGATCAAATGCGTTCATTGGTGGCTTTGACGCGTAGTTGGCGAATGCCTCGGCGCGTGACGCAAAAGTTTTGCGACGGCGTCGAGCACCTTCGACGAGGGGGCTGGGGTTGTTATTCTTTGATGCAATTTCACGAATGGCACTCGGAAAGATGATCGGCTCGTAAAGAATCAGCGCACGAAAGAGTTCGGGGGCAACTAGCGCCGCCATGACGAGGGCGGCACCACCCAGTGAATGACCGACCCCAATAGTTGGCCTCGAGATCTGCTTGACCATCGCGAGCGCATCGTGGCCGTAAACTTGCCAGTCAACCGGTAAGTCTGGGTTGACAATCGAGTCGCCGTGACCGCGAAAGTCGAACGAGATGCATTCGTAATCGGTGAGAATCGACTCGACGACGGGCTCAAAGCATCGGCCATGAAAACCGTTGGCGTGCGAAAAAAGAACACTCGTTGCGAGAGCGCCCGAATCGCCTTCATATTGATAGGCGCTTAGTTGCACATTGTCAGTCGAACCAACCGAAAACTTGCGAACTTTAGCGAATTGCATTCTTACAGATTAGGACACTAATTTAGAGAAATGGCATCACGCAAAAAATCAAAAAGCAAGAAAGCAACAAAAAAGAAAGCCGTGAAGAAGAGCTCGAAAAAGTCTGGCAAAAAGAGAGTCACGAAAAAAACCACCAAGAAAAAAGTCGCAAAGAAGAAGGTGGCGAAGAAGAAAGTTGCCAAGAAGACTGTCAAGAAAAAGTCGGCGAAGAAGAAAGTTGCCAAGAAGACTGTCAAGAAAAAGTCGGTACCTGGCATGAAAGTCGGCGACGTCGGCAGCATCGTTCGCGATAATGCTCGCAAGCAACCAAATGCAGTTTCATTGGTTTTAGGTGAACGAGAAGTGACATGGGCTCAGTTGCTTTCGCGCTCGGCACAAGTGGCACAGGGTTTGCGTCGTGCCGGTGTCAAATCTCAGGATCGCGTCGCATTCCTAGACAAGAACGGCATCGAGCACTTTGAAGTGTTTTATGGCTGTGCTTTGTTGAACGCGGTCAGCGTCGACGTCAACTGGCGACTTGCCGCACCAGAAGTCGCGTTCGTCGTCAATGACTCACAGGCAGAGGTCTTGATCGTCGGTCAAGAATTCGTCGCCATTCTCGACGCGATCGTCAACGATCTCGCAAATGTTAAAACCGTGATCGTTATTGGTGGTCATCCAAGTCACAACGATTATGAACGCTGGGTCAGTGCGCAGTCGGCAGTTGATCCCAAGGTTTCGACCAAACCAAGCGATATCGCATTTCAATTGTATTCAAGCGGAACAACCGGTCGACCAAAAGGTGTGATGCTGACCAACGACAATTTCTTTGCGTTGTTGCCTGCGGCGCGTGATGTCTGGGGGATGTCGGCAAAGACGATCAACCTCGTGGCGATGCCGTTGTTTCATATCGGTGGTGGTGGTTGGGCGACTGCCGGTCAGTTCACGGGGGCAAAGTCGATCATCGTGCGCGATATCAATCCTGCAGAAATATTGACTCTGATTGAAAAGCATCGCATCACGCACGGATTCTTGGTGCCGGTGCTGTTGCAGTTCGCATTGGCGATGCCGAATATCGGCACGACTGATTTTTCAAGTCTCGAGTTGATCGCCTACGGTGCGTCGCCGATCTCAGAAGCAGTTCTTGAGGGAGCGATCAAGGCGTTCAAGTGTCCGTTCATGCAGGTCTATGGTTTGACTGAGACAACGGGTGTCGTCACCGTGCTCGGCCCCGAAGACCATGACTTGAGTTCAGCAAACAAAGGTCGTTTGCGTTCGTGCGGCAAACCGTTTACCGGCATTGAATTAAGAATTGTTGATTCTGAGACGAGCAAAGATGTGCCGGTTGGGGACGTCGGTGAAATTTGGATTCGTTCGCGCCAAATTATGAAGGGCTATTGGAATATGCCCGAAGAAACCGCCAAGTCGATCGTCAAAGGTGGATGGTTCAGATCGGGTGACGCTGGTTATTTCGACAAAGACGGTTATGTCTATATCTTTGACCGAGTCAAAGACATGATCGTGTCTGGCGGCGAAAATGTTTACCCTGCCGAAATTGAGAACGCCTTGATGGCGCATCCGGCGATCGCCGACGTTGCCATCATCGGCGTACCTGATGACAAGTGGGGCGAAGTGCCGATGGCTTTAGTCGTGCGCAAACCAGACACGCAAGTGACTGAACAAGAGATTATTGCGTTTGCCCGCGAGCGCTTGGCTGGGTTTAAGACGCCAAAATCGGTTGGTTGGGTTGATGCATTGCCGCGCAACCCGAGTGGCAAGATCCTTAAAAAGATTTTGCGTGAGCCTTACTGGGTCGGTCGCTCGCGTCAAGTAAATTAAAGACGCGCGAGCAAAGCTCGAAGAAAGAAGTGTTATGAAACTTTCGATGATGATTAATTACATTTCTGATTTTCAAAGCTCAGCCAAGCGAGTAGTTGAACTTGAGAAAGTCGGTCTTGACATTGTTTGGGTTGCCGAGGCTTACAGTTATGACGCGATTTCGCAGATCGGATATCTGGCAGGGGTTACTGAGCGGGTTCAAATCGGCACGGGAATCATTAATGTGTTTTCACGAACTGCGGCGCTAACTGCAATGACGGCGGCGGGTTGCGACTATGTCAGCAACGGGCGATTTATTTTGGGTCTCGGTGCGTCGGGACCACAAGTAATCGAAGGTTTTCATGGCGTGCCATACGAAAAGCCGATGCAGCGCACCAAAGAATATATAGAAGTGTGTCGCGAAGTTTGGCGTCGAGAAAACCCCCTCTCGTACTCGGGCAAGACGGTGCAGGTGCCGTTACCTGCGGGGCAGGGCACGGGTTTGGGTAAATCGTTGAAGTTGATCAATCATCCGGTGCGTAGTGAGATACCTGTTTGGTGGGCATCGCTCAAAGACAAAAGTGTCGAGGCAACTGCAGAAATTGCCGACGGCTGGATGCCAATTTTTTTTATGCCAGAGAAGTATCAAAATGTCTGGGGCAAATCATTGAAGGCTGGCCTGGCCAAGCGCCAGGCAGGATTGAAGCAACTTGATATTTCAGCCGGTGGGATGTTGCATATCGACGAATCGTTGACGCCGCAAAAACAACACGAAGTACTCGATTTTGCCAGGCCAAGTTATGCGCTATATGTCGGTGGTATGGGTGCTCGGGGTAAAAACTTTTACAACGATATGTGTCGGGATTATGGCTTTGAAAAAGAAGCAATTGAGATTCAAGATCTGTATCTAGATGGCAAGAAAAAAGAAGCCGCAGCAGTGATACCTAGCGAATGGCTTGAGTTGTCGAACCTCGTTGGACCGAGGGGTTATATCAAAGAGCGAATCGGTGCGTTCAAAGAAGCGGGCGTGACTGTGCTCCAGGTAAATCCAGTCGGTCCAGACCCTGTGCGCGAAGTTGAAACACTTCGCTCGATTTTGGACGAAGTTTAAAAACTTCTAGACGCGGGCATCAGGTTTCAACTTCGCTCGTACACCACGGGTGGCCAACAAGTAAATAATCGAGGCGCAAACTGCGATAAGTGCAAACACCGTGATGGTGCCGCGTGCACCGATGTATTCAGAGACAACACCCGCAAGCAGACTGCTGAGACCGAGCGAGAGTGTGATCAGCGCAAAGTCGCCAGCCAAAACTCGACCGCGCATTTCATCGGGGCAACGCACTTGTAATCCGTAAGTAGAAAGCGTCCATTGAGCACCGCCACCGAGATGTGCAAAACCGATGCAGATGCAAGCGACCAAAAACATCGGTGATGCGGCTGCAGCCAGATAACCGCCTGCAAAACCCAGACCTGAAACGCCGCAAATCAAGATGACTTTAGATAGATCATTTTTGACGAATCGCGCCGCGACCAACGGGCCTAGTGCACTACCGAGACCGCGCAATCCAAGCATCAAACCTCGACCTGCATCGCCGCTGTTAAATGAATCTGCAGCGAAAACAGCGAGCTGACTGACGACACCGGCGCCAACGGCAAAAGTCATCTTTGACATCATTAATGCCATGATTGCCGAATCAGATTTTGCGAGGTGCAATGCTTCGCGCATGTCGACCACAGGTCGAATGCGACGCGTTTGAATTTTGGTGCGAGTTTCTTGCATCGGTCGGGTGACTAGTGCGATCAGCAATGCGGCAATTATGAAAGTTGCAACGTCGGCGATAAATGCCGCGTTGCGACCGAAAGCCTGTGAGAAAATTCCGCCGATACCGGCGCCTGCTGCCAACATCACGCCCCAACTGCTACCAAAAAGTGCATTGGCCTGACGCAGTTCGTCGGGATCGCGCGCCAAATTTGGGATCGCCGCCTCGAGCGCGGGGCGAACGAATGCGGCGAGTGCGGCGATCGAGCCTTGGGCGACGAAGGCGATCCAGATTTTCGAATCGCCGATCAGCAACAGACCTGATGCGGCGATGGCTTGCAGGATTGAAACGATGATTAAAACCTTGCGGCGGTCGTAGCGATCGGCAACGGGTCCACCGATAGGTGATGCCAAGAATGATGGAAGCGAAAATGCAACCAGCAACAAAGAAACGAGAAATTTCGAACCTGTAACGTCTTGAACCAGACCGGCTAGCGCAACAAAAGTGAACCAGTCACCCATGAACGAAAGATTCTGGGCGACAAACAGCAAACGCAAATCACGGTTGTTTTTTAAGACGCTGAACATTGAAACTTAGATAACTATTTGTTCGTGCGTAAGCTGTGCAGGATTTGTTCGGCTTGTTCAACGATCTGCGTCACAATTTTGCCAGCCGGAATGACTTCGTCTATGGCACCGGTGCCTTGACCAGCAGGGTAGAACTCGCGCGAAGCATCGACTTGCGTGCCCGATGGATAACCAAGGTGGTTGACGTTGGCTTGTGATGAGGCGATTGCTTGCAACGGAAATGTTTGAATTTCTTGTGGGTTCTGCTCGTAGTGGTTTGTCCATTCGTTGCGCACCACTCGGCACGGCTTGCCCGTATACGAGCGACTGATGACGGTGTCGTCTTCGCGGCTGGCGACAAGTGCTTCTTTATATCCGTTGACGGCGCGCGCTTCTGGTGTGGCGATGAATCGCGTGCCGACCCAAATCGCATCAGCGCCGAGTGCAAGTGAGGCTGCAAGACCGCGACCGTCGAACAAACCGCCAGCGGCCACCACTGGCACTTGCGCCCCAACCGCGTCGACAACTTGTGGCACTAGAGCCATCGTTGCAACGAGACCCGTGTGGCCGCCCGCCTCGGTGCCTTGAGCGACGACAAAGTCGCAACCACTGGCTACTGCGGCAACAGCATGGCGAACTTTGCCGCACATTGAGCCGACCAAAATGTTGTGGCTGTGCAACAAGTCGATTGCGTCGCGAGGCACACCGAGACCCGCGACAAAAATTCGTGCGCCGCCATCAATTACATCACGAATGCCTTGCTCAAAATGTTGCGGTAACGCAGTTAATAGATCAACACCGAATGATTTGCTTGTAAGTTTTTTCAGCGCGTTGATTTCGTGAGCGAGTTCACCATCGCGCATCGTCGATGCACCGAATGTGCCGATACCGCCAGCCTCACTCACCGCGGCGACAAGTTCGTGATATGACACTCCGCCCATGCCAGCCAACATCACTGGGTGTTCGATGTCGAACAAATCGGTGATACGGGTACGCACGACTATTAACTTAGTTGGTCTTGTGTGCTTGGCTTGATTTGAATGCACCGTCGCGCTTGAGAAACCCGCGATGCCAGCGCGATGGCGTGAGCACGGCGGCCCGTGGTTCATCTTCAAACATCCAGCGCACGAAATTGCGGCGTGTCCAGTCTGAGTAGCCAGCGAGACGCAAAACACCGCGCGTGAGAACAGCATTTTTCAAAATCTTGCCGAGCACGAAACTCATGCGGTGATCAGCGAAAAATTCGCGCTTGATTTTTCGCGAATACGACCTGCAGATTTTGTGTTGGTTGTATTGCGCTGAACCAGTGATTGCCTCACCAGCGAGCACGCCGGTCAATAGCGCTTGGCCGATGCCTTCGCCCGTCATCGTGTCGGCCGCGCACACTGCGTCGCCAATAAACAGAGTGCGACCCGAAAACAGTTTTGCCGATGTGATTCGAGCAGGGATTGGCCATGCGGTGTGTCGACCCTCGAGCAACGCGCCATCGCCAAGCGCCGCTGTGATGTGTGGGCGTGAGAGAAGTTCTACCCACAGCGCCTTCATTTCTTGTACCGAATATTTTGATCCACGCAAAATACCAAAGCCGATGTTCGCGCGACCATTGGGCAATGGAAACGACCAGGCATAACCAGGCAGTAGATCTTTTTCGAACCAAACGAAAAGTTTCTTGCTGGCGGGGCCGGTGACATTGCTGGCGTATTGACGAAACGCGTGCCACTCGCCGAGATAACTAGTTTGTGCGGCACCGAGAGATTTGCGAACTGGCGACCACATGCCGTCGGCTGCGATCATGAATTTCGCAGTAATTTCTTTGAAGTTGCTAGACGAGTCTGTGGTGATCACAACTTCTTGCGAGTTTTGTCGCACGACCGAAACAAACGCACAGTTTTCGACGACTCGCACCCCACTCGCTCGCGCGTGTTGCACGAGGGCGTTGTCGAGTTCAATTCGTGGGGCGATTGCGGCGAATTGTCCGACTTTTTGATCGCGGGTGTTCGGTAAATCAAGTTGAATTTCGCGACCTGACGGCGAGCAAAGTGAAATTTCATCGCAAACCAGATAATTCGAAACGGTGCTTGGGTCGAAGCCGAGCAACTCGAGAACGCGCAACGCACCAGTAGTAAGACCATCACCGCAACATTTATCGCGTGGAAAAACGGCTTTGTCGATTATCAAAACATCTTTTCCACAAGCCACGAGTGTGAGCGCCGCGGCAACACCCGCTGGACCTGCGCCGACGATTAGAACATCACAATGGCTTGGTGCTTTTTGTTGTGAACTCGCATTGACCACGAGCCTCAGGCTAGAGTTCTCGGCGATGAGTCGCTTATGTGAAGGCCGAGTAGTAATTGTCACTGGTTCAGGTCGAGGAATTGGTCGCGAACACGCACTGAGCCTCGCCAAACACGGTGCGTTTGTAGTCGTCAACGATCTCGGCGCTGGTGTAGATGGAAAAGGAGGCGATGCATCGCCCGCACAACAAGTTGTCAACGAAATCGAAGCGATGGGCGGCAAAGCGATCGCCAACGGGGACGATATTTCTTCATGGGATGGTGCCGAGCGTTTGATCAAGACCGCCGTGGAAACTTTCGGTGATTTGCATGCTGTTGTTAACAATGCCGGCATCTTGCGCGACCGAATGTTGGCCAACATGAGCGAAGAAGAGTGGGACGCAGTAATAAAAGTGCACCTCAAGGGCACTTTTGCGCCGTCGCGACACGCCGCCGCCTATTGGCGAGATCAAAGCAAAGCGGGCAAACCAGTTGACGGGCGAATTATCAATACTTCGTCTGTCTCGGGCATTTACGGCAATGTGGGTCAAACAAATTACGGTGCTGCAAAAGCCGGCATTGCGGCGTTCACGACGATTGCGTCACTCGAACTTGGGCGATACGGCGTGACAGTAAATGCGGTAGCACCGGTTGCGTTGACGCGAATGACAGAAAATCTCGGACCAGCACCAGAGACCGAGGCCGAGCGCGAGCAACGCTCACCAAAGTGGATCGCGCCGATCGTGACTTGGTTGGCTTCAGCCGAATCGGCTGGCATCACGGGTCGAGTATTTGAAGCCAGCGGTGACGTCTTGGCAATTGCCGAAGGTTGGCATCGTGGGCCGACACATAAACCTGTTGATGACCCAACGAAACTCGGGCCGGTTGTCGAAGAGATGATGGCGAAAGCGCGTTTGAATGCCGGCATGGATGGCCGTGATGGCACCTGGCCGCAACCGCAAAAGAAATAATTTAACTAGTTAGCGCACGCGCGGACTAGTACCTCAAAACAGTTTTAACTCGTCAGTTTTTTTGCCACGAAGTTCGTCGTAGTCGACTTCGCACCAACCGATATTTCTACTATCGGCGAGCACACGGGCTTGCGGCTTGATTGATTGGGCGACAAAGATGCCGCGAATTTTGCCGAGCGCCGAGTCGGCGTGCAGGCACTCGATATAGCGCGTGAGTTGTTCGACGCCGTCGATCTCACCACGACGTTTGATTTCAATCGCAACTGTTTGACCAGTTGCATCACGACAAAGCAAATCAACGGGCCCCACCGCGGTCGGATATTCGCGGCGAATCAGCGTCAAACCGGGTTCGATTGTTTCGGGCATCGCGGCAAGCAGCACTTGCAGGTCGGCCTCAACGCCGTCTTTGGTCAGACCAGGGTCTTCGCCGAGTTCGTGTGCGACATCAGAAAATATTTGATGCAAGTGAATCGTCAGCGTTTCATCTTTCGGGTTGCGAACAATCAAGCGATCTGCGAGTTCTTCAAGTGTGTTTGGTGCGTTCATCCAGTTAAGGGGTTTATAGGCGCCACCATCGGCATGAATTGCGACGCAACCATCGGCTTTGATCATGATCAAGCGTGTTGCCTCGGGCAATGACGCGGCGAGCCGACCTTCGTATGTCACGCTGCATGAAGCGATGATTACCCGCATTACTTAGCGCGTGCGAGAGCGTCAAGAACCGGCTCGGCAAACTCTTGACGACACACAATCAAGTCGGGCAGCCATGTGTCTTGTTCGTTGTATATCAGAGGTGAACCGTCGACGCGGCTCGTGTGTAGCCCTGCGGCACGAGCGACGGCGACCGGTGCGGCGGAATCCCATTGATGTTGACCACCTGTGTGCAGATAAATATCAGATTCGCCGAGCACGACAGACATCGCTTTGGCGCCCGCCGAACCGAGTCGCATCGCGTCGCAACCGAGCGCTTCAGCAACGATGATTGCTTCGCGTGGTGTGCGCGTGCGCGAGACGACGAGTCGCGGTGGGCCATCGTGCTTTTTTGGCGGCACAGGTGGCGGGTTCGTGCTCAAGGTCAATTCGATTGCGGGCAGACCGACAGCCGCGGCGACCAGCGAGCCGTGACTACTGTCGCGTTGCCACAGTGCGATATGCACGGCCCAATCACTGCGCTCTGGTTCGCTGAATTCTTGTGTGCCATCTAGCGGATCAATTATCCAAACTCGGTCGGCGGTTAGTCGTCTTGAGCTGTCGAGCGCCTCTTCACTGAGCACTGCGTCATCGGGTCGAAACTCACGCAACTGCGACATCAAGAATTTTTGCGCCATTGCGTCGCCAGCATCTTTGAGATCCCAGCCCCAGGCGCCACGCGCGACGAGCGAATCGCGCAACTCGACGAGTCGTTTGCCCGTTTCAGTTGCCAGATAAGCAGCAAACTCGTGATCGTCAAGATTGTTCAAGATCTTTGACCTAATTATTTCGCCCGTTTGTTTCGCGCAGTTGCGTTGCAAGGCGAACAAGTTCGCGCACAGCGTTTTCGTCGGCACCAGACTTTGTAAGCGCGGCGATTTTGAGCTCTAGGCGTTCGGCTGTGGCTTGGTCGAATACTTCGGGACGAACCGTGCTCGAACTGATTGTTGCCACCAATAATATGATCGCCGAAATAGCGGTCGCACCGCCGATCGTGTTGACGAGACCGACATTGTTGCCGGCAATCGAAGCGACAATCATTCCGGCGATACCGGCAACGAAAATCACAGAGCAGATAATGCGGATGTTGCGCAGTGCGGGCGACGAATTGTTGGACGAGTTCTTCAAAACATTACTTTCGCGAAAGTGGCTTGTATTTGATGCGTTTTGGTTGATCGGCCGAGATGCCCAATTCTTTTTTGCGCCATGCCTCGTAGTCGGTGAAGTTGCCTTCAAACCAACGAACTTGACTGTCGCCTTCAAACGCCAGAACATGGGTGGCGATTCGGTCCAGGAACCAACGGTCGTGGCTGAGGACGACGACACAGCCGGGAAAGCTTTCAAGCGATGTTTCGAGTGAACGAAGCGTGTCGATGTCCAGATCGTTTGTGGGTTCGTCGAGTAGCAACACGTTGCCCGCATTCTTTAGCAACTTCGCCAAGTGCACTCGGTTGCGCTCGCCGCCAGAAAGATCGCCGACGCGTTTTTGTTGATCGCTGCCCTTGAAGTTGAAGCTCGCGACGTAGGCGCGACCATTGATTTCG
>SXGR01046688.1_pt1 | contig 23492 bp, 18 predicted proteins | sample 3174711 | NCBI WGS metagenome assembly SXGR01 (sample SAMN11356860, study PRJNA531348) | freshwater metagenome | isolation source: freshwater sample F1-60 | place: China: Fuxian Lake, Yuxi | collected 2017-12-25 | reverse complement strand
ACAACAACAACAACAACAAAATGAAAGTTCTCGTTTTTGATACCGAAACATCCGGATTACCGAAGGAACGCAATCCTTCCATATACGATGCCGACAAGTGGCCGCACGTTATGCAGATTAGTTATATTATATATGATACAGAAACAGGCGAACTCGTAGAAACGTATGATGCATATATTAAACTGAATACATGGATAGTTGTTGACCCTGTTTCAGAAGGAATACACGGAATTACACGCGAAATGATGGACCAAAAAGGTGTGCCAATCCAGGATGCACTTATTCGACTACGCGATTCTCTCGGTAAAGTAGACCTATGTGTTGGTCACAATGTCTCATTCGACAAGCGTTTCATTATAGTAGAAGGAATACGCAATAACATTAGAATGAATTTTCCAGCCGACTATTGTACTATGAAAAATAGCAAAGAGGTGTGTAAAATCGATTACACGTTTTCAAACGGAACGAAGGGATTCAAATTTCCCAAGTTAATGGAATTATATGAGCATTTATTTCCAGGGATTCCAGCACCTCAAAACTTACACAATTCACTTGCCGACACTGTTGTTACTTTGAAATGTTACTGTAAATTGGCTCATGGTGTGAACCTGTCACTTGAGTCGCGTGATTTCAGAGCATTATTTCGTGAAAATTGCTGTTGAATTCATAAACACAACAATTCACGAAGAACACATTTCGCATGTACCAGATTGACTATCTTCTTCAATATCATATTTATTAAAACTAATATTTTCACTACCATCATCATTTTTTTCCTTATCCACCCTTCCATTATTTTCAGGCTCAATAGTAAACTGTTGTGCCTGGTGTTTCGGTTTTCTACGCAAATAGTAAATACCTGTTTTAAGACCACGCGTCCACGAATAAAAGTGCATAGATGTCAAAGTATTATAGTTTGGTTCTTCTAGCCATAGATTCAAACTCTGACTTTGACAAATAAATGCTCCACGGTCAGCCGCCATATCTATTAAGTGTTTCATAGGGATTTCCCATACGGTTTTATATTTATTTTTAATATGGTCTGTTAATCCGGGCAATACCAATGGGTCCAATTGTTGTATACTTCCACGATTGGCAATAATATTATTTTTGATTTTCTCATTCCATATACCCAATGAGATGAACTCTCTAATCAAATACTTATTCACCATAATAAATTCACCGGCGAGTGTTCGTCGCATATAAATATTACTAGTAATCGGTTCAAAACATTCGTTATTACCAAGGATTTGAGATGTACTTGCGGTAGGCATTGGGGCAACAAGAAGAGAGTTTCGCAGACCGTGTTTCATAATTTCGGAACGTAGAGAGTCCCAATCATAACGATCAGGTGTGGGTGATGTATTCCACATATCAAATTGGAAAATTCCGCGAGACATAGGTGAACCGATAAACGAAGAATATGCGCCTAATAAATCGGGAGTATTTTTTAGGTTATTATATTCATCATCTGTAAGTTTAAAATTTTCGCCTGTTGACAACTCAAATGGTGCCGTTTTTAATAAACTAAAAAACCGAGCCCGTTCTTCTGAAATAATATTCGATTCTGAAAGCGCGGCATGGTATATGGTTTCAAAAATTAGTTTATTAACTGTAACGGCTTCTGCGCTATGAAACGCGATATTCATCATTAAAAAAACATCAGCAAGCCCTTGAATGCCTATACCGATGGGACGATGACGAAAATTACTAGTCCGCGTTTTTTCAGTTGGGTAATAGTTGATATCAATTACCATATTTAAATTTCGTGTAACAATGCGAACAACATCGTGTAGGTGCTCATAGTTAAAAATATGTTTGGATAAATCTGTATCAAAATGAACAAATCGATTCAGAGCAATACTTGCTAAATTACATACTGCAGTTTCGTCCTTGTCAGAATATTGAATGATTTCGGTACAAAGATTTGATGATTTGATGGTACCAAGATTATTCTGATTGCTTTTATTGTTTGCGGCATCTTTGTAACACAAATAAGGTGTACCTGTTTCCATTTGGCTATCAAGAATTTTAAACCAAAGGTCACGTGATTTTATTTTACGTTTAAAACTACCGGCATTTTCATATTTTTTATATAATTCTTTGAATTCGTTACCGTAGACGTCTGCTAATCCTGGACATTCATCGGGGCAAAATAGACACCAATCTTCATTTGTTTTTACTTTTTCCATAAAAAGGTCAGGAATCCAAAGAGAATAGAATAAGTCACGCGCACGTGTTTCTTCATCGCCCTGGTTTTTTTTGAGGTCTAGAAAGTCTACAATATCGGCATGCCATGGCTCCAAGTATATAGCGAAGCTTCCATTACGGCGCCCACCTTGGTCGATATATCTAGCCGTATTATTAAAAACGCGAAGCATAGGAACAATACCGGTAGAATACCCATTTGTGCCGCGAATTAAACTACCAGCAGCGCGAACATTATGAATATGAAGACCAATTCCACCTGCCCATTTTGAAATATTTGCGCATTCTTTTAAAGTATTGAATATTCCATCTAAACTATCGTGTTCCATCGAAATCAAATAACAGGAACTAAGTTGTGGACGAGGTGTACCAGCATTAAAAAGAGTAGGTGTAGCATGTGTAAAATACTTTTCAGACATCAATACAAACGTCTCACACGCCTTTTTCAAATTTTCACCGTGTATCCCAATCGATACACGCATCCACATATATTGCGGACGTTCTTGTATAACACCATTTATTTTCATAAGATATGAGCGCTCTAGTGTTTTAAAACCGAAGTAGTCGAATAAAAAATCATTATTGGAATGTACGGATACGAAATCCTCTAAAAAGTCGCTGTTTTTCTCTATAATTTTCCATGTATATTCGGAAATAAGGGGTGTATGAGCGCCATCTTTGTCTGTAAATTCATAAAGACGTCGCATCACGTTTATGAAAGATGGGTCGGTATTTTTGTGGTGATTGGAAATGATAATATGAGACGCGAGTGTTCCATAGTCGGGGTGTTGCGATGACTGAGTTGCGCATTGTTCAGCTGTAAGATCATCGATTTTTGTGGTTGGAATACCGTCGTATAATTGGTCAATGATTTTTATAACCAAAGCTGAGAAATTTATAGAAACATTTGCTTGTATTCCCATTTTTTTCACTCGTGTCAAAATTTTATCAAATTTTACTTCTTGAAATGAACCGTCGCGTTTCTTTACGTGCATTTGGCTCTCCCAAGTATTATTATTTTTGTTCATCGTTATATAAACTATTTGCTTTTTTAAATATAATAGGCGTATTATTATTACACATATTATATTTATACCATTTTAACATAATTATTTTTTTAACTATCTACCTACGATGTGTTTTAGAATATCTTTTCGACGATTTTGACGATTTGTTTGAACGTTTGATGTGACGAGTATTGCGGCGACGATATACTCTATAACTTCTATTTCTTCCACCCATTTGAAGTGGATCTTTTATCACATCAAGTGCTGCTCCTAATTGTTTAAATCTTTCTTCTGCTTCTATCAAATTATCAAGATTTTTATCAGGGTGTAATTTTAATGCCATTTTTCGATATGCCTTATTTATTTCGGCTTCTGTAGAACTAGGTGGTATTCCCAACAGTTCAAATGCTGCCCTTTTACTTTTTGGAGCAGGATATTTTGAACGCGGGCTTTTTGGACTGTTTGGTCTTTCTGGCGCCGGTCCTGGTCCTGGTGCCGGTCCTGGTCCGTGCTCACGATGCCGCCGTTGTTGTTCTTCCATTACTCTAAAATAATAATCAATTTTATGCTTAAGAGCTTCATCTTTTTCTTTTGAATAATAATCAAGATAGTTTTGGAAACTTCTCGCAAATGTTGAGCTCAGTACTCCAGATGCTCTTAAAGGTGAACGACCGCGCTCTGTATGTGCTGGTTTCTGCAGCCATTCCAAATATCCTTGGTCTACCTTGCGATCACCTCGATCGCTAATACCAGCAGCAACAGCGCCTGGTTTTCCAGAAAATCCAAGTGTAGTTGGAGGAGGACGACCGCGTTTTAAAGCCTCAATCTCTGCTTCAGTACGTAAACGACCTGTTCTTGGACTTCTAGACGGATCTTTATCCACACCAACCATTGGTGGTAGTGTCATTATTTTTTTACCACTCATTTAACTATATTTTATTTATATATTATTACAAATATTTTATTACAAATATAATAAAATATTTTTTAATTATATACAACTATATTATTTAACAAAATGAAAAGCATTATAACTAAAGGATATGATTTAAAATTTTTCATAAATTTTATTTTAGTAGTTTTAGTAGTATTTTTAGTATTAGGTTTTATGGGAGCCATAAAAGTATATCATACTGAAACATTTGCTCCAAATATGAATAACAATAATCAACTTGAACCAGGTAAATTCCCTGTTTCAGCAACACAACCGCTTTTATACGGAGACTATAAAGTAAAACAAAATACAAATGTTACAAAAAACAACGACTATAATATTTGGAAAGAGTATCCTGTTTACCCTAGTTCATATAAACAGGAAACAAATAATAAACGATATTGGACAACTCCCGACAATGGTACATGTTCACCTGCCGAATTTTGTGGAACTCCCTATGAAAAAACGGAGCAGAAAAAAGATATTATAACTAAACCTATTCCAATAGAAGCCAATGTTACGCGAATTAATTGGTGGGCGGCAAATACATGTGAATAAATATTCAACAAAATAAATCTGTAAAAATATTAAATATTTAAAATATTAAATATGTAAATTACTAAACAATAAGTAGTTATTTATTACTTATTGTTTATCATTCTGGTTGTGGTTATTTCTATGGTTATGTATATCATATATCATATATCATATATTGAGTTCTAAATCAGATATTACAATAAGACACCCCGAACTAGCTTCATTGTCGTTATTGTTATCAACTACAGTTTTTTTCTTAGGAGTGCGCTTTTTAGGCGCTCTATGTTCATAACCTGTTTCCCGTTCTGTAAGAATAATATTCCACACATTTTCTATTTTTTTAATTGCTTCTTCAAACCATATATCGTTCTTTCTTATAAGAACGCAACTATATTGATTAAGATACCAATATATATTTTTTAACCACGTGATTCCGGCATTCTTGTCAATAATTTCTTCGCACCATTTGTCATATTCAATACGTGTCAAATATAAAGGCGCATATTCATAAAACGGTTTCCCATCTTTCATAAAATAAGCAATAACACCTTTAAGAGTTTTAGCAGAAGTTAAATAAAATTCGGCATCAATATCCGACGACGAATCGTGTAAAAACGCCACCTCATCTTCGTACTCTTTAAAACACGTCTCTAGAAAATCGCACTCATCGCAATCACATACTTGCATCTGAAGCTGGGTTTGAATCCAATATTCTTCAATAGGTGTTCCTGTTATTTCACGGTTTACTATATTTTTAATTTCCAACATGCGACCAAATAAAGGTGAAACGGGGTCAATATTAATACCATCAGGAGATGCTCCTAAAAATTCATATTTAGGATGTTTTATACAACCGAATTCTCCGACTTTTGTATTATTTCTTTTTTCATATAACATAACTGACAATTTTTCATATTTTTGACCCCAATGAAGAGGTGAATTCGTATTTACATATGTTTTTTCTACTATTACTTGCCCTTTCTCTTGCCCCTGTCCTTTTTCATTTTCTATATCATCTACGTCTTCGGGGTTACTCGTAATATTAATAGCTAGTGGCTTACACTTTTCATAAATAAGCTGGTTTTTACATGATTCTGATTTAAATACTTTCCATGCGGCACTCGCCGTAATAAGTTTATTTCGGAAAATGTACCATCCTGCGGTTCTTTGCTCATCTTGTGGTATCGATTTTAAATATTCTATTTTTTCACTTGTTTCAATAATATTTGGAGGTTGTAAAATACAACTTGTGGGATAAGACCTAGGTGGAACGATGGTATTAAAATAATATTCTAAACAACTATTTATAATATCTTCAATCTGATTTTCCATTTCTTCGGTGAACATAAACATATCATTATTGCCGAATAAATTATCTGAAAACATAGATTCAATAACTTCATATATGGAGTTCTCTAATTTTAAGTGAAATGTTGGATCGCTAAATGATAACGGGTTATTTATTACACTTTCATCTATACAATATAATATTGACTCCCTAAATCCCTGTATATCAAGTTCTGATAATGATGTAGACATACATGTGTGGACAACCGCTTCATTACCACTGCCTGTATTATCACCGGTGTCATTATCAGTGTTATGGTCGGTATTATCATCAGTATCCGTATCCGTATCCGCACGACTACTATTATTTTGTAGAAAATCCCAAATCGATGTATCATTGCCACATAATGTCTGGCTTTTAATAAATTCATTTAATGGTATACCGTTTACTAAAATATCTTCTGTTTGTGTTTCTACATCCGTCATGATATAATGATACAAAACTTGAAATTATAAGGGTGAGTATTTTATGGTGTTAATATAAATAAATAGATATTTCTAAGTTGGTATCAATTTTATATTAGAATTAAATAGTAAATATATTCCGAATATAATAGAACCCAATATAACCCAATATAACCCAATAGAATACAATAGAACCAAAAACCATTATTTATTTTTCATCATCACTATTATTATTCGAGTTATTTTTTGAATTATGATTAGAGTTATTTCGCGAACTAATTATAACATTTGAAGGATTCGCATTTCCGATTATTCCGGTATTTTTTGCTGCTTTATTATCTCTTGTTTTATTCACCTTTTTCGGAGGAAGAGATTTCAAAGTAGACTGTCGTTTTTCACACCTTTTTAGAGTAAATTTACGACTTATTTGATTAAATAATAAACACGGTATTGATTTTATAACACCTGCTTCTCTATCATAAATAACATCTTTTGACTTCGATAGACGCTTTTGGTCAAGACTTGTGGTTAAAAATGAAAGTAAAAATTTGGACTCTTTTACTGTAAGATTATTAATCGTTGAATAGTCGTCAATAAAAACGCGAATCTTTTGCATCTTTATTGTTTTATCTAGCTTGCTCCAAAGTTCATTCGTATGTGTTTGTTTTTCTTTTTCAAGAAAATCGTTTATATTATTTACGTCATTAGTGTCTCTTGGACTTAAGTTATTATAATTATTATTACTTAAAAGCATTGACTTATATTTTATATTTTTCAGGTCTTTCATTTCTTTACTCATTTTATATATATTACATATAAAGTAAAGTTTAACCTTTTTTCTATTTGTTATATTTATTATATTTACTATATAAAATATGAAATCGATTTCAATCACAGGAAAAAGAAATATGGATAAGATAAAAAGTTTAGAAAAACCCGATATGATATTTGAAAGAAATTCCATGAAAAAGTTTTCCAAAGAGCTTATTATATTTTATGAAAAGCATGACGAGCAAATATCACTAGTAAATAAGCTTTATATGGATGTGAGACCATTAGAGAACCGTGAGATATTCATAAAAGAAATAGAAAAAAAGATAAATGGATATAAACATCAAGATGTAGAAAAAGAGTTATATAATAAAGAGTTGTTTATAGATATGGAATGTGTATTATCAGAGTTAACGGCTTGTAGATTAAAGTGTTACTATTGCGAGAAAAAGTGTTATATTATATATAATGAAGTATTATCAAAGACACAGTGGACGGTGGATAGAATCGATAATAACTGTGGACACAATAAAGGTAATATAGTTATTGCGTGTTTAGAATGTAACATAAGAAGAGGAACAATGGATAGTAACCGGTTTAAACTAGGTAAGCAACTGAAATTTATAAAAAAAGATCATGATGATATTTTATTATAATTTACAATATATTACAATATATTACATTATATTACAATATATTACAATATATTGTTTAATTTTAATTTACATAAAAAGCATTTAAAATGAATTTTGTTTTAATAAATACAAATAAAATAATTAATATTAACGATGACTTTTAATATGACATGTTCTAATTATACAACGCAGAATGATCTTTTATTAAATAATCTTTTAAAATTTTACGAAGAGAATAATAATATGGACTACATGTTGAGAATTATAAATGGCGAGTCGAAGATTTCTCTAAGGATAATAGATTGGTTCGCTACAAACTATGCTAAAAAATATTATACAGTTTATGAAATACCGAACACGGATCGTCGTTTCAAGGTATACGTAGACTATAAATTAAAATTAAAAGCATATTCGAAGAAAAGATTTGATCCTTTTTGTAGATGGGATAGGATAACTGTTCCATATAAAGACGGAAAATACATTCAAACAACTATCGGACAATTGAATTTTTTCAAATGGGCTCTAGAAAACAACGTAATTCATTATATAGAAGAAAACTATGCAAATATTGAAAAAGATATGAATAATAGAAATAGTACATCAAAAAAAAAGTCTTTATCTGATACGGCAATATCTAGTTCATCTATAGATTCTATAAGTAGCGATGCGAATGATGCGAATGATGCGAATAATATCAATAATATGAGTAGTATAAATAGTGGTCCAAGTTCTGGGTTGGTTGTTGGGGATATAAATAACAAGACAAGAAAAAAGCGGGAAGAGTTATCTATTTCAGCAACAAAAAGTATTAAAAAAGAAAAAGTAGAAATTGTTGTAAATTTTAGTTAACGTAATATATTTTTAAGTAATAGATTTTTAAGTAATAAAATATAATAATTTAAAAATATAATAAAAATATAATTACTGTATTTTTATTATTAGAAATAAAATTTTAGTATAAATAATGGGTAATACATTATCAATAAGAAAAATAAATTGTGAAGATATGCAAAAAGCTTGTAATGGTAGTAACCACGATAGTTATATTATAATAAACACACTGGAAGCTAACATGCAAAAATGTCTAATAAAAAATACGATTCAAATAGACCAAGAAGAACAAATTATAAATTCTATTATAAAAAAAACACGGAATAAAAATATTATAGTATATGGTAGAAACTGTAATGACGAAAAGACATATAAAAAATATGAACAGTTAGTAGGCCTTGGGTTTACTAATGTATATATATATGTTGGAGGAATGTTCGAATGGTTACTACTACAAGATATATATGGTAATGAACTATTTCCAACTACTAGTAAAGAGTTAGACATTTTAAAATATAAATCGCACAGAATATTTGATGTAAAGTATATAGAAAATGGTTAAGATGTTGGCGGGGACGGGGGGGGGTAATATTTCATAGACGGTTGGCAACTATAATGAATGAATAAATGTATCAATTTGTTTCAGTATTTCCAAATTAGCCTCGGGTTTTTTTTTCAAGTCTATATTGGCATCTATAACCAACTTTGGAATATTTTCACTATTAATCCATTCATCGTGGTACTTGTCGCATTCTTTCAGGTATTCGAGTGGAATATTTTCTCCTTCTCTTGCGCGAATATTTACACGTTCTAAGCATATTTCCGGGGATGCCTTTATATATACAATTGCTCCAATCGGCACATCGCTTATAAACTCGCTGTACCATTTTTTATAAATAGTATATTCATCATGCTCTATATCACCTTTATCATATAACATTTTAGAAAATACATTTCTATCTGTTCCAACACATCTCTCAGTAATAATATATTTATAACCTTTTTTAATGGCGTCACGAAGAAGCGCAAGCCGCGAAATATAAGCAAGCATTTGAAGACGGAAAGCAAATTTTTTTTGGTCTTTGTAGTAGTTCGAAAGAATCGTAACACCGTTCTCGTCAACAACAGAGTTCCATGTGTCAACCGGCTCCTGAATAAAGAGAATATCTTCGCGACCTTGGTCATTGTAATATTTTTCAATATCTTTAACCTTTGTCGATTTTCCTGAACCGATATTTCCATCAAAACTTATAATTATAGGAGGTGTCGATGAAGACGAAGACGACGAAGACGACATAAACTTGTTAGACATGCTTGTTTTTTCAGAAAAGATAACGACTTTTGTGTTATAATATACTAAAATATATTCTTTCAATTTTGCATACTAAAATATTAATATTAAAATTATTAATATTAAAATTATTAACACTATTATATAATATATTAAAGTAGGTTAAATATATCTTGTTAAAATTATATAACGACACCATCATATCAGCTTTCGGAACAAATATAACATACTTTAACCCGTCATTAACTAATAAAATGACAGAACAAGATGCCAATGTAGAAAATGTAAATGTAAATGTAAATGTAAACGAAAACCAATGCGAACCCGAAGTAGATATACATATTGATTTGTATCAAAAGAAATTATCAAAGGCAGAATGGGATTATATGGAAGTACCCGAATCTAAAGATGAAGTTGAAATTCTTAACTTAATTAAAAAGGGATTCTCAAATGTAAATATAAAATATAATACAGCAAAATCTATTATAGGTGTACTAAAGACATCTATTACAGAAGAAACAATGGTATTTTTATTTAATAAATATTTTAGAAAAAGGGTAGAAGAAATATGTGAAGAATACGATTATAAAGGTTACAACTGCGAAGAAGTAATCGGAAAGAATAAAAATCTAAAAATAAAAAAAATAGATGAGATGAGAATAGTGAATAATAATTTTCAAGAAAACAACGATAAAATTTATGAATTTGTTTTACTAGAAATTATTGACCAGTTAATCGAATATCATGAAGATAAAAAAGCAAATTGGTATTATTACTATTATACATTAAAGTTTATGAAAAATAATGAGATCGAACACCTAAATACGTATGTTATTAATTTTGTAGATAACGTTTTAGAAAGATACGAAAATGACTTCAAAATAAAAACTTTTATTCGTTATGCTTATAATTTCATCGAAAAAAATGAATATCTATTCAAGTATCAAGACTTTTCTTTGTATGAACATCAGAAACAAATATTTACTGTTTGTAAAAATCCCAACCCAAAGCTTATATTATATATTGCTCCAACAGGTACGGGTAAAACTCTTACACCAATTGGATTATCAGAACAATTTAATATACCGAATCCCGACACATCAGTTGGCGGATTTATTACAAAAAAATATAGAATTATTTTTGTATGTGCAGCGCGTCACGTTGGTCTTGCTCTGGCGAAGTCTGCAATAAGCGCAATGAAAAAGATTGCTTTCGCATTTGGTTGTAATAGCGTTAGCGATATTAGGCTTCATTACTATGCTGCGAAAGAAGCGACGCGTGATAAAAATGGTCGCATCCGCAAGGTCGATAATACAGTAGGAGACGAAGTTGAAATAATGATATGCGATATTAAATCATATATTCATGCTATGTTGTATATGAAAGCATTTAACAATGTTAGCAATATAATTACATACTTTGACGAACCCACAATTTCGCTAGACTATAGTGAACACGAATTTCATAAACTAATCAAGAAAAATTGGACTGAAAATCAAATACCAAATATAGTACTTTCGTCGGCAACACTTCCTCACGAGAATGAAATTCAGACAACTATATTAGATTTCAAGACAAGATTTATTGGGGCAGAAGTTGTATCTATTGTGAGCCATGATTGCTCAAAGTCTATCCCAATAGTAAATAAAGATGGTTATGTAGATTTGCCTCATTTTCTTTTTGAGTCGTATGATGATGTATTAAAATCAGCAAAACATTGCAGTAATTATAAAACACTTTTAAGATACTTTGACTTAAATGAGATAGTAAAGTTTATAATATTTGTAAATGAAGAAAAATTATACACAAATATTAGATATTCATTGGAAAGATACTTTGCCGACATTATGGATGTTACTATGACAAATATAAAATTATACTATTTGATTCTTCTTAAAAATATTATACCAGATAAATGGGATGAAATTTTTGATAAAATGAAAACAAAGCGTGTTAAGATACATGAGTCAAATATTTATTTTACAACCCAGGACGCGCATACACTTACTGATGGTCCGACCATTTTCCTAACAAACGATGTTGAAAAAATAGCAAAATTCGCGATTCAAAATTCTAAAATTCCGGCCGAAGTAATAGACGATTTGATGGAGTCTATAGAACATAATAATGGACTGTCAAATAAAATCGATACATTAGAAAGAGAAATTCAAAGCATAGAAGAAGAGAAAGAGAAGTTAAAAGATAGTGGTAAAGATGGGGCAAAGAGTAAAGGATCGGGTGGCGGTAATATAGTTGTAGATACGAGAGAAGTAAGAGAAAAGCAACAAATGATAGACATGATAAGATGTAATGTAAAACGAATTGCGTTAAGTGATGTTTTTGTTCCTAATAAACTTGAACATATATTGCGCTGGACAAAAAAAGACACATATACTAATGAATTTTCAGCAAATTTAGATGAAAGTACTGTGGAAAAAATAATGCTTCTCCAAATCGATAATCATTGGAAGATATTGTTACTCATGGGTATTGGAGCAATCACGAACCATACAAATGTAAAATATAATGAAATAATTAAAGAGTTGGCGCAAAACCAAAAATTATATATTATTATTGCGTCTTCAGACTACGTATATGGAACAAATTATCAATTCTGTCACGGATATATTAGCAAAGACTTGAGTAATATGACACAAGAAAAAACGATTCAGGCGATGGGTCGCGTCGGAAGAAATAAACTACAACAAACATATACGATTCGGTTCAGAGATAATGAAATTATAAAGACGCTTTTTATTGATTGTGCAAATAAACCTGAAGTTGTAAATATGAATAAATTGTTTAGTTCGGCTTAACGGCGGCTAGTACCATTCATGCCATACTAACAGTAAACGTATGCAATATATTTTGATTCACATCCCAAAAATCAGTTCTTACTTTTGTTCCATGTTCTGTAAAAGTATGCGAACTAAATCCGGTTGTAATCTTACTCCAAATGTTTTTGAATTGGTGTTTTCTATGTTTGAATTCTGTCGATTCATCATGTAGTTTAACGTTTGTGATTCCACCTGAGCCTATCATTACCATTCCAGCTGCTCCTGTTGTCATATATTTTGACTCCCCGTCTATAGAATATTGTTCTAAATTATGATTGTGTCCATTTAGATATAAATGAACACGATTGCTACCTAATATAGACTGAAAATCTTCAGCATCTATTTCATCAGCCTTATGATGTCCTAGTACAAATATCCATTCATTGGGGGAAATATTTGATACGGTTGTATTAAACCAGTCTAGCTGTGTTTTACAGTCTTGGGAAATGACATTTTCATGAAACATACATTCTCCAGGTACAGGAGAGCAAGTCGGGTATTGGATACTACATGGATCCCACATTGCTCGGTCATTACCTCTATAATCCATTACACATGGATTCGTATCTAAAACTATAATGTTTAAAGCGATTTGAGTTGTGTTGGTATGGTCGCTATTGCTATCAATGTCGCTATCGCTATTACTAGCACTCGAATTAAAAACTACGCGACGATGATAATATCTATCATCCATTATCCACTGTGGAATAGTTTGATTTAACTCTAATTGTGCAGCAGGATTAAAACCGTAATCATGATTACCCAAAGTATTATACCAAGGCAAACCAATATTACCAAATAATTCGACATAGTCAGCATTGACTTGAGGATCGCTAGTATTTTGAATACCGCAGTAATAAAAATTGTCGCCTGTATTTAATACAAGTTTTGGGTTATATTCTGAAGCATATATTTTCATAGCGTATGCTGTGCTTTCAGCATTTCGTAAATGATATCCACCGAGAGATGCCGAACCCCAGTCTCCTAAAGAAAGAATGTTTATATCTCGTGGACTAAACTTTGTAGTATATTGTGGCACCATGTTTATTGGTAATAACTCAGCACTTGGTATAAATAGTGAAATAGTAGACACAAACAAAAGCAAGGATTGTAGTTTCATATCGGAGGGATATGATTTCTTTATTTATTTAGAATGAGAAAAAGTATTTATATTGTTATTATACAAAATTTATTGAGCTTCATTCTGTAATTTATCCTTCCTCTTTTTCTCTAAATCATCTACAATTTTGTTAGCCTCTGCCAATTTGTCGCTTACTTTGACTTTACAAGACTTACTTGAAGTCCATGATTTAGGTAAATCGGGATGCTTTTCTATTTTAAAATATTCACGCTCTTTCGTATGTGACCTATCTATCCACTCTCGATAATATACAACATACTTTTTCATCATATGATGTTCTAAACCTAGAGGCAAAGTTTGAGCACTATGTTTTCTATTTCGTTTTTTAGTAAAAGAAATTTCATTTAGCGTTTCTTTGTTTTCAACTTTTATTGTTTTTGTTTCCTTTTCTATTTCCATAGTTATAAATTGTTATTATTCTATAAAAATAAATTTAATTCTTGTTTTTAATTTATAGTTTTAATTTATAGTTTATATAACTAACAAAAGCGAAATCACAATGTTGAAAAATATTTTCGGTTTAGTAAACAATACTCTAAAACCGAAGCAATCCCAGAAACCATCCCAGAATCCATCCCAGAAGCAATCAGAAGAACCAAAAAACACAACCGATATAAAGGAACCTGAGATTTCTCCAGAAATAATAGTAAAAATGAATATTTTTTATAAATTGTTAGATGCTGTATGTATTATGTTAGATGACAATAAAATCCCATTTTATTTAGACTGTGGTACACTACTTGGTTGTGTACGTGAAGGAAGATTATTATTACACGATACCGACGTAGATGTAACAATACATTTATCAAAATGGGAAAAACTGATAGATATTGATTACGCAAAATATGGTCTAGTTTTGAAAAGAAAATATAAAGGATTTCCCGACTATTCGGGTGGTAATTTAATATCCGTTTATTTAGAAAATGAAAGCGCAGAATACTATTGTGACATTTATGCTAACCCGGCATTCCCTATACTAATAGCAGCTCAAATGGGTGATAATTTATATCCTGTTCCAAAAGATCCAGGACTATATCTAAAACAGTTATATGGCAATTGGATGGTTCCATCTAGCACAAATGCTGACACCGAGTATCATAGAAACAATGGACTTATTTTTAGCGAATATAGAAAAAATTGGGACCTGAAATACAATATATATAAATGTAAATTTTAATATTTCACAACATATTTATTATCATAATAATATACCAAAATTATAATAATATAACATTAAAAATATTGTAACAATATGGACTTATCTGTTATAAATCCTACATCTATAGCGCATATTGTTATCATAATAGTAGCTTCTGTTGTTCTATTTTTTTGTATAGGTTATTGTTGTGCTAGGCGATATAATAATTAATAGCTCACGACGTATATCCATAAATAGGTAGAACATTTCTAAGTTCAGTTGTATTTATGGCGCTATTTCCAAAATATACTTCTATAAATTTAGACGTCCTTTTATCGTCAAAAGACATCATAATTTTTTTATATTTATTTATAATAGCTTCCCTGTTTATTTTTTCTAAGCACTCGATACATATTAAATGATTCTCGATAAGGTATTCTCGTTGACCATCGATTAAACAATGATTAAATTTATACTCACCTGTTCCATATCCTCTGTTAATTACAACAATAGGGCATCTAACGCCAGGCTTTCTTATATAATTTTTCTTCTCATCACTTTTATAAGTTTTAATCTCTAATTTTTTGTTAGCAATATCAGAACTATATATTAGTAAAGTTTCACTATTATCATCGGTTAATATATCTTTACATTGATTCCATACAACATTACCTACACTAACTTTAAAATTCAATGCGGATAATGTTGTCGCATTTTCATATAGTTCTTTGAAAATAATTATATTACATTTTGTATTAAATATCGTATAGTTGCTCCCAGTTACACGTAACGTATATTCTGTATTATCAATTACTGTAGCAACATCGGTTGAATCGGACAAGGCGTTTGGTTTTTTTAAAATTATAATTATAGTTTCTTGTGCCGTTTCTATATATTTATCATCACTACATTCTACAATATCTAAAATCATAAAGTTGTCATTTATATATTTTCTAGTTTTATCGTAGTATAAACAATTCAGGAAACTTTTTGGAAAAACAAAGCTTAATATTCCTCCATTTGCTAACATTCCGAGACATTTTACAACAAATAATATAAATATATTTGGTCGTCCATCATAAAATTTGTTATACTCTGGCACAACATCTTCTTTTTTCAATACAAAATATGGCGGGTTACCTATAATAAGGTTATATGTAGAATCACAACTATATTTAAGAAAGTCACTGTTTAATAATGTAATATTCGTATTTGTATCATGTAGTTTTTTAACGGCATCAAATATAGTTTTATTTATTTCAACTCCCACAATTTTACATAAAGAGAATGTATCATCTTCACATAAAGCTTTTATATATTCGCCTGAACCACAAGACGGTTCTAAAATAGTGAAACCCTCTTTTATTTCCCCAGGAATATAGTTTTTTAATAATTCTATATTTTTTCTAACACACGAAGGAGGTGTAAAATATATTCCATTATCTTTTTTTTCTTTTTTTGACAAAGATGATGTCAGTTCTTTTGATGTTTTTGAGTATTCTAAGGCATGTTCTATTTTTAATTCTGGTTTCATTTAAATAGCACGATTTAATAGCGTGTTTATGATGTGTTTTGATTATTATGTTTTCAATTTTTTATATCAATTTTATGTATTATAGTATATAGAAAATTGATATAAAAAAATACTGATATAATAAATAAGCACACAAAACTCAATCGTCTCAACAAAATCATCTTCAATGGCTGGAAAGAGCAAAAGCAAGAATACTGGAAAAGGTAAGGCTGGTGGTGGTGCCGGTTCAGCGATGAAGACAGCAATGTCGGCACACAATAATCCAGCGGCGCGTATTAAAATTCCACAAACTATTGGATTACCAGGACAAATCGCAAATAATGCTGGTGGATATTCATTTGCTCTCCCCCTAGAGCAAGAATGGATGCGATACTTGATTATCGGGAGCAAGTCGGACAATGGAAGCTTCTATCAATGTGGTGGCGCGATTGCTACTACGATTTCGAGGTGTATTATGGGAGCTGTTTTATCGCCGACTACATGCGAGCACTTGATTCGTGATATCGTGGATGTTTCCGTGAATGCGAGGGCACCAAAACAGGAGATGACAATGATGTCACTTGCTGCGGCGATTGTGTTTCCTCCGGATAATAAATGTAAGGCACAGGCGCTCGCGGCAATTAATCAGGTATGCCGTATTCCCACTCATCTCTTCATGTTGGTACAATATATTCGCGACCTCTCGCAAGACAAGGCGAAACCGGGTAAGGGGTTTGGCAAGGGCGTTCGCCGCGCATTGACCGAGTACTATACATCGCGTGGAGGGTTGGAGCTCGCGGTTCTGGTGACAAAATATAAAAATCGCGAGGGATGGACACACGAGGATTTGATTTCACTGCTTCATATCAATCCCGCGGATATTAAAGATGACGGTGGGCGTCTTGTACTCGAATGGATTATGAAGAAGGACAAACCTGAGCGCATGATTGCTGCGAATCCTGCGAAAGGAATCGTTGCTACAACGCTGCCAGCAAAGATGGAGAGGACTGAATTTCTGGCACGGTTGATGACTATTAACACTCCAGATAGAGCAGGAGCAAGTGAAGGTAAAGGATTTATGAAAACGATTACAAGCGCTATCGAGTCGATTATGGGTGGTGGTGGTGGTAGAGCGGCTGCACCTGTTTCGAAAAAAATACCTGTTGGGTTTGAAGTAGCCCACCCCGAAAGTTCAATGGTCGGCACACCTATAAAACTTATGGTTGATAATCATGAACCCCTTTCAAATGTCAAGAAGACACTCGCTGATATGGGTGTTGCGCCGATTGGTAATATGGTTCTATGGTATGGAGGCAAAGGTGTATCATCGACCAAATCTTTACTAGATATTTCATACGATGCAGCAAATAAGATATACGTTCTAGCCGGGACAGAGCCTGCGCTTGCTCCGGCACTAGCTCCAGCTCCAGCTCCAGCTCTAGCACCAGCACCAGCACCAGCACCAACAAAGGTGGGAGAGGCCGTCGGAAACGTAGAAGATAAAAAAGTATTTGAAGAACCTCTGGTGGCAACAGCTAGATTCTTGAAAGCACTGCTCGAGTTGGCAAAGACAGGTGAAAATAAGGATGCAGTCACAGCAGTCGCGATCATGGAACAAAACAAGAAAATCCAGCGCGAACATTTGCCCACGGAGCTTCTAAATACACCACAAATCTGGAATACACTTCTGAGCGGAATGGGAATGACTGCTCTGATTCGCAATCTTGGAAAATTGTCACAGGTTGGAGTTACATCGACGAGAGCATCCGAAATTGTTAAAATGCTAGGCGACCCTAAAGCTGTCAAGGAGTCGAAGGTTCACCCACTTCAAGTTCTGGTTGGAATGAAGACGTATTCACATGGGAAGGGTGACCATGGTTCAATGACATGGGTGCCAAATTCTTATATCACTGTGGCACTCTCGACTACATTTAGGCAGGCATTTGGAAATATCACGCCAACAGGGAAGAGGTTTATGATTGGATTGGATGTATCAGGGAGTATGGGGATGTCTATGTGTACTGGGGCAAAAAATATTACACCACGTGAGGGGTCGGTTGCGATGGCAATGATGACATTACATGCCGAGGGGGCGCAAAACGTTCACATCTATGGGTTCAGTAATACATTTTATAATTTCAATGGGAAGATTCGCCCCGATATGACAATCCAGGATGCAATTAAAGCCACCGATGTGCCATTTGGAGCTACAGATTGTGCATTGCCGATGACGGAGGCGCTTAAAATGTATAGGAGTAGCGGGGTCGGAATTGATGTATTTTGTGTATACACGGACAATGAAACATACGCGCCAAATATGCATCCCCAAGTGGCGCTAGAAGAATACCGCAAAACAACGGGAATCGATGCGAAACTAATCGTTATCGGAATGGTGGCAAATGAGTTGACAATCGCCGACCCGAATGACAAGAATACACTCAACTTGGCTGGATTTGATACATCGACGCCGGAACTCATCAGCATGTTTGCGCGAGGACAGATTTAAGGGCGTGCCGTACCATGCCGTACCGTGCCGTGCCGCGGGGAGCGATTGGATTTTGAATGAATATATTATTACTTTTTTTAGTAATAATATGTTGAAAATGTTGAATTTATTATAATTTAAATTATAATTATAATATAAGATGAAAAATATAACTTTAAAATATTACAAAGGAAAAAAGAGTAAATGTTTTAATAGGACAAAAAGGAATAATAAACAAAATGCAGTAGTTGACGCACATTTTCATATGCGTCCATTTGGAGGACCGCCAATTGAGTTTAAAAAAATGATAAATATTTTGAATAAAAATGGTATACTATTTGCAAATATAGATGGTAAAGGTCAAAAATTACCGATAAATCAGTCATACACACACTATAAACACTGCCCGGGAGTGAAATTAAAGCATTCTATAACAAATGATATTATTAGCGCACAACTAGTATTAGATAATAATTTACATAAACCAGAAGCAACTGGTGTCAAGGTAAACCTATCTATGACATTTCCAGACTTGTCAAAACCGGACGAAGTTGTTAAAGGTATATATTTTTTGGATAAAGAATACCCAGGATTATTTAACTGGATGGGTGAAGTAGTGGTTGTAAAGGAAGCATTATTCAAAAATGGTCATAAACCTATATCAATGCGCGATATTCCAAAATGGGCATCATTTATGAAGATTTTGAAAAAAAGAAAAATACCACTAGCAATTCATTCGGATTTAGGAAATAACAAAGATAATTTTAAATACTTACCGCTGCTCGAAAATATATTAAAATTATATCCGAATAATAACATTATACTGTCACATCTGGGACTAAGTAAAGAGTTGAACAATATTAGCTCAAAAGAACATACGGGTGTATTAAATGAATTGTTAAATAAATATAAAAATTTATATTGTGACATTAGTTGGAATATTTTATATAATCAAAAATTTAAATATACGAGTCATAGACAATTTTATGTTGATTTAATGAATAAACATCCTACACGGTTTTTAACAGGAACAGACTTCGTATCACATATAAGTAAAACGGAAAAAACATATAAAAAAGATTTGAAAGTTACTAGTAATATACTTAAATACTTAAACAATTATGCTTATCGACGTATTGCACTGGGGCAAAACTACCTAGACCTTATTCGTTCTAATTATAAAGCTCCAAAATTATGTTAACTATATGCTATAATTAGTCATTGACGAACGACGATTTTTGACAAACCATTTATAGTATGTTTGTACAATGTCTCGCCATAGTACGTACACCCTTTATGTGTAATCAATTTTTCATATTATTAAATACATAATAATATTAAAATAAAATTGTAATTCCAATTGTGAAGCGCACACGCAATTTAATTGCTGTAAGCACTCTTATTCCCCTAAGTTTCCCTAGAGGGAGGACTGTATCTTAAGCCGTTTCAGGTTGCTTAAACCTTCATTAACGACCCACATCCGTTCAGTCTCTGACGCCCTACCATAGACTAGCATATTAATATCGCCTTTAGGTAGTAAGCATGCGGATTGCCCAATCTTTTTCATTATTACCATACCCAAGTTCATTACTCTTGGCCACTTATTCCTTTCGGAGATAAGCTTGGTAGAAAAAGCTCTAAGGGGTTTCCCGAACAACAAGATGTGTTGCAACTCCGACGACAACAAGTCGGAATCACTAGCAGTTAGTCAAATCATTAATAACGATGATGGTGAGGACATAAATGGTTTTCCATAGTAAGAGCTCACTTTACTATAGCATACTGCTTTTCGGCCCTTGTTCACAGCTAATATGATCATCATCATAATTAAGCATGTAGCTTCAAGGCCTCCCATACCACTCATGATACGGAGAACGTTGTAATTGGTAGCATAGACACGAACCTTGGCAGTCTTGGTGCCCTCAACGGTGGCGTTGGAGAGAACAAGCTGAAGGGTGGCATTGTCAATGCGGGAGAAGTTGCAGCTGCCGCTTGGTTGATGCTCTTCGGGGCGGAGCGCAAAGGAGTAAATGTTGATACCAGTGTCAGGGGTGCGGGTGTGGTGCTGGTAAGGCTGGACGAGGTCGAAGTAAGTTCCTTCGCGCTCAGAGAAGCGATCCTGGCCGTTAAGCTGGAGCTTAGCGGTGACGACGGGGTTCATACCCCAGCAGTGAAGGGGGAGAGAAGTCTGGGTAAGAACGAAAGTGCCGGCATCAGATACACCAGAGTTAGCGAAGGCAGCAGTCTCATAGGTGTCGGGAGCAAAGTTGGGCTGATCATAGCCAGCACCAGGCTGAAGAACACTCTGGCCCTGCTGCCACCAGTAAGCATTGGATACGTCGATAGCACCAGCTTGCTGAAAGAGACCAGAGCCATCGATGAAGGAGCCAGTAGTCTGGGCAACAGCATCCTGTCCACCAAAAGCATGGATAGCGTTGGGAAGAGCATCGACGGCATCAGTGTAGTTAAAGGGCTGAGCACCGAGGAGCCTGTACAGAAGCTGGTTGCAGTCGAGAGAAGAGCAGTAGTCAACGTTCTGATCGGGCTGAACAACCCAGATAAGCTCCTTAACGGGGTGGTTAAAGTTGAGCTTGATCTTGTTGGAAGAAGAGCCGACAGACTCGTCACCAGTGAACTGAAGCTGCTCGATAAGGTACTCATGGGGGTTCTGAGCCATACGTCTGCGCTCATCAGTGTCCAGGAAGACGTAGTCGACGTAGAGAGAGGCAGCGACGAGAGACTGGTTGTAGGCGGTGTTGACACGGCCACCATTGGAGACGGCGGAGCTGGAAGCATTAGCGCAGCTGAGAGAACCGACAGCCCACAAGCACTCATCGATGGGACGAATATCGAGGTTGATCTTAACCTCGTGATACTGGAGAGCAATGAGGGGAAGGGCAAGACCGGGGTTACGGCAATACCAGAACTGAAAGGGTACATAGAGAGTAGTCTCGGGGAGAGCATTGCGGGGAGCGCAAACCTGACGAGGGGCGTTAGCCTGGCAGGGACCATCGATGGCATTGAAAGAGGGATCGGTGATGAAGGTCAACTCGGTGGTGTTGCCAACCATGGCAAAGTAACCGGGCTGCTGGTCAACGGGAAGAGTAAGGTTGTTCCAGATGTGCATCCAGTCACCATACTGGCGGTCAATGCGCTGACCACCGATCTCAACCTCAACCTGAGAAATCAGCTGCTCACCGGGGAAATCGAGCCAACGGGCATAGACACCGTCCTGGCTGGTGCCCTTCATGGACTGGTTAATCTCGGGGAGAGTAACCTGAAGGTAAGTGCGGTAAGCCAAATCACCATTACGAGAAATGGTGCAGGTTACACGACGACCAAAATCGGCCTGACCGTTAAAAGTCTGCTCGATAGACTCCATTGCGAAGTTGGTGTGACGTTTGTAAGACACCTTCCAAAAGGTAATCTGAGGGTTGCCCGTAAGATAAACATCCTGGGCGCCGTAAGCTACAAGTTGCATAAGACCTCCTGCCATTTTTGTGTATTATAATATTGCTAAAGAAAAAAATTTTATAAAAAATCTTAATTAACTTTTTATAAATTAATAGTTAATAATTAATATAATCAACAAAATCGAAAAATCGAAAAATCATTTTTTCATTAAAATCAGGGAATAATGTTATTCATATTTGATTTCAGAAAATTTACTAAATATTCGTCAGAGTATATCTCCGTTTGTTTTTCATGTTTTTTCCTAAAAACGTAGTTATCATTTTTTTTCCTTATACTCCAGCCGTTTTCTAAAGTATTCGTTAAAAATATCATCAAATAAATATCATTTTTTTGTTCGATGTTTATATCTAATTTACCTTTGTCTATCAGCATTTTTAATGTATGAATTCCTTCTTTTAATGGTATGATATCATCTTTCTTTTTACTTATCTCTAAAATATCACGAGTTTGTTCTTGCCCTTGCCCTTGCTCCGGCACATTGCCTCGATTGTTATATATTTTATTAATAACACGCTTGTTTAAATAATCTTCTGTTATGATTTCTGTCATAGAGTCTTCTAAATTTTTTAAATAAAATATAGTTTTTCTTTTCTTTATAGCCCAGTTTTTTTCTAAAGAGTTGATAATAAATTTCATTTTGTAATATGTTTCTCTCTTAATATTAACAATATCTAATGAATCTATATTTATATTTGTCTTTAAAACATTCGTACTAGATGATGGCTTACACTGTATATCGTGTATACTTTCCCCTATATCATATGCTTTAACATTCTTAGTACATACCTCTAAATTATTCGATGACATTATTTTATTTTTTATAGAGAAAACATTAATACATTTTTAACATTATTCATAATTCATATATTATGTTTTATACATTATGTTTTATACATACATTATAATACTTTCTAAAGCTTACTGTGTTTATTTTTATT
>SXGR01018962.1_pt1 | contig 23508 bp, 25 predicted proteins | sample 3174711 | NCBI WGS metagenome assembly SXGR01 (sample SAMN11356860, study PRJNA531348) | freshwater metagenome | isolation source: freshwater sample F1-60 | place: China: Fuxian Lake, Yuxi | collected 2017-12-25 | reverse complement strand
GAAATCGGTGCGTTGACGATGCGGTGGGTTCGCCGGCTGAGCCGCGAGAAATTCAGCATGCTGTTCACGCTGGTGCAGCCGATGCTGTTCTGGCTGATCTTCTTCGGCAATCTGTTTCAGCGGGCCGCGGATTCGCAGGTGACCCAGGCGCCGAATTACATCAGCTTTCTGGCCGCCGGGGTCGTCGTCATGACGGTTCTCAACAATGGATTAGCCGGCGGCGTAGATCTGCTGTTCGACAAAGAAAACGGCTTTCTCGAACGACTCATGTCGACGCCGATCCATCGTAGCTCCGTCATTTTGAGCCGGTTTATTTTCGTTATGACGATCACGTCGCTGCAAGTGCTTGTCATCCTTGGCGTCGCGTTCCTCTTCGGCGTCCACCCGGCCACCGGCTTGCTCGGCATTGCGACGATTCTTCTAATCGGCATGATGTTTGGCGTCGGATTGACCGCCATTTCGATGGCCATGGCCTTTTCGGTGAAAAGCCACGGCGATTTCTTCTCCGTGTTGGGGTTCTTGTCCCTGCCGATGATATTCTTGAGCTCAGCGCTCGTGCCGCTGGCTGCCATGCCGGGATGGATGAGTGTCCTCGCTCAGTTCAATCCCATGACGTGGGCCATTGATGCGGTACGACCGTTGATTCTCTCCGGATGGAGCGAGGCCTTGCCGCACGTCGGCATGGTGGTGTTGGTCATGCTGGCATTCGACGCCCTGTGTTTGTACGGCGGAGCCAAAGCCTTCCGCCGGGCCATGGGCTGACAGTCAATACGTGATGCGTGGCTTGTGAAGCGTAGTTCGCTTGCGAGATACGAGATCCGCACAACGAGATACGAAGAAAAGGGATGGTTATTCCTGAAAACCAGATTCGCGCGCTGATTCGCCTACTCTCCGATGAGGACGACCGAATCGTCCGCACCATCAGCGGGAAGCTGATTACGATCGGACCCGCCGCGGTGCCGCTCCTGCAAGAGGCTGAAATCGAACAGCCGGAGATGGCCGATCGGATCGCATCCGTCCTCGAAGAAATCCGCTGGGGCAAGCTGGAAGAGGAGCTGGTTGAACTGGCGGCGCTTCAGGACAAGGCCATGAGCCTTGAAACCGGGGCCTTCTTGATCGCCCGCCACGCCTATGCGACCCTGGACCTGTCCCGCTACCAAGAACGGCTGGATACGATGGCGCAGGAAGTGCGCGCCCGAATCGGTCTTCGCGCATCCGGGGAAGAAACCGTCAACGCCCTCAATCGCTACGTGTTTGTCGAGCAGGGATTCAAGGGCAACACCAAGAACTATTATGAAGTGGAAAACAGCTATCTCAATTGTGTCATCGACCGTCGAGTCGGCATTCCGATCAGTCTCTCGGTGGTCTATCTGCTCATCGGACAGCGCCTGGGTCTCCCGCTGTTCGGCATCGGAATGCCCGGGCATTTCTTGGTAAAGTACGAATCCGACCGTTACAAAATTTTCATCGATTGCTTCAACGGCGGTGCGCTGTTGACTGAAAAGAACTGCGCGAGGTTTTTGACGGAAGCGGGGTATGGGTTCGACGACAAGTATCTGCAACCGAGCCCGGTTCGTGCGATCCTGTCCCGCATGGTGAAAAATCTGCTGTCGATTTACGCGAAGCTGGATGAGCCGGTCAAGACTTCCCGCCTGACCAGGTTTATCGAAGTCCTGGGCGGAGAGCCTCGCGAAGAAGGGCTGTAGCAGCCCTACAGCTCAATCGTCAACAAGTCCCTCCCCTTCCTGATTTTCCCCTCATACAGTTCCGCTGCTTGAGCCTTCACATCGTACTGGTCTGCAATCGGATAGAAGTGCGACAGGATGAGTTGGGCAACCCCGGCCTCTTGAGCCACCTGTCCGCACTGTCCGGCATGCAAATGGACAGGGCCCGGTCGATTGGCTGGAAACGAACAGTCAAGAACGGCAAGATCAGCGTCTCCGCAGAGACGCACGAGGCTGGTGCAGTATTGGGAGTCGCCTGAATAGGCGAGCGCTTTCCCGCCATACTCCAGCCTGTACCCCAAACAATGCAGGCGAGGGCCGTGGGTCACTCTTCGTGGAAGAATTTTCGTCCTGCCGATCCAGAATGGGCGGTCATCGACTTCCTTCAATATCACGCCGAATGGCGCGCGCCTAAAGCCAGGGAGCGTCGCGAACAGGGCCTTGAAGAGGCTCCTGGTCCCGGGCGGGCCGATGACGGTGAGCGGCGGCCGTTTCCCGCCTTGATACTTGGTGAAGATCATTGCGTCGAAGAAAAACGTGATGAAGTCGGAAAAATGGTCCGCGTGAAAATGGGAGATCAAAATGTGCGTGATCCGATGGCGGTCCACGCCGGTCTTGATCAGGTTCATCAATGTACGCGGACCGAAATCCAGCAGGAGTGTCTGATCCGTCTGCACCAGATAGCCGGCGGCAGCGCGGGTGGGATGGATATTGGTACCGGAGCCGAGAATCGTCAGTTTCATAGCCTCAACCTAAGCCTCAGCCTTGAACGGAGAATAGTGGGAAGCAGACGAATCGTCAAGGCGGAGTCTATCCTGGCAAGACGATCAGCCCTGAACCCATCAAAGGACTTGCAAAGGGCCTGCCCTGAGCTTGTCGAAGGGTTCGTTGACGGCTGATCGATCGCGCCCGTAAGATCCTGTTCCCATGACGGACCATCGCGAACAAGGGCAGGTCTATCCAACGGCGATCGTCATTCTGATCGGCCTCATCGTAGTCGCGGTGTGGATTTGGAAACGGCTGCCTGCGGAAACCCAAGACTTTGCCGTCGATCAGGCTCTGCCTGTCGCCGCCGGAGGAGTGGCCGTTGCGTCGATGGTCCTGGCCCTGCTTGTGAAGATCCGGCGGCAGGCGGCACAGCGCCGTGAACGGAATCGGCTCATTGGCGCCTTCCAGCGTGAACAGGCGCAGGAAAAGAAACTGGACCTGTCGTTTGCCCTCATCGAATGCAATGCCTACCGGCTTGACGGACTTGAAGGGATCGCGCCGGCCTTAAAAGATCTTTGGGTCATGACGCTTCGCCAAGCCGTGGAGGACAAACAGCACCGAATCAGAGGCATGGCGGCGAGCCATCTGGGTGTCTTGCAAGATCAGTCAGTGGCGCCCCTCCTGATAAAGGCGCTGAAGGACGACCATGCCTACGTGCGCGCTTGCGCGGCTTTGGGGTTGGGAAGACTGCGGGCGACGGACGCACGGGATCGGCTGGCACAGGTCGCGGAAGAGGACGGGGATCAAACAGTGAGGGGCCGGGCACGGGAGGCGCTGGAACAAATGCGCAACTGACAGTCGGCAGTTAGGCCTGGCTCCGTTCCTCCGATACATTGGTGGAGCGGGTGAACGGCCTACAGACCACTTATTTATGGAGTACCGCATGGAACCATCGATCGAGCCTTTCCTGACACACGACATCCCCGGCATCGGCGGACAGATCCGCGCGACGCCGGAAGACTTTCAGGTGGAGGAACGCCCGCTCTATCTGCCCTGCGGGGAAGGAGAGCATCTCTATGTGAAGATCACCAAGCGGGGACTTTCGACGCCGGACCTCGTCAGAATGATTTCAACGACGGTTGGCCTGAAGGCACAGGGGATTGGAACGGCCGGGCTCAAAGACGCACGGGCTGTGACGACGCAGATGCTCTCTCTGCATTTTGTAACACCGGAACAGCTCGCCCGCCTAAAGACCGACGAACGAATTCTTTCTATCGAGATACTCGGACGCCATCGCAACCGACTGCGCCCCGGCCACCATGCAGGCAACCGCTTTCGCTTGGTCATCCGCGACGTTGCCGCCCAGACCGCTGAAGCGGTGCCCGCCGTCCTCGATCGACTCAGTACGCGCGGCGTACCCAATTACTTTGGTCCCCAACGGCAGGGCAAGGGCGGCGATAATTATCAGATCGGCGCCGCCTTGCTGAACGACCCACGGCGGCGTGAAAAGATGAACCGGAACAAACGCATCTGGTATCTGAATACCTACCAATCGTTTCTCTTCAACCGCATGCTGGCCCGACGTATCGATCGTATCGATCGTGTGCTGGCCGGCGATTGGGCGATGAAGTCGGACAACGGCGCCTGTTTTCAAGTCGAGGACGCCGATCAAGAACAGCCTCGCGCCGATCGTTTTGAAATCAGCCCGACGGGGATACTCTTTGGTTCACGGGTGTCGTGGGCCGATGGCGAGCCGGGTACGATCGAAGAGGCCGTCGTCGCGGAAGCGGGGACGACACGAGATGCCCTGGTCGCAGCGGGAAAGACCTGCGGGTTCCGCGGCGAACGCCGTGCGTTACGAGTCCCGCTGACGGAGCTCGAATGGTCGCTGAACGGTTCGGTCCTCATCCTGGCCTTTGCGCTCCCGCCCGGCGCTTACGCCACAAGCGTGCTCAGAGAATTGATGAAATCTACCTGAATCGGCGCATCACTCATATCGCGCAGGTAGGATGTTCCTGCCGCCTCCAGCCATTTACTGGTAGAATCAGTGGGTCACCCACGGGAGACGCCATGAGCCTCCATCAAGAAACCGTCCTCATCAGCGGGCACATTATCGATTCGCTGATTCTTGCGAAGGTGCTGGACATCATACTGATGATGGGGGGCACCTTCGACTTGGAGGACGTGCATATCGGAACAACAAGGGAGGAGTCCACTCGCGCCCGCATCGTAATCCTGGCCGCATCGACGGGGCTCTTGGACGACATTCTCAAGGCGATCCAGCCGCATGGGGCTTCGGTCGAACGTGACGCAGACTGTCGAACCGCCGAGGCCCCCGCCGACGGGATCTTCCCCGATGACTTCTATGCAACAACCCATTTGCCCACGCAGATCCGGCTCCACGAGCAGTGGACTGATGTCGATCGGATTGAGATGGATCTCGGCATTCTCGTGGATGGACGGGCGTTCACGGCGCAAGCAGTGCCGATGGGAGATGTTCGGCAAGGAGATCAGATCGTGGTCGGACGCGAAGGAGTGCGCGTCATTCCCTTGCGCCGCCCCAACGAACGGGATGTGTTTGGATTCATGGAGTCGCAGGTCTCGTCGGAGCGACCCCATAACCATATCATCACCGATGTCGCCGCCCGGATGCGTCAACTGCGGGAACAGCACCGGCAGGGACAGGCGGATTCAAGAGTGTTGCTGGCAGGAGGGCCTGCAATTATTCATGCCGGTGGGCGAGACGCCTTGACTTGGCTGATCGAACAGGAGTTCGTCCATCTTCTGTTCTGCGGCAATGCCCTGGCGGCGCACGATATGGAAGCAGACCTGTACGGCACATCCCTGGGCTATGGACTGGCGGCAGGGCGCGCAGTCCCGCATGGCCATGAACATCATTTGCGGACGATCAACAAGATCCGCGCGATCGGCAGCATCGAAACTGCAGTCACGTCGGGAGTGGTGAAACAGGGAATCATGGCGGCCTGTGTCCGGCAGAATGTTCAGGTCGTGATGGCTGGAACCATCCGCGATGACGGCCCTCTTCCCGGAGTGATCACCGATTCCGTTCTCGCGCAAAACACCATGCGCAGCGCAGGGCAATCCCCGGTGTCGGGTTGGCCCTGCTGGTCGCCTCCACCTTGCATGCCGTGGCCACAGGAAATCTCTTGCCCGCCACAGTGCCGACCGTGTGTGTAGACGTGAATCCCTCTGTGCCGATCAAACTGTCGGATCGCGGCAGTTTTCAAGCAGTTGGTTTGGTCATGGACGCGGCATCGTTTCTCTCGGAATTGGCGCGACTCCTGGGAAGATCGGCATGACTCGGCTCCTGGTCTGTCCTCCTGACTTTTTTGAAATCGAATATGAAATCAATCCCTGGATGCGACTCAGTAATCGGGTGGACCATGAACGAGCTGTTCAACAGTGGCATGGTCTGATGCGTGTCTTTGAACAGGATCTGGGGGGTGACGCTCGAACGGATGACGCCGGTTGCGGGGCTGCCCGACTTGGTATTTACGGCCAATGCCGGCGTCGTAGTTGGTCGCACGGCCGTAGTAAGCTGCTTCCGCTATCCTGAACGGCAACGAGAGGAAGCATGTTTTCAAGACTGGTTTCGCGGGCAGGGTTACGCCGTAATCACATTAGACAAGGCATTGTTCCTTGAAGGCGCGGGGGACCTTCTGGGCTTTGCTGATTGCTGGTTCGGCGGCTATAGACAGCGATCCGATATCCGCGCATTCCCCCATCTGAGCGAGCGATTTCATCGAGAAATTATTCCACTCGAACTCGTCGACAGCCGTTTTTATCATCTCGATACATGTTTCTGTCCCTTGAGCGGAGGAGACCTGCTCTACTTTCCACCTGCCTTCGATCCCTATGGTCAATCCGCGCTTGCCCAACGAATTTCAACGGAACGGCGCCTCTCCGTTCCGGAGGATGAAGCGTTGAAGTTCGCATGCAATGCGGTCTGTGTCGGGAAGCATGTCGTCCTGCCGTCCGGCTGTCCGACAACCGAACGCCTGCTCCAAACCAAGGGATACTGCACCCATGCCGTTCCTCTCGATGAATTCATGAAATCGGGTGGTTCGGCAAAATGCCTGACACTGGCGCTCGACTGATCCGGCGTACAGCAATCAGCCGACAGCCGACAATAGAAATGCCCCTCCGGTTGAAGACTGATAGCTGTCAGCTGAACGCCATCATGCGCTTTATTTCTTCCGCAAGAGAAAGGCTCCGTAGAATCCGGCGATCGCGATTGTGACCAGTTCGATGGTCAGGAGCATACGGCTCACGACAGCCTCAGCAGTCGGGGGAGAGAGAATGAACGATAGCCCGAGAAACTCCGGTTGCCGATCGGGCGGAGTTTCCCAAGGAGGGCACAGCACAGCGAGGATCAGGGCAGCGACCATTCCGTACAACGCCGTGAGGTTCATCTGTTCCGGTGTTTCGGCATCGGGGCGAGGTCCTGAAACATCACCTCCGCTCTTATCGAGCCGCCGGCCACAGTGCGTACAGAAGCGATTGATTTCGGGTTGTGAACAACTACATGCGGGACAGGTTTGCATCGGCCGTTCTCCAGCGCACCAACAGTCCGTATTGCCACAGATAGGCTACACGGACCAGCGTTGGTTTGCTAGATGGAGAAGCTCGTTCCATTCATTGACAGACGATCAGGGCCTTCCTATAATCCGCTCCGCCCAATCGGCTATCGCTCATCGTCGCCCTCCAACCCATGGGATTTTCCAACATGCGGACAATAAGCAACATGGGTGTGATTGGAGCGGGAGCTTGGGGCACGGCGTTGGCGAAACATTTGGCCGAGAAGGGGATGACGGTCAGGCTCTGGGCCTACGAACCTGACGTGGCGCAGGCCATCAATGCCAGGCACGAAAACTCGATGTTTCTTCCCGGCGTAGCGCTGCCGCAGACGCTTGTCGCGACATCATCGATCGCCGATGCGATTGAAGGCTGCCAGGGCCTCCTATTCGTTGTCCCCTCACATGTAACCCGATTGGTACTCACGGCGCTCGCGCCGTATCTCTCCAAACCCATTCCATTGATCAGTGCGACGAAAGGGATCGAAGAGGAGACCGCTAAGCTCATGACGCAAGTGATGGACGACGTGCTTCCCCTACCGATGAAATCCATGATCATGGCCTTGTCAGGTCCAAGCTTCGCCGCGGAGCTCAGCGCAGGAAAACCGACGGCGCTTTGTCTGGCCGGGCGTGAACCGGCCCTTGTGCAACAGTTTCAGCACACGCTCATGACCCCGGCTTTTCGCGTGTATGCCGATGCCGATGTCATCGGGGTCCAGCTCGGCGGAGCCCTGAAGAACGTCATGGCGCTGGCAGCCGGCGTGGTCGACGGATTGGAACTTGGCCTGAATGCGCGCGCCGCGCTGATCACCAGAGGATTGGCCGAGATCGTTCGCTTGGGCGCGGCAATGGGAGGCGACCCGCGGACATTCTATGGACTCTCCGGCATCGGCGATCTGGTGCTGACCTGCACGGGAACGCTCAGTCGCAACTACACAGTGGGAATCCGGCTCGGCAAGGGCGAGCCGCTGGATACAATCGTGGGCGGAATGCATGCAGTCGCGGAAGGCGTGCGGACGGCGCGCGCAGCCGTAGCGTTGGCGCGGCGGCATGATGTGGACATGCCCATTACGCAGGAAATCAATGCCGTGTTGTTCAACCAGAAGCCCTGCAGGAAAGCCGTCAGCGATTTGATGGAGCGCGACGCAAAACTGGAAAAAGGATCAGTATGAGACCCGAAAAACTTGAACAGTTGGTACGCCAGATCCGTCAGGGGCACGTCACCGTAGACCAGGCGCTTCAGCGCCTGCGATCCCTCCCCTTTGAAGACCTTGGTTTTGCCTCGCTCGATCATCACCGGTCGCTACGTCAGGGGTTTCCTGAAGTTGTGCTCTGTGAAGGCAAGACGACTGCCCAGGTCGTGGCTATTGCCCGATCCTTTATCAAGAAGCGAGGCCCCTTTCTCGCAACACGCGCGGAGCCCGTGGTCGCACGCGCCATATGTCGTCTGGATCGGCGAGCCCGCTACCATGCCGACGCGCGTATCGTTGCCATCGCTCCACCTTCACAAAAGCGGCAGGGCCATGTCCTGATTGTGACGGCAGGCACCGCAGATGTGCCGGTGGCCGAGGAGGCCCGTATTACAGCTGAAACCATGGGCAGCCACGTTGAGCGGCTGTATGACGTCGGAGTGGCGGGGCTCCACCGATTGTTGGGGAAAAAAGAGCGTCTGTTCGATGCTCGGGTCATCATCGTTGTCGCAGGCATGGATGGCGTACTTCCCAGCGTGGTGGGAGGTCTGGTGGAATGCCCGGTCGTTGCGGTGCCGACCAGCCGTGGGTACGGCGCCAATTTAGGCGGATTGGCTGCCCTGCTGACGATGCTGAATTCTTGCGCGGCGGGTGTCGGCGTGATGAATATCGACAATGGATTCGGAGCCGGCTGCCTCGCGCACCGAATCAATATCCTAGACACGAGGCTCGACAGGCGAGAAATGCGCGACGAGCGAGAAAGGTAAGAGCCTGATCGAGTGCCGGCCATTCCACGTCCCGCGATTCTCGCACGTCACGCCGAGTCTCATTTCACTTCCAACGTGCCACGCTTCGGCCACGAGACCATCATCGTACGGAGGCCCTTGTCGCCAGCTTTCAGCAGCTTCATCCGCACTTCATAGGAATACGTGCCGGATCCGGCGAGATGTTTGCGATGATCTTGCCCGTTCCAGGAGAGTTTGATGGAAAGCTTAGGCCGTTCCGTGACACCGGCAACAGGATGCGCTTCCACCGGCCGGCGGTGAGAGAGAAAGCGAAGTGAGGTCTTCGACGGAGAACTGATCAGCGACGTGACTTCCAGAATCATGGCCCCGTCCAATTCCTTCGGTAATTGCACGCTGACGGCAAACTGAAGCAATCCGTTTCCCGGTGTGTACGGGCTTGGCGCCACATGCACGTCGAGAATCTTCAACTCTGGCTCCGCTCTGGGAGCTCGAGGCTGTTTGTCCTTCGCCCATCCGTTGTCCGGCAGCAGCAGCGGAAGGCACAGACCGACAAGTAGTCCGACGAGAGGGAACGTTCTTCGCAGAACTGTTCGAACTCGCGTTGAAACCGACGAGCACATACTCATAATAATGTCAATAAAGGGATCGTAGAGAGGCCGGCGCACCGACTGAGTTGCATTCCACAGTGGATAGCATAGCTACTACAGACTGTCAATGAGCCGTCGGCAAGGATTTGCCGTTGACCGACGCCTTGGGTAAGATGGGTGGCTATTGAACGGAGGATGTAGTGGGACGGCATCTGCATTTTGATTGTTTCTCTGGAATCAGCGGGGACATGGTGCTGGGCGCACTGGTGAACGCCGGCTTGCCATGGGCGCCATTGATCAACGGACTCACAGGCCTCAAGCTGAACGGCTACCGATTGCGTCAGCGCGAAGTCCGGCGCGGCGCCCTCCATGCCACGAAGGTGGATGTCCTCATCCAACGCGGGTTTCAACGTCCCCTCAACTTATCCCGTATTCGGCGAATTCTTGCTGCCAGCACTTTGCCCGATCCTGTGAAGACACAGAGCCGCGCCGCCTTCGATCGGCTGGCTGAGGCGGAAGGTCTGGCCCATCGAGTTGCAGCGCACGATGTGCATTTTCATGAAGTCGGCGTGATGGATTCCTTTATCGACGTGGTCGGCGGTATCCTGGGTTGCTATCTTTTGAACGTCACCCGCGTCACAGCCTCTGCGGTCAATGTCGGATCCGGCACGATTCAGACCTCACACGGACTCTTGCCGGTGCCAGGGCCGGCTGTAGCTGCGTTGGCACAAGGAATTCCGGTATACTCCGACGGACCCCGCTGTGAGCTGGCGACTCCGACGGGCATGGCATTGCTTCGGACACTGACATCGGAATTCGGCGCGGCCTCGGTGATAGAAACCGCCGTGGTCGGGTACGGCGCCGGTGACCGAGATCCGGAGGGTTGGCCGAATGCACTGCGCGTGTTTCTCTCGGAGGAGTCTCCCCAGGCAGGACGCCCGACCGACCATATTACGCAAATCGAAACGAATCTCGATGATCTCAATCCACAAGCGTATGAGCATGTGATGGAGCGGCTGTTTGCGGTCGGCGCGGTGGATGTTGCCCTGATCCCGGCCATTATGAAACGGAGCCGGCCCGGTGTGGTATTGAGTTGTCTCGTTGCGCGCGATCGAGCCGATGCGGTACTGGAGATCTTGTTCCAAGAAACTCCGGCCCTGGGCGTACGTATCCAGGAATTGAGCAGACACATCCTCCCTCGGCGCTTTGTCTCCGTGAAGGTGCCAGGCGGAATCGTCCGCATGAAAGTCGCCGCCATAGGCGCCGGGTGGGAGAAGGCCGCACCGGAATATATCGATTGCAAGAAGATCGCCGATCGAACCGGTCGCCCGCTCAAGAAGATCATGGAAGCGGCCTCTCGTGCCTATGACGGCAGGCAGAGCAAACGTCATCGGCCGTCATAAGAACACACCGACCGTGGATACACTTTTTTCCTTTCACTTTTTACAGCTCAGCTTGCGAGGCGATTCGTGACCACTATGCTCTATGTCATCATGTTTGTCGCCTCCGTCGCCGTGACGCTGGGCGGCTGCGCGCTGTTCACCAACGCCGTCGAATGGCTTGGGAAACGCCTTGGGGTGTCGGAAGGCGCTGTGGGCAGCATTTTTGCGGCGATCGGCACGACCTTGCCGGAAACGTCCATTCCGATCATCGCCATTTTCTTCGGAGAGAGCCAGGAAGAAACCGATGTCGGGTTAGGCGCAATTCTTGGAGCGCCGTTCATGCTCAGCACGCTGGTCCTGCCGATTCTCGCGTTGCTGCTGATGCTCTATGCGTGGATGGGAAAACGCACAGCTCGATTTCAGCTGAACTATCGTGAAGTCATCATCGATCTGACGTTTTTTACCGCCGGGTATGTCGTCGCCTTGGCTTGCATCTATATTCCCTCTCGGCTCGTGCACATCATCGCAGCGGTCGGACTGATTCTTCTGTATGGCGCATATATGAGGCTGAAACTCAGCGCACCCGAAGAGGAAGGAGGGGCAGGCAGCCAGCTCGACCCTCTGATCTTCGCCAAATCCGCCGCCACACCGTCGCACGTCATGATCGGGCTACAAGCGTTCGTCGGTCTGGCCGGACTGATCTTAGGCGCGCATCTGTTCGTCAGTGCAGCGGAATCGATGGCCGGCATGTTTGCGGTTTCGCCGTTGATCCTTGCATTGCTCGTCGCACCACTGGCAACCGAACTGCCGGAAATGTCCAATAGTTTTCTCTGGCTCTACCGCAAAAAAGACCGTCTCGCCGTCGCCAATGTGACAGGCGCGATGGTGTTTCAGGGGACCATTCCAGTCTCCGTGGGTTTGCTGGGAACCGAATGGGCCATCGCCTCCTCTGCATCGGTGACGATGTTGTTGGCCGTACAAGCGACAGTGTTCTACTTATTGCAACTCTTCATCGGCGGCTATTGGCGGGTGTGGTTGCTGAGCAGCGGAGCGCTGCTGTATATAGGCTATACGCTGTATTTGGCTCTCGGAAAGTGAGTCTTCACACAATGAAATCAACACCGGCTAAGGCGACATCAGCGCGGCTTCCCCTTCTCGGAATCACAATGGGAGATCCAGCCGGGATCGGACCGGAAGTGATCGCTAAGGCGGTCGCCAGCCGGAAGCTGCGGAATGTCTGCCATCCAATCGTCATCGGGTCATTTCCCGTGATGGAACGGACAATCAAGACGCTGAAACTAAGACTCAAAGCCCTGCGCGTCGATGGTCATGAACGGCTGCCCTGGCGCGAAGGAACCGTCGCGGTGCTCGATCCGCTTGAGCGACCACTGAAACGGTTCACACCAGGAGTGGCGGCGGCGGCAACCGGCGCTGCGTCGGTCGCCTTTATAAAAAAAGGGGTTGAACTGGCTCAGCTCGGTTGTATCGACGGGATCGTCACTGCGCCGATCAACAAGGAAGCCATCAACATGGCCGGATGCCGCTATCCAGGGCACACAGAGCTGCTGGCCGATCTGACCCACGCGAAAGAGTCTGGCATGATGATCATAGGCGGGCCGCTGCGCATCATGTTTGTCACGACTCACGTCGCGATCAAAGATCTCCCATCGCTTCTCACTCGGACGAAAATCGAAAAGGCAATCAGGCTGGCACAGCTGGCGCTGACTCAACTCTTTGGAATCAAAAAACCCAGGATCGGCGTCGCCGCACTGAACCCTCATGCAGGCGAGCATGGCCTGTTCGGCAACGAAGAATCCCGCGTCATTCTACCGGCGGCGCGGGCGGCCCAGGCCCAAGGCATCATGGCCAGCGATCCGCTGCCGGCCGATACGCTGTTCGGCAAGGCTGCTCGGGGAGAATATGATGGGGTCGTGGCCCTGTATCATGATCAGGGGTTGATTCCTCTGAAGCTCATGGCGTTCGGCACTTGCGTGAATATCACGGTCGGCCTGCCGATTATTCGTACGTCCGTCGATCATGGAACAGCATTTGATATCGTCGGCACAGGCCTCGCCGATCCCGGCAGTGTACTCGAAGCGATCACGTTGGCCGCCACCATCACCAAGGTTCGGCCATGACCACTCCACCGGCCACAGCGCTTGAACGGATCCAGCGGCAATTGCACGAATTGGATGCGCTCGCCAAGCAGACTCTGACCGATCTCAACACCGTTGCAGGAACCGAACGCGTGTCGAAATGGAGGACCGCAACCATCGCAATTCTTACAGAATCGGTGGGGCCTCAAGAAGGACTGACGTTTGCCGGCATTCACCCGGGACCATGTTTCACCAACGACATGGTCGAAGAATATACCGATTTAATCGACTGCTATCGAACGCCGCTGGCCACCTTGATTCAACGGCTTTCACGGCCTTCTCCCCCTCCGTCGGTGCATCGCGCGTGAGTCGCCCAGACCCGCCTGCTGCGATCAAACGTCTCGGACAAAACTTTCTCATCGATCCGAATATCGTCCGCAAGATCGTCGCCTTAGCGGCGCTGCATTCCGACGACTCGGTGTTGGAAATAGGGCCCGGTCGGGGCATTCTCACGGAAGCGCTTTGCCGATCGACCAATCGTGTCACGGCGATCGAAGTCGATCCACGTCTCCATGCCTATCTGAGCGAACAACAAGCGCACTATCCCAATCTTGCCCTGATCCTAGACGATGCGATGACCTACCCGATTGGTGGCCTTCCAATCGGCACTATTGTTGTCGCGAATCTTCCGTATTATTTATCCACTCCCCTTTTGTTCCGGCTGCTCAATCACCGTGATCGATTTCCCCGTATGGTACTTATGCTGCAAGATGAAGTGGCCGACCGGCTCGTTGCCAAGCCTGGAAGTTCCGCCTACGGAGTGCTGTCGGTCATGGCGCAGTATGCGGCGGAGATCACAAAAGCGTTCCGCGTCTCTGCGCAGTGCTTCCGACCAAGACCGGAAGTCGGCTCGGCCATAGTTCTACTGAAGACTACACAACGTCAAGAATTGAATCAGGAGGAAGAGCCGAAGTTTGCCGCCTTGGTTAAAGCGGCCTTCGCGCACCGGCGCAAAACACTCATCAATTCGCTGAAGGATGAGGGCTACGCTCAGAGCAACCAGGCTGAAATCCTGGCATCATGTGGGCTCTCACCAACCGTCAGAGCCGAATCGATCTCGATCATACAGTTTATCGAGTTGTGCCGGCGATTCGGCTCCGAACACCACTGATGGCTCCGAGTCTATCTCTATGGTATGGTTGGCCGAAGATAAAATGAATAGCCGGATATCTATCACAATGGATCGCCTGCCTGTGCCTGATGCTAGGGCTCATGACCGGATGTGCCGAGGAATTTGTTGTTTTTCATAGCGCATCGGGAGACCCTCTGCTCATCTCACGCCGAGCCTTCACATCCGAGGAAATGTTGCAGGCCGCTCGTTGCTGTGGCCACTCCATCCAGGCTATGCCTGCGAAGCAGCAATCGGCTCAGAACAACCGCCGATAGGCGCGTATCCGATGAGAACAGACCTTCTTCTCAAGTGGTCATGATGCCGGTCAGCCCGGCAATTCCACTGCCGGTGAGCATCATCCCTTCACGGCTTCTGTTGCTTCGCAGAGGAGGAGAATTGGACTTCAGCAGCCATCAATTTGCCATCCTTCTCCGTGGTATCTACAGCAACTCGGTCGCCTATTTTAGGAACGTTCCCTCCACCCATCCTTCCTTTATTCCGATACTTTGTCTCGGCAACTGTGTGGATTGAGACTGTTTTCCCTGTTGTCGTCAGAACTTGAATCTCAGCAGCGTCGAGGGCGGTGATCGTGCCAAAGACGTGCAGCCCTTCCCCATGCGCGGCAGCTAGCCCAGGTAATGTTATGGTCATCAGCAGGACCAGTATTCCTACTTGTTTCACCATGTTGGTCAGCATGCTGCCTCAGTTAATGATGCTGCGCAGGAGACTGCGGATCAAGTTCTTCACCTTGCAGAAAACGGTCGATTCGTCCCTGCTCTTCCCGTGCCACTTGACTCACGGGGTTATACTGCTCCATTTCTTCCAGTTCCTCGCTCGTCATGCTTGGGAGATGACGAATGAAATGCACCAGCTTCCAACTATCGAGATCTGGTTCGGGACGGCCTTTGCCCCATGCGGGCATTCCGGTAAATCGAACGCCATGATGGATGATATAGAACAGCTCTCCATTCGAGAAGGACTGCGTTTCTATTTTAGTCAGGTCGGGTGTTCTGGGATAGAAGTTCTGTCCGATCAAGGTAGAGCCACTTCCATCGTTTCCGTGGCAGTTCGCACAGTGGTCCGCAAAGTGAACCCGCGCTTCCGCAAGAACCTGGTCGGTGGCGGGAACGGGGTTTCTCATCTGCTTCTGGGCTTCGGGCATTGCCAGGCGCCTGAGCTGACGCGCGAATAGGATCTCGATCTTCATTGGCTGTTCCGTCGCACTAAAACCTGATTGCAGGACGTACCACAGCATGGCAACATTTCCTGTCACGGCAAGCATTGCTATCGCGAGCAACACCCGGACACCTTTGTTCATTATCGGCGCCCCCTTGTTGGCCCTTGCTACGATAACAGACCCTAGGACTTTCGTGATCCTCCCACGTTCGGAGGGGACTTGAGAATCGACACCCGAGCCTCACCACATGCTATCTCAAGCAGATGAGGACAAAGGAACACAGACAGGATGCCATACTGTGCTGATCTCGCGATCGTGCCCAATCATCTGGACGAGTGCGCCCTCGTTTGCGTGTTATACGAAATACCTGCGTGCTCGTGTTGCCAATGGTAGGGATGGATGTCAACCAGCACATTTGCCTCGTCTAACTCTGCTCTGACTAAGGCTCCTTCTTTAAGCGTGCCAAGCTTACTGCTCGTTAAGGAGTCAACCGAAAACGACTCCAACCCCTCACTAGTAAATATCTCGACTACCTCCCAGAACGAATCCGTATAGGCGAGGTTCCCAACCAACACGCGATGACGGTGGGTAGGACGGCTTGGATCGTGAATGTCCAGCAGAACATTTGATTCATCCACCGTCACGATCACTTCATCTCCCACCTTGGCTTGGTGCAGTCCCATGCGTTCGGCCTTCTTTATGCTGACCCATCGCCGTGATATTTTCTGCGCTGAAGACCCTTGTATCTCAAGGGACATCAGCCCCGATCCGATCTTCGTAATCGTAGCTGGTATATTCCTATGGCTATATGGCCCCTTGAGATCCACCTCGTGGGCAACAGCCGGTGACCCTAGTAGCAGGAACAGTAAGCAGGTGGGCGCGTAGTATATGAAGTGCCTTCCAGACATAACATTCCTTCTTTGTGGATTGTTCACCAACTTGGGATCACGCTGATGTATTCCTAGCGTGGTTCTTGAGCGACCTTGCCGATCGCAGAATGCGGGGTCATCCGTGGCACAGAGAGCGAAAGCGGCAGACTGATGATGGGCCGAGCTTCTGTGACGACCTTGCTCGTTCCCAAGGCTCTTCAATGAGAAGAAACTGCCAGTCCCGAATTGATTCCCGATAGAATTGAGGTCGAATTGGTGGGCGGTGAGAGTGCCACGATACCTGGCATACAGGCTGAAAGGGATGAGGAGACTGGCAACCACAAGTCTCATCACGCACCTCTTCGTCGAAGTATTAACCTAAACCTCTGTTGAGCCCAAGGTCAAGGAAGATTGCCAGACCATGAGCGGTCAGTTCTAATTTTCCACGGAACATTCAGAAACCCCTGAGGGTTCGAAATAGGGGGCAGAGAACAATTTTGCTGACAGCCGGCCGTGACGAACGTTGTGGCTTGAATTGACGGGTATCGATAGGGAATGCTAGAATCCCACCGTTTGTAAGCTTCTCGTCCGGCGGGGATTCGCCGCCGTTACCTCTACAGATTGAGCAGAAGGAGACAGGAATGGCCGTTCCCGTATCTCAGATGTATACCGTTGCCAGCTATGTCCTCTCGAAGAAACTGAAAGGCATCAAGCGGTATCCTCTGGTATTGATGCTCGAACCATTGTTCCGCTGCAACCTGGCCTGTGCCGGCTGTGGCAAGATCCAGTATCCCGACCATGTGCTCGATAAGCGATTGACCCCGGAGCAGTGCTGGGCTGCGGCAGAGGAATGCGGTGCGCCGATTGTCGCAGTGCCTGGCGGTGAGCCGCTCATCCATCCGGAGATCGGGCGGATCGTCGAGGGGTTGGTGGCGCAGAAGCGGTATCTTTATGTCTGTACCAATGCCATTTTGCTGGAGCGTAAACTGAAAGAGTTCAAGCCGTCGCAGTATCTGACCTTCAGCGTGCACATGGATGGATTGAAGAACGAGCATGATCTGGCCGTCTGCCGAGACGGGGTGTACGAGGTTGCTGTCAAGGCGATTAAGGAAGCCTTGAGGTTGGGCCATCGGGTGACGACGAATACCACGTTGTTCGACGATGCGAATCCGGATCGGGTGCGCCAGTTCTTCGATGAAATGATGGCCCTCGGCGTCGAAGGCATGATGATTTCTCCCGGCTATAGCTATCAAAAGGCTCCGGATAAGCAACATTTCTTGAAGAAGTACAAGAATCAAGATCTGTTCTAGAAGATACTCAGTAGGCCTAAGTGGGCGTGGAAGTTCAATCAGTATCCGCTCTTCCTGGATTTCTTGATGGGGAAGAAAGAATATCAGTGCACGCCCTGGGGGAATCCCACGTACAACGTGTTCGGTTGGCAGAAGCCATGCTATCTTTTACAGGAGGGATATGCAAAAACCTTCCGCGAACTGTTGGAGACCACCGAGTGGCAGAATTACGGCACGAGCAAGAACGAGAAGTGCGCCGAATGCATGGTCCATTGCGGGTATGAGCCTTCGGCGGTGAGCGATACGTTTGGCACGGTGTCAGGTTTTGCGCGTACGGCGAAGTTGACCTTGCTGCCCACCTCGCGATGACGAGGTCCGTGAAGCGTCCTTCGTATTTCGTCGCTGGTAAGAGTTGTGAGCGCTTCATGAAACACATGTCACGAACGACGATTGCAAGATGACCGACACGAAGAACCATACGCCTAGTGTGCCGGACTCACTCGAAGGCCGTAAGTTTACGCCGGCTACGGAACAAGAAAGAGCGGAGGCCATTGAGTTTGCGTTCGATTACCGTGGCGATGTGACGCTCGGGATTACGTCGGGTGAGTCTATCGTGGGATTTCTTTTCAACCGCCACGCTAGCGGCGAGCCTCCCTCCATCGAATTCTTTCCCCAGGACGATCCCTCCCCTCGCACCATCGCCTATGCGTCGATCGCGTCGATTGCCTTTACCGGTGAAGACACGGCAAACGGCAAGTCGTGGGAGGCGTGGGCGTCAAAAAAAGAGTCTGAACGCCGTGTGGAGGCGGCTCGCGTTGAAGAAGATGCGCGTATGCGCGGACTCCTCTGAACCGTGGCGTCCGTTCCCTTCCCCTCAGTCTTCTAGGAATCGGTCCAGACTACCCAGAAACACTATCGGTTTCTGCTCAATGCCGCCCATTCCTGTCGTTGACAAACAGGGGGCCTATGTTAGAAAATCTCGCCCTAAACTTATAGGTATTCGTCGTAGTGAGGCGTGCAGTTTCGTGAGAGTCGAGCTCGCGAGCGACCGGTAAGAATGCAATTCAGTTTGAAACGTGATGGATGGAGTAGGGTTGGGCTGGTCGCTCTCGTAGGCTATGCAGTGCAGAGTGCCCTGTTCCCATCCGTGGTCATGGCCACCCACGAAGCCGACCATCGGTTCACGGTTGAAGGCTATGTCTGTGGAGCGGATGGGAAGGGAGTCGCCGATACCGAGGTTCTTGTCAAAGATACGAAGATTTCTTACGGGCAAGTCGTCAAGACAAACGGGGATGGGTACTATAAGGCTGCGTTTCATCTCCACAACGACAATTTAGGCGATCCGCTTCTGGTAGAAGCAAAGGGAGAGCAGCAGAACCATACGATTCAGTTTGACCCCAAGGATTTGGAAGCTGAGCGAAAGCTTAAAGTGAACTTTGGGACCAGCTGTGACACGAGCGCTCCTCCTGCCTGGATTTGGTGGGGAGTCGGGGCGGTGGCAGCGGCGGCCGGAGGATTCGTCGGGATGAAAGTCGTCCGTTCGCAGCGGAAGTATGAACGAGCCAAGGGGAAATCGCAGGGGAAACAAAAGTCGTAATCACTGATGGCGGTCCGTGGGGCTGATGGGGTTCCTCGCCGGACTAGTTGATGCGCGGGCAAGGTCTCGTGCGCGGAATAGCGTAGATGGTTGTAATCATTCACGCTTTTGCGGGGATGTCGTCATCCCGGTAGAAGCGTTTTTTGTGTAAATATATCCGTAGATGCAGGCCTGCCGATGCAGGAGTGAAGGGTTGTAGTGGAAATCAAGTCGGCAACGGTTCGGGTGGCACTGCTGATGAGCATAGGGTTGCTGGCCGGTTGTGGTGGGGAAGGCGGAGAAAGACCGATCGTTCCTCCACCCCCGACTCCTGCTGCATATGCCGATAAGCATATGCCTTCAGATTGGTGGGGGGATGTCGAGAAAGTAGAAGCGGGGCGGAAGATTTATATGGGCGAGGCCAACCCTGACGTGAATTGCGCCAGCTGCCATGGTAAAGACGGCAAGCCGGTCAAGGCGGGAGCCACAGATTTCCGTAACGGCGAGCGTATGAAGCTCTATTCCGACTCGGCGTGGTTTTGGAGAATTTCCGAGGGGGTGCCTGATACAAGGATGAAGGGTTGGAAGAGTAAGCTTTCGGAAGAAGATATTTGGAAGCTGGTGCTGTTCGAGCGGACCTTTGCGCTTTCGGGGAAGGCATGGAACGAGGAGAAGAAGCAGTGGGTCGATGCCGGCAACATCGCCGTGGCCTCGGCTGGGATCAAGTAAGTGTGAGGCGGGCAATTTGGTGATGGCCGGTTATAACGAAGGCGCCGAGGCATCATGAATACACCAACGCGTAATCTCGTCACTCTCGTGTCGGTTCTCGCATTGTGTGTGATGGGTGTGTCCGGCGTCTATGCGCAGGGACCTGGCGCGCCTTCCGTGGAGTTTCCGTACACGGGAAATCGGGCCGCAGTCTGGATCGTGGCCCAGTTCCACACGCTGCTTGGCGCATTCATTCTCGGCGCTCCGATCTTTGTCGTCATGGCGGAGTGGCTTGGATATCGCAAGCAGGATTTGCGGTACGATCGCATGGCCAAAGAGGTCACCAAGATCACCGTTATTCTGTTCAGTCTGACGGCCCTCACCGGAGGCCTTTTCATTTTTGTGCTTCTTGCGACCTACCCGCAGTTCACAACCTGGTTCATTAATCAATTCTATCTCGTGTTTGCGGTGATTTACCCGATGATGTTCATTCTCGGGACGATCGCGCTGTACGCGTATTTCTATACCTGGGATGCCTGGAAGGGTGAGAAGAAGGGGCGGCATATCGCCCTCGGCGTGCTGTTGAATCTGCTCTGCATGGCTACCATGTTCGCGATCAACGGCCCGACGTCGTTCATGAATACGCCCGTGAAGGAAGAAGGGATATCGCCGATGGAGGCCCTGGTTGCGGCGACCTTGTGGGACAAGATTGCCAACGCGAGCTGGATGCCGCTGAATATCCATCGGATCGACGGGAATATCGCATTCGGAGGTTTTGTTGTGGGCCTGATTGCCGCCTACATGCATATGGGGGCAAAAAATCAGGAAGAGCGGGCCTATTACGATTGGATGGGGTTTGCTGGAAACTTGATCGCGGTGGGTGCGATGCTCCTTCAGCCCTTTACCGGGCTTCTGTTGGCCTATGAGATGTGCGACTACGACTTTTCGTTCTGCCAATACATGATGGTTGAGCAGCTTTCGATGTTCTTTGAGATGCAGGGCGCGATTGTCGGACTGATGTTCCTGGGTTGTAACTATTATGTGTGGCTCAGTTTGAGGCGTATCCAGAGAGTTGAGCAGGTCAGGATGACCGTTCTAGCTCCTATCGTGATGGTGCTATTTCCTCCTGTCGCGATTTGGGGGTTGACGACCTATTGGATTCCCGAGCCGATGTCGCTGGCCATTCTTATTCCGTTGGCCCTGGCGCCGTTTATTCTCGGTCGTTTCATTCCAGTGACGGTCTCGGTGCACACGGTGATGAAAATCGGATTCTTGATGGTGGTGGTGAGTGATGCGATCTGGCTGACCCCTAACGGATTTGCGGCCACTGGAGCCAGGATGCTGGACAACCTTCAACTGCCGGAGTCGTGGGATTTTCTGGGAAAGATGCCGACCAAGCTTGGCGCGATCTTCTCGCTGGTGTTTGCTACAACGATCAATTATATCCTCTATGGCAAAGCGATCAGGCAGGGGACCATCGTGTGGGGCAAGATCGATGGTATCGCCCAATTCGTCCTCATTTTCTTAGCCTTCACCTCTATTTGGGCGATGGGGTTGATGGGGGCGGTTCGATCGCTCCTGCGCAAGTTTTTCCATACGTATAATTTGATCCCGGACTTCACGGCGGAATCGTTTACGCCCACGCTGTCGTATTCTGCCTGGTTGATTACTGGGATTACCGTCGTCTTTTTCATTGTCGTGAGCGTAGCCGTGTTTGTTGCGCTCCGGCCAGTTGAATTGAAAGGTCGCGAGCCAGAGGGCAGTCCCGTTCCCGCCGGAACCAAGTAAGAATCGGTCCCATCGGTTCATTCCAACAACGTGCATCCGTAGCCGGTAGGGCCAAACACGAGGAGTTCTTATGGGGAAAGCGATGTTCAAACTTGTCATCGGCCTCGTGGTCGGTGGTGGTCTCTGGTTCACGGCGAAGGCCATGGGATTTCCTCCGGTCTTCCAGTGGGCGTTTTTCAGCTACGCTGCCGTCGGTACGGTCGTGTTTCTCTTGCTGGATATCCCGGCCATGAAACCGCAAAGCGGATGGGGCGCGGCTCTCTCCGTTCTTCTGTTCTTTGGCCTCCTCTGTGTCGGCTACGGCGCCGGCGCGTCGCTCTTGCCGCAGTTCGACCCTGAAGATGAAAAGGGAAAGACCGCCAAGGTTCTTGGTAGCGCGAAGTCGGGTAATCTGTTGGATCCCTGGAAAGCAGACGAGGTGATTCAGCGAGCGAAGGAACTCGACGAAAAAGTAAAAGAGCTGGAAGCGCGGATCAAGGCCCTGGGCAGTGGTTCGGCGCCGGTTGCGCAGCCAGAAGGAGCCGCTCCGGTGACGGCGTCCGTGCCTGCTCCGGGCGTGGCTTCGGGGGGAGATAGCTTGAAAGTTGGGGAGGAGCAATGGCAGCTGCAAGAGTGTTACAACTGCCACAAGTTGAGAGGCGATGGCGGGAAAAAGCGGGGTCCTGAGCTGGACAATATCGGCACCTATCTTACGGTTGAAGAGATCAAACGGAAAATTTCCGACCCCAAGAGCTTCATGGCTGAAGGATTCGAAAAGGAATGGGAGAAGGGCCGGATGCCGGACAAATTCAAGGACGTGATGAGCGACAGCGAAATGACCGCCCTTGCTGCGTGGCTCCATTCATTCGCCGGCAAGAACCCATCGGTGATCACCCCGAAGCCGATTAAGAAAAAATAATGCTGCAGCCGAAGCTGAAATCAAAGGTCCGATGCACGGACCGCGACATCGGTGAAGTGACGAAAGTCGTCCTTGACCCGTTGTCCCGCGAGATCAGCCATATCGTCGTGTCCATAAACGGCAGCGGCGAACGGCAGGTCGGGCTGGGCCATGTCCAGGCCGTCATGGAAGATCTGGTTGAGCTGCGCGCGCCCTCTTCCGACATTGCCGCCTTACCGCCGTTCAAGCGGGATGATTATGTGACCACGCACGAGGTTGAAATCTCGCACCTCGAAGATAATCTGCATGTGATGCCGGGCGAAGTGTTGGTGCCGTTCCCCGCACTCGAAAAGGACGTGAAGCGCCGGACGTTCTTCATGAACTTCACGCATGTCATCGGATTTCTGATCGGCTTGCCGATGGCCTATCCGATTCTGCGCTTCCTCATGAAGCCCATGTATATGCCGTTCAATAACGAATGGCTTCAGGTCGGCAATGTCAGCAAGATCAAGCAGGATGACCTTGGGGTGCAGTTTCAGTACAAGAAAAAGGTCAAAGAAGCCTACATGCCGGAATCCGAGGTCGAAAAAAGTGTGTGGGTTCTGAAGGCGAGTTCCGACGTGCTCGATAAGGTGTATCAGGGTAAAGATCAGGAATTTCGTGATGCTTCCGGCAAGCTGACCTGGACCAACAAGAAAGATTTTCCCTATATCGCATTTTCAGGAAAGTGCCCGCACCTGGGCTGCGCCTTCAAGTGGAGACAGCATAAGACCTTGGGACAAGTGTTTCTCTGCCCCTGTCACTTGAGCATCTATGATGCCTCAGGGAAAGTGCTCGATGGGCCGGCGCCACGCGCGCTCGATGCGTTGCCGATCAGGGTATCGGCAAGCGGTGAAGTCGAAGTGGTCGATATGGAATTCAAGGCCGGGGTCAAGTCTCAAATTCGGATCGTCTAAATGGAACAGCCGTCGATTCCCAGCGCTCAGCCCACGACCGTCGAGAAGCTGATTTCGTTTCTTGATGCG
>SXGR01021230.1_pt1 | contig 23510 bp, 20 predicted proteins | sample 3174711 | NCBI WGS metagenome assembly SXGR01 (sample SAMN11356860, study PRJNA531348) | freshwater metagenome | isolation source: freshwater sample F1-60 | place: China: Fuxian Lake, Yuxi | collected 2017-12-25 | reverse complement strand
GCGCTTGTAAACAAATTTTCGCAAATCGGATCGTGTCGGTCGCCGAGGACTGTTTGAGCCCCGAGAGGACTTTTCACGGCTGCTCACTTATGCATTTCTGTGGCTGTTTCCGCAGCTGTTTCGGCATCTCGATTCAGCGATAACGCGATACTGCATTCAAAATAGTTCGCCGAACACTCTCTGAATCACAAATCACTGACCACTCCAAATTGTGATCAACATGCACGCGAGGATGCTCTCGACGACTCTCTTGCTTCTTTGGGCTCGGCGGTGCTTCCTCAAATTGTTGAGTCTGCTTCGCGCGACGCGCACGACGAATTCTGCGCGATGGTCCCGACAAGATTGCAAGCGATCCTGTGTTTCCAATGCGCTCTGGCCAGCGGTGCGGTTGACCAATACCAGCAACTTCGCCCAACAAACATTCGTGGATTTCAGGTATCGCCCCGTGGCGCACCACGATTCTCCGGTCGGTCAATATATAAAGCCGCACAAACCAATCGACCGTCTGCCATGCGGCGCGAGCGATAAGAATTGCCACCGATGCAAGAATCGCGCCACGAAAATCCCACGGGATCGATGGGTCGAGCGACGCAAACATAAGCAGCGCTCCCGCGACTGCGGCGGCGGGCAAGGCGCGCATACTTGTCGAAACAATAAACCACGCGCTCGGTCGAATCATCAGTAAAACAGTTTCGTCATCGCGAACCAATCCCGCAAACTCCCGAACTTCCTCGGCGTCGCTGGCGATGGCGGGAGTCACCGCGGCGATCTCTCTCGAATTCCGTCCTCACCAAGCACGCCGACGAATGGCATATTGCGGAATTCATCGTTGAAATCTAATCCATAGCCGACAACAAAAACATCTGGGATATCGAATCCAACCATCTCACATTTCGTCGACATCGCTTGCTCGCGCTGTTTTCGCAGCAATACACATGCCCGCAGCGACGCAACACCAAGCGAACTGAATTCGGCTCGAAGCAATCGAAGAGTTCCGCCAGAATCAAGCACCTCATCAACAATGACCACATGCTTGCCCGCAAGATTCTTTGGCAGCGCAGAAGAAAGAACTGCTCCCTGACTGGTCGTCGTTGCGCCATATGAGGTGACGCTGACCATCGATATCGCAACGCGCGTTGGAATTGCACGCATCAAATCTGCTGCGAATACAACTGCGCCTGTCAGCACCGCGACCAACACGACATCTTTTCCATCCGCGACTTCGACGGAAAGTTCTTGACCAAGCTCACGCACACGGCGCGCGATCGAAGCTTCATCGATGAGCATTTGCTCGATACCTTGATCACGCCAATATGTTGGGACGAGTGGAGAAGTGTTCAAGGATTACTCCCGATTCTTTTCATGATCATCGCTTGTGCGGCTTTTCCGTCGACCGATCCACCCGCTTGCTTGACCACCGCGCCAACGATGCGTCCGATCGCAGCCATTTTCCCAGCGCGAACATCATCGGCTGCTTGCTTGTTCGCAGCGATCGCCGCGTCGACCCACGCTTCCAATTGTCCTTGATCATTGCTGACAATCAGACTCGCGCGCGCGGCAAGTTCTTGCGCTGAATCGGCAGATTCGCAGGCAAGTCCAAAAAGTTGTTCCGCCCCCTGTGCGGAAATGGAACCAGCTTCGCGCATCGCGATAATGTCCGCGATCTGTCGAGGAGTGATGCCCAAATCTGCGATGGCGATCGAAAGTTCGTTCGCTCTACGCGCTCCAGCATTCAGCACGATCTTTGCGACAAGAGTCGATGATGACGCTCCTCCAGCGGCATCCACCGCGGCATCGAAGAAAACGCAAAGTGAAGGAAGGTCCATCAGTTGCCGAAGGTCTTTCTCGCCAATCCCGGCAGCGACATATCGAGATCGCCTTGCGGACGGAAGTTCTCTCATCTCGGCGCGGACTTTCGCAAGCCACTGCGCATCGACTTCAACTGGAACAAGATCAGGATCTGGGAAATATCGATAATCGTGAGCGTCTTCTTTTTCACGCTGAAGGATGGTGACATTGGCAACATCATCCCATCCACGCGTGGACTTCATGCCGCGCCCCTGCTCTCGACCAGTTTCGATCCACTCCTTTGTTTGGCGTTCAACTTCGTGATCGATCGCACCGCGGACTGCTCGAAACGAATTGAGATTCTTGATCTCATTGATTGGAGTACGCACTTCGCGACCATCTGAAAGAGTGAGCGCAAGATTGACATTCGGCTCGAAGCGCATATGCCCCTTCTGCATGATCCCTTCGGTCACTCCAAGAAATCTACAAAGATTGCGCAATTCCTGCGCAAATGAGACAACTTCTTCGGAAGTCGAAAAGTCTGGCTCAGTCACGATTTCGAGCAACGGAGTTCCCGCACGATTCAGATCAACAAGCGATCCATCAAATGCGATACCGCCGGGAAGTTCGTGTCCAAGTTTTCCGGTGTCTTCTTCCAAGTGCGCGCGCACGATTCCAATTCGCTTCGTGGACTCGTCGGGCAGGGTCAGATCGAACCAACCCTTCGCGCACAGCGGCATGTCGTACTGACTGATTTGATATCCCTTGGGCAGGTCGGGATAAAAATAATTCTTACGATCCCACTTTGATTGTGATGCGATCGTGCAATTCAAAGCAAGCCCAACCATCATCGACATTTCTATTGCGCGCCGATTCATGACGGGAAGCGTGCCAGGAAGTGCCGCGACAATTGGATCAACCAATGTGTTTGGCTCGGCCGAGAAAAAATCAGGATGCGCCACATTTGCTGCGCGCGTGAACATCTTTGATCGAGTGGCCAACTCGACGTGGATTTCCAACCCAACGATCAATCTGGAGTTGACAATGCTTGGTCGAGTCGATGCGGTCATATATGGAATCATACGAATTGGTCAAAAGATTTGAAGGCGCTTCAAGCCGCTTGTGTGATAGCGTGATGCGATGTCCACAACGATCAAACTTGCGCTTGTACTGACATTCGCATTGAGCGTGAATGCATGGGCTCAAAGTCCAGAGACTCCCGCCGCTCCAACCACAACAACCCAGCGACCAGAGCGCGACACAACCCGCACGCGTCCAGTCGTTCCCGCGGTTTCGCCAGAAGTCACAGAGCGATTACGGCGCTTTCGAGAAAACACTATCGATCCAAATGAACAACAATCGACGCGAACTGCGTCAGTCACCGAGGCATCAATGCGTCCCGCACGTTTGTATTCCCCTCCACAGGGACCACTTGAAGTCAATATTCGTCGCGGTAGTACAGGCGAGTCTTTGACACTGATGCTCATCGATCGAAATGGAGAAGTTTTGGGAATGGCCAAAGATGTTCAAGGGCGAGTGAATCTGCTCGAAGTCATTTCTGGTATCGACTCGCTCGACCGTGCCGCGTGGTTGCAACTCGTTCAAGCTGATCAGCCTCTTGGATCTCCAATCGTCATTCAGCCAATTCGTGAACCGCCTCCAGTGCGAACGACTCGTGCCACTAGACCAAACAGCACAACAACATTCACGAAAATAATCGGATGGGGAGATCAGCCCTTGGACGCGGACGATCCCACTATCGACGAAGCACGCAAGTCTTGGATTGCTGGTGATCCGCCGATCATTTCTGGATTCAAGATATATAGCGATATGGATGTTCTCATCCGCACGGACCACGGAGAAATTCTCGTCGCACTCGCTCCAGACGAAGCTCCCAGCACAGCGTGGAATTTTCGAACGCTTGCCCGTGATGGCTTCTATGACCGCAGTGGATTTCACCGCGTTGTTCCCGCCGATCGAGAAGGCAAACCATTTGTCATTCAAGGCGGCGATCCAACATTGACTGGAAACGGTGGACCAGGATTTGCGCTTGCGCTCGAACCAAGCACCCTTGCGCACGATTATGGAGTGATTTCCATGGCACGCGCGGATGAGCCGCATTCAGCAGGATCACAATTCTTTTTCGCTCTCGGTCGTGAAGGAACCGCCAGACTTGATGGACAGTATTGCTCTTTTGGCTATGCGGTCTCTGGATCTCGTGTTGTTGATTCGATCGCGGCAACTCCGATTGCGAATATCGCCGAGGGCCGACCAGCGAACATCCCCGTGATATTGACGATGCGACTTGTCGCTGCCCCTGCTCGAATGCCAGGCATCGACCGCCGCCAAGATCGCATCAAGACAACCACCAAGGTTGGCGAAGTTGCGCCGACCGCACGGTGATTGCTGAAAAGTCACTTGCTTAAAAGTAGTGAGTCGCCTTCAAAACGGCGCGAGCATCAAAGAGTGTCATATTTATCGCGCCGCCCGCGCGATTTTTCAACGGGATACTTCTGCGCGTTGATTTGGATTTTTTTCTGCGCCGCGTCGATCAGATCTATGCCGAATGCGTCGGCCATCAACACGCAGAACAAGAAACAGTCCGCAACCTCTTCGCTGACCTTCGCTCGAACTGCGGGATCCGCGGCCATCACACGCGACTCGTCCGTGGACTTCCAGAGAAAAATCTCCAGAAGTTCCGCGGCCTCGAGGCTCAGTCCTTCTGCGAGATTCTTTGCATCATGAAACTGCCGCCAATCGCGTGCGTCGCGAAAGGCGATCATCGCATCACGCAACTGCGCGTAACGATCCCCGCCGCTCGCGGGGGAATCGGTCACGTGGCAGAAACCTTGACCATCTTTGGCGGATTCTTCGGCATTCCATTGCGGTCGCAACTCAACGCGCCGAGTTTTTCGACTGTGTCCATACCAGAAATGACTTTGCCGAACGCCGTGTATTGCCCATCCAGATGTTTGCATCCATCGCGAGTCAAGCAGACGAAGAATTGACTGCCCGCGCTGTTTGGATCAGCTGACCGAGCCATCGAAAGAACTCCAGCTTCATGTCTTCGATTATTGAACTCCGCTTCAACTTCCCAACCTGGACCACCCGTTCCATCGCCATCGGGACATCCGCCCTGAATGACGAAACCAGCAAGAATGCGATGGAAAATCAGACCATCATAAAAACCACTCTTTGCTAACTTCAGAAAATTTGCCGCATGCTTAGGCGCAACATCTTTCCATAATTCAACTTCGAAATTCCCAAGGGATGTTTCGACGCGAGCTGTTGGAAAATTGCTGATTGTCTTTGCCATTGTTTTTGCCGCGACTTTCACTGGTGTCTTTGTTTTCATTGAAGATTTTGTTTTGACAGCCGTTTTTGCTTTTACTGGTGTCTTCGCTTTTGCTTTTGTTTTCGCCGCTGTTTTATTTATTGTCTTTGCCATAATGGTTTAGAGAGGATAGCAATGCGATCGAGGTCCGTGCGAGCCCCCAAAAGTCTCTTACGGTCCGATCCACTTTCCGGCGGTAAGAGGCTGAGAACGAATAGGGCGTAGATAATTTCGCCCTTCAAAAACCGTGACATCGCCAGTCAGCATGACATGATTCGCTTGCGAACTCGATCGTGCGCTTGCGATCAATTGATTCAACATCGCACAGGGCAAAAGTTCGAGCGCGATGTCTCCATTGTCTTGTTGGCCAGAAGCGAAAATAAATCGCCAGGCTCCAGTCAAAGGATCGCGCGTGATCGTTCCGCGTCGACTCTGCACTCGCATCGGTGGAAGTAATGGAACTGCTGAAGGCGTTGCCGCCGAAAGAGTTGTCGTGCGCGCTTCAATCATTGGCATCACACTCGCGGTGAGATCAGTGGCAGGCGCGACTGCGAGAGACGGTTGCTCTGTTCCTGGCGCTGCTGCGATTGCAGGCGCGCTGTTGTCGGCGCTTGAAGGAACAATTGCGACACGTTCATTCAGTCGGCGCTCGAGATCTTGTGCGAACTTTTCTGGATCGACGCTCTGAGTTTCTGTCACCGCAGGTCTCCCAATTGCAGAAGTTGCCGCAGTTGAAACACCCCCCGCAGTTGGAAGACTCTCCGCAGTTGGAGGACTCCCCGCACTTTCGGCAGTCTCTGCAACCAAACGATTTTGCGCGATTTCAAGCGCGCCTTTTGAACCAGGCGGCAAGAGTTTCGGCACCGCGGATCGTTCAACGCGCCGATCCACAGGAACTGCAAATGTTGGCAAGAGAAAATTTCGCTTGCGAAAGACCAAGACTTGCCCACTGACTTCAAACATCGGTGCCGACGTTCCATCTTTGATCGTTGACAGATGCCGCTGAATCATGTCTGCAAGAGGTTCGGCAGGCAAAAGAATCAGCGATCGATCTGCTGCGCCATCGACGCGATCATCAAGTTCAAAAGTCCAAACACCAAAAAATTCGTCGCGTCCAAGTTTTCCAGAAGCACGCACTAGAAATCCACCTTCGGGAATCAATGGCGCAAGAAATTTTCCCGATGCAAGAATCTCCGCCGCTTCTTGGGCTGGAGTGATCACAAGAGTGGAATTCGCCGCAGCGGGTGGTTCGACTTTGGCCCCAGCAATTTTTCCAATCGTTGGCAATGCGGTCGACGGCAATATCGGCGCGGATTCTGCGGGCTTATCTGGCACGATCTGTGGCGCTTGCTGAACAGAAGGCGCGGGCGGAGCCTGTTGCGCAGGAACATTCTGAGCAAATGCAGGCGGTACAAAAAGGGATAAAAAAACTCCGGCGAAAATGTTTCGCTGGAACACGATCACGCTGGTTCGACAGTGACAGTAAGTCCGCGACTTTGCAAACGCTCGCAGATCAACTCCGCGTGTTCGCGGTGCGTGTGCGTGACTTGCGATGCACCTTCGTGATGGATTTCGTTTGTCTTGGTCACAGCGATGTTCATCTCAAGCCGCGCAATCTCCCGCAGGCAGCGAATGACGAAGTCGAATGTATTGATGTTGTCGTTATGAACGATCACGGCCCATGGACCCATTGGACCAGCCCGCATTGGCTTTGGCGCAACAACAGTTTCTGTGGCAGTTTCAGGTGCAGTTTGAGTGGCTTGGCTCATTTTTCATATCTCCTTTGTGACACCAAACAGTTTACGGGAAATCCCCGATTTACACACCATATTTCTAAAATCTTTTTCAACCGTTTGACGGCGAGAGAGATACAAGCCAACATAGTGCTCCCTTGGCCGAGTACCCAAGTGGCCCAAGGGGACGGATTGCAAATCCGTTATTCGTGGGTTCGAATCCCACCTCGGCCTCTTCAACCGCCCCAAACTCAATTTGGGGCGGTTGTTTTTATGGTCACTTTTTTATGGCTTCGCAACCGTACCTGGCGACATTCTTACGATCGACTTGTCGATCTCCCACAAACTGCTTGCGATGCAAGTGAGCAATCCAACGATCGCTATTTTGAAGATCAAACTGACGATGCGGCATTTGCAAGAATTGCAAGAACCCTTGCCTGTTGAGCAACACGATTGTCCTGTACCTGATTCCATAAGTAGTCTCCTTCTGCGGCGAGGATGCCGCAGTGACTCCATCGGCGATTACAGCAATCAAACTTGATCGGAGAAATGCTCTAGTTCTCTTCCGGCCGCGTCCGATCGACTCGCCGCGCAGCACACCAGCACCAAAAACCAGCGACGAGTGCGACGATCAACGGCCAGAGGACAACATTCAGCACAAGCAACCTCTGCCCAAGCGAGTCGACATCCTGACGCAAACCAAATTGCACGCCACGAAGTTCCTTGCGATACGAGTTGACCTTCGTCTGCAAATCCGCCAGTTCTGCTTGTTGCTCGGACGAAAGCAGCATCTGCCCAGATTCCTTGCCCCCACTCTTGCTTTGCAATTGCGCGATATTGATTTCCGCCTTTCGGACTTCCAATAGAAGGTCTTTCTCTCTAGCGATATATCGCGCCTCGGCTGCTTTTCGAATTTCTTCGACGCGCTCGAAAGGTCTACTAAATTTTCCGCGCGAACGAAGCGTTGCAACTGCGGGATCGCCAGCCATGCGTTCAAGCAAGCCGATCATCAGTGGACCGTTGTCAGAAAACGCGCGCTTCATCCCCGATTGCTGATCATCCTGCACCCATGTCTCGTCCGCCAATAAATCGGCGTCGGCAATGATCACGATATTCGCATCACCAATCGTCGGGCCAAATGCGCTTCCAATCGGACCAGTGATTCTTGCCGCCAAGATGCGGCGCACTCCGTCGGGTTTGCAATCGCGAAGCAACTGCTCCGCATCGCCGAAAAATCCCAACTTCAAAGTTTGAATGAGCTGCGAGCGATCACTCGAAAAAATAATCGGGTCGATCTTTGGTGCAATTGCGGGATCCATATCCTTCGCCCGTTGAATCTCCCCAACACTCTTGAAATTGATCGCTTCAAATCCGGTCACAAGCGGATCGGATTGATTGAGCGCATCACGAGTCAGACTGAGCCAAGCGAGATAGTTCAACTCTCGCATCGTTCCTCCCTCGGTAGGCGTCTGAATGCGCGTAGTGAAATTCAAATCGCCGACAGCCATATCGCGAGGAATGTCCAAGCCCCATGCACGCAGCAGAGGAAAATCATAAGTTGTCGCTGAGACTTTCATGCCCATTTCACGCGCATCGGGATGCTGATCGGTTTCTGCGAATGGATCTGCGAGGACTAGTAATGGATGTCCGCCAACTGCCCACGCATCAATCGATCGAAGCATTGACTCGGACAACTTCCGAGGCTGCACCAGCAGAAGCGCATCGATCCCTCTAGGAAGCGTGGCAGAATCCACTGGGATTTCAACAAGATCAAAGAGCTCACGCATTTGCTCGATCACGAATGGGCGCGGACCTGCGGGAGCGGGCGAACCATTCTCCATCATTCGTGGCGGTTGAAGAGGCATGCACGAAAGCAAACCAACCTTCGGTTTGGAAGTTCGACCGACCGTTGCGATGGCCTTCGAGACTTCATACTCGATGAATGAATCTCGTTGAGGTGCAAAGATGGGAATCGATTTCGTTCGTCCAGTCGGTCCAACTGCGACCACACCCAAGATCGCAGTCGCCCCGCTGTTATTGACAGGCGTAACAATAAGACCAGCGGCACGTGCGTCATCTTCGCTTTCGCTGAATGGTTGCGGATTGATGACGCGAATTTCCAACGTTCCCGCGGAGAGATCGACAAGTTCTTCCAGATATTCCTCCACGCGTTGCGAATGCGCGCGAAGCTCTGGAATATCAGCAATCGATTCTCTTGAAACATAAAAATCCAGTCGTACGGGTTCGTCGAGAGTCTTCAGAATTGCGCGGGTCCCAGTGGAAAAACTGTAAAGACCTTCTTTGGTGAAATCCACTCGCCAGCCGATCAAACCAAAAGCCGCCGCCGCATTGAGCGCAATCAACCCAGCCAAAATCAGCAGGATTGTGCCAAGTCCGCCGGCTTTCTTTTTATGCGAAGTCATCGAGAGCCCCTCCAATCAAGTAGGAGCGTGTTGATCCACAGAAATGCAATAGCCACAGAAACGGGATAGAGAAGATCACGCGCATCGAAGACTCCACGGATGAGCGCGTTGAAGTGCACCATGGCGCTCATCGCCGCGACCGCTTCGATGACCGACTTCGGCGCCCACTGCGCGAAGAAATCTAACACCACTGGCAATCCGGTGAACAATAAAATGAAACACGCGGCAACGCCAAGCACAAATGCAACGACTGAATTGCGTGTGCAAGCAGAAAGACACGCACTGACAGAAAGCATCGTTGCGAAGAGCAATGCGGATGCGATGTATCCCGCGAAGATCACGCCGTGATCTGGATCGCCAAGCCAAGAAATCGTGATCCAAAGTGGAATCGTTAACGCAAGCGAGACACATGCAAACGCCCACGCCGCAAGAAACTTTCCGAGCACCATATCGCGCGTGGTCAGCGGAAGCGTCATCAAGAGTTCAATCGATCCACTGCGGCGTTCGTCGGCCCAGAGGCGCATGCCAAGTGCGGGCATAAAGAAAAGTCCCAACCACGGCTGCCACTGAAAGAACGAACGCAGATCTGCTTGACCGCGCACATAAAGTCCGCCCACTTGAAAAGTCAAGAGTGCCGCCATTGCAACAAACATCACCAGAAAGACCGCGGCGAGCGGAGTCGAGAAATATGCCTGGAATTCTCGTCGAAAAACACTCGCAGTTCGTGCGAATGCGGATGGGGTTGGTGGAGGACCTTCGCTCATCTTTTCGCCTTGCGAGATTGTTGACTTTCCAAAGTGTTCTTCGCAGAAGTGAGCGTGCGAAAAATATGATCGAGACGATTCTGACTGACTCCCGGCGGAACACGACTATCAAGTTCCTTTGGCGTTCCATCAAAGACCATCTTGCCTCGGTTGATGATGACCGCGCGCGTGCAAACGGCTTCTACTTCTTCCAAGATATGAGTTGAAAGAATGATCGCGCGATCTCTCCCGAGGTCGCGCACAAGTTGGCGCACTTCGAATTTCTGATTCGGGTCGAGACCATCGGTGGGTTCGTCCAAGATCAAGACTGATGGATCGTGCAAGAGCGCCTGCGCGATTCCCGTGCGTCGCTTGTAACCCTTGGAAAGTGTTTCGATGCGCTGACCACGACAAGGCTGCAAATGCACACGCTCGATTGCGCGGTCCACACGCAGGGCGACTTCCTTTCCTCGATATCCACGAGCTCGCGCGGAGAATGCGAGGAAATCTTCGACGCGCATTTCGGAATATGCCGGCGCGCCTTCTGGCAAATATCCAAAGTTGCGCTTTGCACCAAGCGGGTCGAGAGCCAAATCGATTCCAGCGATTTTTATTGTTCCTGCATCAGCCTGAAGAAAACCAGTCAGCATGCGCATCGTGGTCGACTTTCCAGCGCCGTTTGGTCCCAGAAAACCAAGCACTTCACCGCGAACGACGGAAAGGTCAATCCCGCGCACTGCTTCAAGCGATCCGAAATTTTTACGAAGCCCGATCGCTTCAATCAAAGCGGGTTTGTTTTCCACAAGAAGTGTTTTACCACGATGCAAGGAGAATCGTCAGATCAGTACCGTCGACAATTCCATTGCGATTGATATCCGCTGTCGGGTTGCTTGAATTCCAAGCACCAAGCACGATCGCAAGATCGACCCCATTGACAACGCCGTCATTATTGACATCAGCTGGATTTGATGATGGCGGATTGAATGTCACAATCAGCTGTGGATTATTCGCGCCTGCTTGACGAGATTCGAAGCGTTTGACGGACTGAAGGGTGACTTCGTTTCCCAAGACGGCCCAACCAAAGTTTGTAGCCGGCTGATTCACCCACTCTTGGACATCCGCCACCATTCGAGCGGTCGAGCCCCAGACATACCACGCGACATTTGTGACATTTGTGGAAGCTGATGCGACAGTAATGAACTCTCCCCCTGGAGTGGGCCAAGGCGACGAGGGATAAAATCGATTGATCCACGTTGCGTCGTTTGTCTGTGCGGGCGCACCGCCACCACCGAAAGCAAATGAAGCCCCTTCGCCCCAAGAGAGAGTCGACTTGTTGAGAGAAACTGTGTATGTCCCCCCTTGCGATTGACTCATATAAAGTTTCAGTTGAACGCTTGTCACAACAGAGCCTGCAGGAATGCTTTGAAAATCAAACTGGATCAAACCACGGCGCAAAAATCCGCCGCCTTGATCTCCCACTCGTCCAGCATAAATGTTGTACGCAGCACCAAGCGCAAGCTGACTTGAGGTGTCCGAAATGAGCGTGGCATCTTTCACACTGCCGAGCGTGACAGTCGTTGCGCTCGCATTCAATGCAAAGTGAAGAGTTGTCGCGATCGCCAAACACATCGACCGTGAACAGACAAAAAGTTTCATCCTGTCCACCCCGACAGCAATGCCGTGAGATCAGACCCGCCAACCGATCCATCAAAATTCAAGTCGCCCACGCCAGTCCCTCCCCAATTCGCGAGCATCGCCGTGAGATCAAGTCCATTGACAAGGTTGTCGCCATTGATGTCCGCGCCGAAAATCACTCGAGCAGTGACGATGATAGAAACACTCTTCTCGACAAAAGAACCACCAGAGTCCGTTCCGCGCAACGTGATCAGATGAGTTCCAGGATTGAGCGTTGACACGAGAATTTGCCGACCAGTTCCGATTGCGCCTGCGATTGACGAAGTCCATTTGAAACCAGTATCAGCCAAGAACTGATCTTCCAAATCCCAACCAGAAGCGTGCAACAGGATTGACGCGCCGAAGGGATATGACTGGCTGGCATTTGGGGAAATCAGATGAATGTCTGGCGCGTTGACAAGCCAAGAATTCGACCAGTTCGAATCGCCTGCGATCGATCCTTCGTGGAGCACCTTTGCCCCGGATGAATCTGGCCCAAAATCACCCAAAGAAGTGGGCATTTCCGCATCAACCACATTCAATCCATCCGTCACACGAACCTTGACAATCCCCTGCCCGATTTGTGCGACTGGGAAATCGGAGAGCGCAAATTTTATTGACGATCCGCGCTGATTTACTCCCATCGCGGACCAAGATTGACCGCCATCGCAACTCAACAAGATGTCCGCGGAGAGTGCGTCGCCATCCGCGTCGGTTGCATTCCAGAAAAGTTCGACGAATGGACCAACGCCACTGTGACTCGCAACTTCCACACCATCGATCATTCGACTTCCAAGACTGGCGATATGCGGAGCAGATGCAGTGCGCGTTCGAGTCGCCAACAAATCACCACTCTTCAAATCTCGCAAATCGATCCGTGCAGGTTCTTGATTGGCAACTGTCGCGGGAATAAGAATCGAAACTGCAGAATTGGCGTGGAGATGAGGTCGACCATTCACGCACTCTGCGCATGATTCACGGGTCGTTGCGGATTTCCATCGAACGCTCGAGAGCAAATCTCCTCCTGCTGCGAATGATTGCAACAATACATCGCCTTTGGGATCATCGGCCGTCGGCGAAGCGAGATCGATTTGATTGACAGGGAACAATTCAATTCGACTTGCTTTGCGACCGATCTGATGCTGATACGAACCGCTGATTTGCAGAACACGCTGGGCATCAGACGCGGGATTTTCGCCACCGCCTGGCGGAGCAAACGCAGTGCACTGCGAACGAGTGTCGGTCAGGCAATCGAGATATGTTCCAGAATCAACCCACGCCACATTCGTCAACTGCCCCGCGACCATCACGTCGAATTGCGAAGTCGCGTGAGTTTGACCAAGATTCAGAGGACTTGCGAGATGATGTTCGACATCGAATCCAACTGTGGCAATGGTATTGTTGGTGTGATTTCTCCCCCAACAATGGCCAATTTCATGCGCAAATGTGCGCTGAAAACGCGTTGATTCTGTATTGCCGAATGCTGCGTCTCCTGGAACGCCGTTCGCCTGACCATTGCCACTGAAGGGATTTCCTGGCAGCCAACCATAGATGAACTCTGGCCTCGCGTACCCCGCGGCGGGAATCGTCGTCAGGCGAATTGTCTGAAGGGACGAAAGGAGCGCCGTGCTGCTGGAGTTGATATCTGTTGTCCAATTCAACGGACCAATTGGAGAGCGGTGATAGTTCAACTCCGCCACCGCATAGATGCCACGCATAAATGCATCGCCAATGCCAGGCTCGATGGTTGCAGCAACTGGTTGTCCGCCACCAGGGGTGTAGTTGATCGAGACATAAGCGATATCGAGCGTCTTGCGACAAGAGAATACTTTGTTGCTCAAGAGAAAAAGATTGTTTGCTTCATTCGATTCTGCGATCTTGTTTAGCGGATCAAGCACGACCTCGAAATCGACATCGGTGCTGACTGGGGCAACGATCGTGAAATTGATCGTGTCATTGACATTAAAAACATTTGGCGTGATCGGCGCTGTGATCGGACCGTTGCGCGAGAAGAAAGGCGAACCTGTCATTTGCTGACCGCCGACATACACCCGCAGAACAGCATCAACATTTGCCTGCGATGTTGTTTGCCCAGTAACCGCAACTTTGACCCGCACCATTGTTGGACGACCACCGACCAATGTTGTTGTGCCAAATTGCGCGCCTTGCGTCAGATCAACGCTTGTCACTGCAAGATCGCCAGCCATTGCGCTGGTCGCGAATACACTCGAAACGAGCGCAAACGCGATCAACTGAAATCGTGGGGAAAGCTTGAGGTGTGAAGATCGAGATGTAGTTTGAGTCATAGTTTTACTTTCTCTACTTAAAAAATACAGCGCAGATTATCCCCAATTACCCAACAAAATTGCCAAGTCAAGGCCATCAACGAGGCCAGACAAATTGATGTCAGCAGATCCAGGACCGCCCCACTGTGCAAGCAAAATTGCGAGGTCAATTGCATTGACCATTCCATCGCCGTTGATATCGCCTGGTCGTGGCGCCGACCCAATCGTGATCGCGATTGTGAAACTCAAAGTCGCATCGCCTTCGCCGGGGATGTTCTCGTCGGTGGTGAGCAAAGTCCCGCTGACATTTGTAAGACCAACTGGAAGCCCAACTGGATTCACGCGCAGATGCAGAACACCGGGCGTTGCCATGATCGACTGCGGCAAAGATCCAACAACCGAAACTGGAGAGCCTGTTGGCAACTGAACATAATCCGCGTCGAGCATCGCCTGCAGAGTTCCCCATCCAAAGTTGCTCAGCGGCACATCAACATTCACAACGCCGCTGCCAACTGGAATCGCGACCGGAACAGTGATGGCCGTCGCGATCGAAGTCGATTGCCAAGATGGTTTCGCCCGTGAGACAATCGAACATTCCGCAGGCATTACGATTGCCGCATTTTGCGCGCCTTCGGAAGAACTTGTGGCCTGTACTTCGACCTCAAGCAAACCAACTGTTCCAGTATTCAATAGTAGATTCGCCGTGGCGAAAGCTGGCGAGAGTGGCGCGATACCACTGACGCTGCCCGTCAGACCATTTATTCCCGTCACGACATAATCAAGTTCATCCGCGCCCAGCGGAGTGACGACTGCCGCGACATTTTTCACTTGAACTTGCGCCACCACGGATGCGCCTTGGATCACGCGAGGCGGAATTGCAAGAAGCGTCGCAGACATCACCGCGGGAACTTGATAATCCACAATCACTGGAATGTGATCGGATGCATTGAAGAGTGCGAGCGCAAGTGCGTTTGAACGCGCTGATTCTCCAGAATAATAAGAGTTTCCATTCGTATTGATCGCGAGGTTGTAATGCAAACCGTCGTTGCCGAAAGATCGATATGTATTGGAGATCATGCTGATCCCTTCACCATCGGTGACTGCGGCAGTCGCAAGATGAAGATCGAATCGATCATCCATACCACCGCCGACGAGCGATCCGCTTATGTCGCGTGGACTTTGAGTGTGTTTGATTGCATTAGAACTTCCACCCCACGACCCACTTCCAAGAGCGTCGAAGGCTTGCGCATTTCCACCCGCCAAGAAAGTGAGATACGCAGGCTCGGTGTTGTTGTACACATTAAAGTCACCGGCAAAAATCGCGCGCACTCCACGACCAAGCGCATCCGCGTTTGCACGCACAGCGAGCGCGCCTTCTTGGCGGTCCGCTTCAAATCCAAGCGATGCCTTCAAGTGCGTGCTGTACACATACAACTGAGCCGCGGTCGAGGTGTATCCGTTCAATCTGAAAAGCCAGCGATCTGAGTTGCGGTTCGCACCTGTAGAAATGTCGGCGTGTGACGCCGTCGTCTCCGAAAAGGTTTGAATTCGGTAAAAGGCACACTGCGCTCCTGACGCGCTGTCTTCACTTCCCGAAGTGGTATATGTCGCACGGGTGTAAGTCGCTCCAGCGGGTGCCGCCGCGTTGACCAATGACTGCAATTCCCCGACATTGCTAGAACTGACCTCTTGAAAAATGAAAAGATCAACGGGCTTGGCCCAACCTGCCTTATTATCAGAATGGATGGCGGCAAGCACCTGCTGGAACGCGGATCCATCTCCCGCCATGCGGGCGCAATTGTAATTGACAATCCTCAACTGCCCGAATGCGGGAGTTACCACAGATAGAGTCATAAAAGCCACAGCGAACACCGTGGTGGTTCGTGATGCGAAACTCATATATACAACATAGTCCCAAAATTCGACCCGTGACGCATTTTATTTGAAAATCGTCTACAAATATACCCCCCCCCAACTGGAGAAACCTATGAAAATGACATTTGGACCCATTCTCGCACTCGTCGGCTCCGCTTTGATTGCATTTCCTGCTCAGGCGCAGCAATTGACCCCAGAGATATTCACCTTGGACAATGGGATGAAATTCATTCTCATCCCGCGCACCGACGAGCCAAACACCATTTCAGCTGGATGGTTGGCAAAGGTAGGCAGCGCCAACGAACGCCCTGGCATCACAGGCATTTCCCACTTCTTCGAGCACATGATGTTCAAGGGAACCAACACCATCGGAACTGGTGACGCCAAGAAGGACGCCGAGTTCCGTGCCCGGCAGAAGGCTCTCCGAGATGCGATGAATCAATATGTGTGGACCACTCAATATCAACGATTTTTCTTGGGTGAAATTGATGACCCGTGGAATGCCGCCAATGACACGCCAGCATTGGCGAAGATGCGAAGCGAACTCAAGACTTCGATGGAAAGTCAACAAGGCCGAGTGAACACGACGGCGCTTTCCGCACTGAAAACAGAATTGGGAAAGGTCGACGCGAAGTCGGCGGATGCCGCAACGAAGACCACCGAGATCAAAGCGCAGATCGCCGCGCTCGAATCGGATCAAAAGAAAATTGGCTCGATCATCAAAGACGAATTCGACCAGATTTATACAAAGGGCGGCGGAAGTCGAATGAACGCATTCACTTCGTATGACCTGACATTTTATTTCATCACCGTCCCAAGCAATAAATTTGAACTCTGGTGCTGGATGGAAAGCGATCGCTTGAATGACAGCGTTTTCCGCGAGTTTTATAGCGAGCGCGATGTGGTGCACGAAGAACGCCGCCTGCGAACTGAGAGCACGCCAACAGGTGCCTTCCAAGAACAATTTGATGCGATGTTCTGGATGTCCAGCGGATATTCATGGCCCGTCATCGGATGGACGAGTGATCTGAATTCGTACACGATGGACGAGGCGATGAAGTATTGGAATATTTATTACCGCCCGAACAATCTCGTTGGATTTATCGTTGGAGATTTCAAGCCCGCCGAGATCAAGCCGCAGATCGAGTCGTATTTTTCCAGACTGCAAACTGGAACGACTCTTCCACCGGCGATCATCACACTCGAAGCCAAGCAAATGGCCGAGCAACGGATGAATGCGGAAGCTGATTGCCAACCGCAAGTCGAAATTCGATACCACACGGTTCCATTTCGCCACGCTGATTCATATCCACTGGACATGATGTCGCAAATCCTCAACGGTCGAACGGGGCGTTTGTATAAGTCGATGGTTGAAGGAACGCAGATCGCTTCGAGCACTTCGGCCCAGCAAGACAGTCGCAAGATCGCTGGATTCTTCGCCTTCAGCGCGGAGACCAAAGGCGATGGCACGCCTTCGCAACTCGAGCAGGAGTGGTACACGCAACTCAAGCGCCTGCAGGATGAACCCGTCACCGAGACCGAACTGCAAAAGGTGAAGAATCAAGTTGCAGCCGATTCTTATCGAGGATTGCAGGCAAATTTTCGCTTGCTCGTCGGAATGGCAATAACCGAAGCGCTTGGTGGCTGGGAAGAAATCAACGAAAGCCCGAAGAAACTGCAAGCAGTGACCGCCGCGGATATTCAGCGAGTCGCCCGCAAGTATTTCGATGTCTCCAATCGATCTGTTGCGACATTCACGCGCAAGGCTGCTGCGGCAGGTGGCGCTGATGCCCCGGTCGAAGATCCAGAGATTGCAAAGCTCCCTGCTCCAATGCAAGCACGAGCCAAGCAGATGGTCGCGCAAATTATGAAGGAGACCGATCTGAAGGGTTTGCAAGAAGGCATGACTCAAATGGAAGCGCAGGCGGCTCAAGTGCCTCCACAAATGAAACCCATGATGGATTTCATGCTCAATAAAATGCGCGAGCGTATTTCGCAACTCGAAAATGCTGGAGGTGCAAAGTGATTTTGACCAAGACTCCATCGAACATCAAACAGGAGACAAACATGAACATCATCAAGAACACATTGTCCATCATCCTCGCCGCTTCATTCGCAGCGAGCGCATTGGCGGGGGCAACCATTCCCCCACGACCTGAAACCATCACCTATCCACCGCTGACTTTCACCCCACCAAAGGCGAGTGAATATCGAACGACTCTTTCCGATGGAACGACTGTTTTTATGGTGCCAACACACGAGTTTCCGCTCATAAATATGACGATCACATGCATGGGCGGAGCGCATCTGGATCCTGCCGATCGTGCTGGTTTGGCGGCAATGACTGCGTCAATGATGCGTAGCGGCGGAAGCGAAACGATGAGCGCAGATGAAGTCAACGAGAAACTGGAATTCATGGCGACCAATCTCAGCATTCGCGGTGGCGACTGGAATAGTTCCGCATCGATTGACTGCTTGAAGTCCAACTTTGATGCAAGCCTTGCAATTTTGATCGATCTTCTGAAGAGCCCAGGTTTCGACGAAGCCAAGTTCAAGATTGCCAAAGGCGATGCGATGGAAGGTCTGAAGCAACGCAATGACGATGCGGCTTCTATCAGCGCGCGCGAATGGGGATATCTGGTCTATGGCGAAGACAACTTCGAATCTCGCCAACCAACTGGCGCAGGTCTCGAGGCGCTGACCGATGACGAAATGGAAGATATGGCCGAGAAGATTTTTCACCCTGGCAACATGATCATTTCGATCTTTGGTGACTTTGATCCCAAGACGATGCCTGCGACACTTGAAAAAGCGTTGGCAGGATGGAAGAAGGGTCCGAAAGTTGATCCGCCATCCGCACCCACTCACCAAATGAAGCCTGGCGTTTATTTTGTCGAGAAAGATATTCCCCAAGGAAAAGTCACGATCGGAATTCGCTCGATTCAGCGGGAAAATCCAGATTTTTATGCATACACCGTGATGAATGAAATTCTCGGCGGAGGTGGATTCTCCAGCCGCATTATGCAGCGTGTTCGAAGTGACGAAGGCTTGGCATACAGCGCAGGATCTGGATTCCGTGCAGGCCCTTTCTATCCTGGTATTTTCCGGGCGGCTTTCGAAAGCAAGAGCCCCACTGTTGCTCTGGCGGCGAAATTGATCTTCGAAGAATTCGTTCGTATGCGTACAACCCTTGTCAGCGCATCCGAACTTGAGACGGCGAAGAATTCTTTCATCGAAACTTTTCCTTCAACCTTCGCTTCCAAAGCAGGAATGCTTGGCGTTTTTGTCAGTGACGAATGGACGAACCGACCTGCGGGATACTGGGAAAATTATCGCGAGAAGATTCGCGCAGTCACCCCAGAGGACATTCAGAGGGTTGCGCAGAAATATCTAGACCCTTCAAAAATGACAATTCTTGTTGTTGGCAAGTGGGCAGATATTTCCAAAGGCGATCTGCAAGGTCGCGCAACGATGGAACAGTTTGGTCCCGCAATCCAATTGCCGATGCGTGATCCAATTTCGCTCAAGCCCATCGCAACTTCTGCATCTGCCCAGCCTGAAGCAACAGCTCAGCCTGCGGGCAAGGCCCCAGCAACTGGAGGTTGAGCGAGTAGTCGATTTGATCACTGTTTCCCGAGCGCCCAGCGCAATTCGGGCATTTGCAGTATTCGTGCGCCAACAAAAAATGTTCCGCCGCCGAGGATGACCATTCCCATCAACACGCTGGCCATCACCAGCCAACTTGCTTCGCTTGGCGCGAACATCATTGCTCCCGCAAGCACGCCGCCCATCACGGTGGAAACGAGAAGCGTGCGCAACCAACTTGTGCGCACATCGCCAGTGATCATCGGACCAACACGACGCGCGAGCAATCTTTCCAAGATGATCATTTGCAGTATTGCACACAATGCAGTGGAGAGCGCGAGGCCCGCCGTATTGAGCGGAGTCCAAATGAGCGTGATGTTGAGAATGAAATTGAGCGCCACCATGCTCACCGCAACCATGACTGGCTTCATCGGTTCGCCGCGAGCATAAAACGCCCGAGTCAAAACTTGGTTGGCGCTATAAGCCCAAATCGCAGGCGAATAGGCCAGCAAGATTGTTGCGACTCGCTGGGTGTCTTCTGGGGAAAACGATTCGCCTTGAAAAACTGTTGCGGTCAGTGGAACGCGCAGCAACATCAAGCCGATGCTGGCGGGAAATCCGATGAACATCACCAAACGCAGAGCGCGCGCCATCGAGTTTCGAAACGCCGCTGGATTGTTCGCCTCACGCGAAAGCTGCGGGAAAATAGCTGTTGCGACTGATATTCCAAAGACTCCAAGAGGAAATTCATACAACCGCTGCGCGAATGAAATCGAAGCCATCGATCCTTCTTGAAGCGGATATGCGATTCCAAAAATCGTCGGACCAATCAAGGTTGGATAACTTGCGATCAGGCCATCGACAAAAGTATTGACCTGCAAAACTCCAAGTCCAAGCGCCATCGGAATTGCTTGGCGAATGACCTGCGTGAATTTTTGTCGCGACTCGGGACAGATCACACCGCGTTCAATTTCAAGTCCACGAAGCGACCACGCACTCCAGATCCATTGCAAGATGCCTGCCACCAACACACTCATCGCGACAATTGTGATGTGCGTGTTCTGGTCGATTTGATCGAAACCGATTCGTCGCATCACGGATGGTGCCAAGCCCACGCTCGTCAACACGATCATCAAATTGAGAATGATTGGCGCAGCAGCAGTCGGACCAAATCGGTGATGCACCTGAAGCACCGCTCCCATCAATGCGACCAGACAAATCAATGGCATATATGGAAGAAGAATCCCGACCATGCGCGCCGACAAGATCGCAGACTCCTGTCCGCCGGTTGGCCAGAAAATCCACAATATGACTTCGCCCAAGATGCAGACTGCGGCGAGAAAGACTGCCACACGCGAAAGGACCATCCGAGCAAGCGCCCTGCCCACCGCCGGATCTCGATCCTGAACTTGGGCATACACAGGCAAGAAACTTGAAGTCAACGCACCTTCGCCGAAAAGGCGGCGAAAGAGGTTTGGCACCATAAATGCGAATGAAAATGCATCGGTGACCACTCCAACGCCAAAGACACGACTCATCGCTGCGTCGCGAGCCAATCCAGTGATTCGGCTGAGGAACGTCAACGCGGAGACGGTTCGTGCATGAAACTCAAAGCTTCTGGCCATGGGAGAAGGTAGATTTACCCATCGGCTCAATGAGACCATTTCCACCAATCATCGCCACGCTTGTTCTGATTGTGGCATTGCCACTTTTTCAACTCGGCTGCAGCAGCCCGCCGGAAATGGTTCTGGAAAGTGATATCCCAAATGTTCAGGGACTCGAACCGATCATCACCCGCGATATTCAGCGCAGTGGCCAACAAGTCGATACGGTCGAAGTGCTATACCGCGGCGATATCACCGCGACGCAGAAAAATGTTCAAGCGACCCGAGATCGCTTTGATGATGCTGGTTGGAGCTTTATTTCTCAGCAAGCCAGAGGAAACACAACTGTGCTGAACTTTGCGAAGGATACGCGCACAGCGAGAGTCGAAATCGCGCTCAACCAAATTGAGCCGATGATGAGCGCCGCAGTACTGCAGGTTCGTCCAGCAAGCGATGCAACTTTTTCTACCGCACCATCAACTAGCATTCCTCTCGCTCTGCCGACAACTTCGCAATCTGATTTGCTTGAAGGTTTCGCTCCGCCTCCCAACAAATAGCCCGCGATCTCATCGACCCAATGCGCCAACTGCTTCTGCGGCGATGCGACCCGAGCGCATTGCGCCATTGATCGATCCATCGGCGACATGATCGCCCGCAAGAAAAAGTCCGTCGCCTTGATCCATTTTCGGACGCGCCGCGAAATCCTGTGGATATTGTCGAGGGAGAGCGTGTCGAATTCGATCGATGCAAAAGAGATTCCATCCGCGGGTTGATTCTGCTGAAAACCATTTCGACATTTGCGAGCGTGCAGAACGCTCGAGATCTTCGTCGTTGAGTTCGAGAGAAACTGGATCGATCACATTACCGCTGATCAGGCTCGTCCCCTCTGGCGCATATCCAGCGACGACTGATGTCGGAGAGCACAGATGATTCACCGGACCATCGCCATCTCCATCGAGAAGCAAGATCGGTTCGCGAAGTGGAAACGGAAGTTGTGCGGATTCGACTCGCCAAGTGATCGCCGCTGTCGAACACCATGCACGCAAAGGGAGCGATGGGAGCAGCGACCGCGCACCATCAGCATCAAGTGCGATGATGATGGCATTTGCGTCGTGTGCCTGACCAACATTCGTCGTGACACGCCATCGAGCTGAAGTCGCGCCATCTCCGACGCGATTGATTTCGCGCGCAGCCGTCCGCATGCGTATCCGCTCATTTGGAATCTGAGCAATCAGTTGTTGGGCAATTGCGCCCATTCCTTCGCGTGGAAGTGCTGCTGCACCACGCGCAAACATTGCCAAGCGAAACTCGAATGCGGCGGCATCACTGCCAAGCGTTCCATCGAGAAAAACTCCACCGAAAAATGGTCGAAAGAATTGATCAATAAGTTGTTCAGAGACTTTCATCCGACGCAACAAATCGCGCGCTGAAAATCCATATGACGCATCTGGATCGATCACCGAACGACCAAACGCGGCACGCATTGCAACAGGAAGAATGCGAAAAGCGTCGGTCGCGCCGATTGCGCCAGTCAGCGCAGAAATCACGCCACGAATTGGATGGCGCAGAGGATTCGCAACTCGAACGAATGCTCCGCCGCGCTGTATATGCGCTCCGGACTGAAAAGTGCGCAAATCGAGCTGTTCAAGGTCGATCATGCCGCGCAATTCTGGATATGCCGTCAACAATACCGCGAAGCCACGATCAATTCTGCATCCATCGATCACTCGAGTTGCGACTCGACCACCAAGCCGATCGGATCCTTCGATCAATGTCCAGTCGAGACCTCGTCGCTGGCAGTGGATTGCCGCGCAGAGGCCAGCGACTCCTCCTCCAATGATTACAACTTTGTTGGGCGCCATAGATCGATCCTATTCTGTGATTCGAACAAATTCCGTAGCGCACTCTGGACAAATCCCAACTTCTCTCGAAGTGGATGTGCCCTGTAAATCATGACCACACGCAATGCACTTCGACCCCTCTTTCGCCAAAAATTGACGGTATGGCACGGTCATAATTCGTGCAATCAACGCAATCCCCACAATAATAATTGCGTACGAGCACAAATCTGAAATGTCAGTCGTGAGCCATTGATTGCCAACATATGTCAGAACCGCCGAGAAAAAGAGAACGGAGATGATTCCAATTGCTCCACGCAGCGTAAGAACAGCTCGACTTCGCCGGGAGGAAAATTCAGCGCCTCGTCGCACTTGTGCGATAGGCACCCACTGCGCATACCGCCACTTTTCACCACATCGGCCGCAGTTTCCAGCAAGCGCGGTGCCTTCATTGGGAATATTTTGCCCGCAGCGAAAACACATTCGCGCACGACTCATGCGTAAGACAGCAGCGCGCAAAGCAGAACGCCATGTCAGATAGATTGCAACTGCAGCAAAGAAAACACCGCCCAGAAATGCACTCTGCCAAGGATGGTTGTCATGCAAGAGTAGTTTGCCGACGGCCATT
>SXGR01390251.1_pt1 | contig 23513 bp, 24 predicted proteins | sample 3174711 | NCBI WGS metagenome assembly SXGR01 (sample SAMN11356860, study PRJNA531348) | freshwater metagenome | isolation source: freshwater sample F1-60 | place: China: Fuxian Lake, Yuxi | collected 2017-12-25 | reverse complement strand
GGCATTGTCCCAGCAGTTGCCGGATCGGCTCATGCTACAGGTCACGCCGTGGTCGGCCAGGAGCCGCTGGAAGGGCTCACTGGTGTACTGGCTCCCCCGATCCGAGTGATGCAGGACGGCCTCAGGCTTGCCGCGCCGCCAGATCGCCATCACGAGGGCATCCGTGACCAGTTGCGTGGTCATGGTCGCCTGCATCGACCAGCCAACAACCCGCCGAGAGAACAGGTCCACGACCGCGGCCACGTAGCGCCAGCCTTCAGCGGTCCAGAGATAGGTGAAATCGGCGACCCATTTGCGATTGGCTGCCGCGGCCGTAAATGTCCGGTCGAGCACATTGGGCGCGACAGCGTTTGTTGACCGCACGCCAGGATCCGATGGCATCTGCCGACGCCTGGGGCGGGCGCGCAACGCCGCCTGTCGCATCAGCCGCTCAATCCGATGTCGGCCGCAGGAGACCCCGTCTGCCAGGAGATCGTGCCAAACACGCCGGGCGCCATAGGTACGATCGCTCGCGAGGAAGCTGGCTCGCACCCTCGTCAGCAGCTGATCGTTGGCCCTCGCCCGGGCACTCGGCGATCGGGTTCGCCAGGCATAGAAGCCTGCCCGCGAGACCCCGAGCGCCTCGCACAACCAGTCCGTCGGCCAGATTCCTCGGTGGGTCGCGATAAAGGCGAACGTCACAGCGCCTCTTTCGCGAAGTAGGCCGCGGCTTTTTTAAGATATCGCGCTCCGCCTTTAACTTGAGGACTTCACGGCGAAGCCGGGCGAGTTCCGCCTGCTCAGGCTTCATTTGCCCCTGGCCCGGAAAGGCCTGTGACGCATCGGCGGCAGACTCCAGCACCCATCGGCGCAACACCGTCCCATGCACGCCCAAATCCCGCGCGGCTTGCGCCACCGTCACCCCACGCTCCTGGATTAACTTGACCGCCTCCACTTTGAACTCTCGCGTAAACTTGCGTCGCTCCATGCCCCACCTCCGGGTTCATTCATACACCTAACTCGGTGTCTTTGAAACCGGCAGCAGCCCAAGGCCGGGGTACCACCGCGACCTTCTTCCGTCTGCGTTGCAGAAGCGAGAGTCCTTCGTCACGATAATAGAGCCGCTCCACCTTGCTTGTGATTCACAGCCAGCCTTCCACCGTAACCGGACATAGATCCCGGGACACCCATACCGCCTCTTGGTTTCTGCAATCTCTCGGATCCGTGTCCATAAGGCCGCATCCTCTTGACGCCGACTACGGTATCGCAGCGTATTCCGATCCAATTCGAGCAACCGACAGACCTGTCACTGGCTCAGCCCAAAGCGCTCGGCTATCCACTGCGCCGCCGTTCGCTTCGCCTTGTACGCTGCCAGTTTTTGCGGTGACTGCCTTCAGCGCCTGAATGTCCAGCGCTTGCTCGGCGACCACCTTCTTCAACCGCCGGTTTTCATCCTCCCGCTGGCGGAGCTTCTTCACATCACTGACTTCAAGCTCGGCATATTTCGCTCACCGCTTATAGAACGTGGTATCCAAGATGCCGTGCTTGCGGCAGAACTCCTGAACCCTAAGGCCCGCTTGGGCGTCCTTCAACACCCCAATGACTTGCTCCTTCGTCTGCCGTTTTCTGGTCATGGGCCCCTCCTGTGGGCCCCATCTCAGCATAGCCGGACTTCCTAGCCAATGGTCTAGCTTTCTGGAGGAAGGTCAAAAGGTGGCGTCACTCACTCCGAACTGCCGACACAGATCGCCGATTAAAGTGCCAGCGTCGACCTGTCGGATCGCGTACACGATCTGTTCCTCTGAGAACTTCGACCGCTTGACAGGTCCACTCCTTCCATCAAGAACCGCCGACGCTGTCAGCTTACTCTAGATTTGAATCGCCGTCGTTTTCTGGGGAAACGTCAAGAGGGAAGGTCACCCAGCGATACGGATTACTGGCATGAATGTATGAGCGCATCGGTCGTAGCGGGCATGAACACGTCGCCAGTCCTTAAGACTCCAAAACATATTCTCGATTTCGTGACGCTGAGGTAGAGCGTGCGGTCAGGGTCGATCGTCTTTTCCTGGTTGAATTTTGAAGGGAATGCAAGCTGTGATACTGCATGCAGCAAGAGCCTTGCCAAACCAGTCGGCACGCACAATCAACAAGATTTCTGAATGATGTTGCGCGATCACGCATTCCGTGCCGCGATGAAATGAAATTAGACGTCGACACTTGCCACATATGAACTTACCGCAAACCAACGCTGCGCGCTGCTGGCGGGCGATAAGGTGACGCAGTACGACATAGAGTCAATAATTTCATGATGGGCTATCTGGCGCGCGTTGAGCTCTGCGAGCTGAAGGGGCATTGCTCAACGAAAAATTTTCTCGATGCCACATCGATCTATCATTCGCCCTCACCCGTGAAAGCCATCCGCGTACCAGTGCTATACCACACCGTGCATACGCCGCATAAGGGCATACTAATTTTCTTTCCGTCCGAATGGATTCTCCGAACCTCTTGGAACTTCAGGCTATTAAAAATCTCAATCGGCGGCGTTTGATTGACATTGCCAATTGGCATGATGCCCGAAGCCAGTCTTGTGCGCAAAGAACGACATCGCCGTTCACCATAATATAAAGAGTATCAAAGACATAGCGACACGGGGCTTCGTCAATGACCGGATCTCGAACTAAGAGTTGGAGATGGAGCTCTTCGTTGGGAATGTCGCCACTCCAGTCGTGCATGTCATGACAGATGATCTGATCCTTGCGGCTTTTGGAGAAGCAAGGTAACCAGTGGTGCATATAATCATTCCATTCATGACGATTAGCATTCTGGCGGATAAAGCGTAAAACAAAGCGGGTTGCATAATTGCCTCGGTTACGCTTCTCAACCATTTCCTCGCAGTTCCGAACCACTCGATCAAAGTTGGTCCCCTTGCGGATACTTTCATGGACTTTGGCCGTGGCTCCATCAATACTAAAGATGACGGTGTCAATTTTACTTTCGAGAAGCTCATCCTGCTTCTCGCCTCGAAGTGGATCCGCGTTGGTGGAAATGGCGATTCGCCGAAAATTCCGCTCCTTGGCATAGCGAATCCTCTCGAAAATGTGCGGATCCAAAAGAGGCTCTCCCAGGCCCCACAAATCCATTGTTTCAATCTGATTTACGTAAGGAACCAAGTCGTCAATGACACGACGAAATGTCTCCATGCGCATGGCACCTTTTTTTCTCGAAGTTTTAGCATCGATATTACACATCGTACACTGTGCGTTACAGCCAAAGATGCTTTCGATGTTGAGACGCTTGGGAACAAGCAAATCAGACATTACACGAGATCCTCCCCACTAACTCCGGAACTGACGTGAGAACACACGTTTTACTAACTTCAGATAAATAGCTAGCTGCCATCTTCATGGTATATACCACAATACATAGGCTAGATCAGGGATGCACAACTAATCAAACACCGGAAATCTAAAAACTCCGTAGACATCACTCATCGACTGACGGACCCACCCCCGCCTTCTTTGAAAAATGGTTCATGAGCAAGGACTATATTGATAAGTTCGTTCTTACTGTTGACAATCGGAAGAACCGTGACCTTTTCTTGTGAGATTATCTCCCTCTGCACCTGAATATTCGTCTCCATTGTCTTCTGACAGTTAATATTCATAATTTTTTCGACGGGTGCAATAGGAAGTACATCTTCTAGAAATGCTCGCCTAATATCTCCATCACTAACTGTCCCAACCACTTTGCGGCCATCCAAAACAATCACTACCCTGTGCTTATTTCTCGTAATTTTCTCCATGGCCGTCCGCACAGTATCAGTGGAAGCTACTGCATAGTCTCCAAAATCTTTCACGTATCGCCTCCTAGTACGCAAGCTGCTTCCTAAGCAACTTCTCATCAACGGGAATGTCTCTTAAAACATCAACAATTCTTTTTGAAACCTCACCATCACCCATGTACGGATTCGAACTACTCCGTCGCAACCGCGCGAGAAAGTTAGGAGACATGGCGCGCTCAATAGCTTTCTTAATAGCGCTCCGATCCGCGGACACATCAATCACATTAATGCCCCGCACACGCCCTCGTTGACGACTCCCTATATTAACAGCTGGGAGGTGAAAAACTGGCGCTTCGATTAATCCGCTACTGGAGTTACCAACCATTACCGTCGCAACCCGCATCAGGCCTAAGTACATCCGCCGAGGCATATTTCTCTCTACTCGGATAAACGGTTGCCGATACTGCTCGACCATTCGACGAATCTCTTCATTTCCCGCGTCGTTATTGGGGAATATTGACACCGTTTGATACCCTAACTGGCAAATAGCCTCAAGTGCTTCCCGAACTTGTATTGCAGCTTCACCATACTCCTCTGTCACAGGATGATAAAGAAATAAAATTACAGGCTTACCCTTCTGAAGCATGTAAGCTTTAGCAATCTCCTCTGCAGGCGCAAACTCTCCATTCACCAGCTCGTCCAACTGCGGTGCCCCTGTCACGAAAATCCGAAACTCCTGCTCTCCCGACCGCTTCAACCTCTCACCGGCATCTTTATTCGCTGCAAAATGGATATGAGCATAACGGGCGATGGCATGCCGAGTCATCCCATCAATATTTCCAGAAAGCTCTCCTGCCTGAATATGGGCAACTGGGATATTCATGTGTGCTGCAGCAATGGCAGCCATTAATTGCTCACCCCGGTCTCCAGCCAACAGCATGATGTCCGGCTTTAGACGGACAAGTGAATCGGTGAGCCCCATCAAAAATACTCCGAGCGACTTAGCCATGGTCGCAGGCGTATAACCATCGAGGGCCATATATATTTTGTCCGTGACTTTTATTCCATCCCGTTCAATCTCTTTCAGACTAAATCCAAAATCTGAAAGAAGATGAAGGTTTGTCGCGATCACATTATAGTCCAGGCCTTTTGACGCTTTAATTTCCTTAATAATAGGTCGGATATACCCATACTCACCACGAGACCCTGTCACAATCGCGATGCGCCTCATACTCAATCCTTCCTAATCTTTGCGAAGGCTTTACGAGCTCCCATACTGTCCAGCCATAACATCACTGACTTATTCTCTCGACAACGTCCCAGCAAAGCAGAGAGTTGGCGGATATATTTTCTTTAGCGATTCGCCCAATAAACTCACCAAGAAATTTCGCAGGAACCCCTGAGCCAGGCCGTTTCACACCCACCATCTCAGGGGTTATCAATGTTCCTCGCGGAATATCCCGCAGGCTAACCACTGAGTGATGAGCCCATTCTCTCACCACCGCCTCTTCTTCACCAATCACTTTTTCAGCGCCAAGAGCCGATTCCAATTTCCGAACCGCCTCAACCATAATCCGAAACTCATTCGGCTCAAGGGACACGTGGTGGTCAGGCCCCTTCAATAAACGATCTTCGGTGAAATGTTTCTCAATGACTTTTGCCCCCAAACTAACCGCTCCAAGAACAGTCCAGATATCCTGAGTGTGGTCTGAGTAGCCAACCATGCACCCAAACTTCTCCATCAAGCATGGGATCACCCCTAAATTAACTTGATCGTACCGAGGGGGATATGCTGAGACACAATGCATCAACATATATTGTGTCCCTTCATACTTAAGAACGGACACTGTGTCTTCAATCTCTTGAAGGGTGGACATGCCGGTCGAAACAATCATGGGCTTGCCCTTTCGGGCGATATGCCGCAGCATGGGGATATTCGTCATCTCACCCGAGCCTGTTTTAAATGCCTCAACTCCGAGCTCATCAAGCATATCAGCTGCCTTGGCACAGAATGGAGTACATAAATACTGAATCCCTACCGACCGAGAATACTCAAAGAGCTCTTGATGCGACTCCAGCGGAAGATTTACTCGCGCCAGTATTTCATCCATGCTTCCCGCCCAAAAGTGAATGCTTCCTGGAAGCATTTCTTCATCAGGTAAGTGCAGCTGAAACTTAACAATATCCGCCCCAGCCTCTTTGGCAAGTCTCACTAAGCGCTTGGCGACATCGAGATCTCCCTGATGCTCACAAGCCACTTCAGCAATAATGACGACGGGGCTCGCCTCACTAATTACAATATGTCCAAATTGTATTTTACTCAGCACGGGCTTGCCTCCCCGAGAATGTCTCGCATTCTCGCTTCAGAAATCACCCAATCTTCTGGGGTATCAATATCAAGAGCGTATCGCCTGTCAACCGCATACCCCACGATATACCTCCCCCACAACGTGTGGGGCTTCCGTAACAGCACGCTGGTCTCACAGCCAAAAATGATCCCGCAAAATGCATAACAGGGAGGGAGATCCTGTCGACGATGGATCATATCTTTAATATGAGCGCCACCGAACCCTCTAATCGTTTTATCTTTATCCAAGGCAAGGACCTTTGAAGGATTATAATGATGAGGGACCTCCGCGATACTCGCCACTGACTCTGCGCCGCTTGAGATCAAGAGATCTGCAGACTCTAAAATATGAAAGGCCTGCCTCGCAGGGGATGTCGGCTCCAAAACCATGACATAATCAGGAACCCAAGCCTCATGATGCTTCAACCATTCAATAGCATGCAGGATTACCGGCCCGGTCAAGGTCGCATCTTCAGACAACTCTACCGGCCTAAGAAATGGGACATCCGCTCCATAAGCTCTTCCGATCTCGGCAATATTTGCATCCTCGGTGCTCAGAAGCACCCGGTCAAAAAGGCCGCTTTTTCTGGCCACTTCTACAGTCCAGGCAAGGAGGGGCTTCCCCAAGAATTGCTTGGAGTTTTTTCGAGGAATGCCCTTTGAGCCTCCTCGTGCGGGAATCACTGCCAAAAAACTAGGACGATTCTTCACACAATACTCGACATGGCTTAAGCATAAAATACTACGGCAAGAAAACTACTAAATCAGATTTCTGAAGTTCCACGACAAGCCACATCTTGAGTTGGCACGAGGGCTCCATCGCCGGAAAATCGCCTCACATTGTGGAAGGACGGAAAGACACCCATCATCTCTTTCCACCGCCCGTAAGCCTGCGGTGCTGAGCAGTACGGAGTTTCAATTTGAACGTATTCAGGCTTCATGTGCGCATATGATACGGTCGTCAGAACGTCTTTGGCATCCTTGAACCGCAGCCAATTAAACTTCTCACACACCTCGTAAAGCTCTGTCCCTGGATAAGGTGTCGCAATCAACGGTGTGATTGCGTGAACCCCAAGGCTTTTCAATTCGTGGCAAAACCTCAAGGTGGCTTCAAAACTCTCCTCATCTTCACCGCGCATAAATATATCGCCGCTATCGTAAATCAGGTGACGCTCATGCTCCGGCTTGAGATATTTCTTATGCGGAACTCCACCGCCTGGATAAGCCACAATAAAAAAGCAACTGACGAACAAGCCCGCCTCTACACAATAGCCAGCAATTTTGCGTGTCTCATCTAGGTGCGCCACCGCATTCGGTTTATCCATCGCGAGCAGTACACGCGTGTCACCACTCTCCACAGGCAGATACGCAATGTCCGTTCCTGCCTCAGCCATCAAGAACGCTAGATCCCTGGACATTTTATCGATCATAATCCCGTTTGGAAACGAGCATGTAAGAGGCATGCCTCTTTTTCTCAAATCGGCAAGATGGCGCAAGATGGGCGCCGCACGATCTTCCATAAGAGTGAAGTTGTCGTCTTCAAACTCAATGTGGTTGACTCCGTAACGCTCGATACACATATCAATTTCCCCAAGAATACGTTCAGGGGAAAAGGGTCGCCACCGCTGCCCCTTCTCAGGGATTGAACAGAATTCACACGTAAATGGACACCCACGTGATGAAATAAGAGACAATGTTCTCAGGCTCTGATCGCCTCTAGGCGACCAGACTGTGTACTCATGCATAGGCCGAAAATGATATCCTGGCTGCGGAATAGAATCTATAGACTTTAACTGTTCACTCCGCAAAGAATTCTCGCAAGTTTCTCCATTCTCATTGCGATATACCAACCCCGGTATCTGTGCCAATCGTTCGCCGTTGGCTATACGGGCAAATGCGATCTCACCCTCCCCCTTAACGACAATATCCGCCTTGGATTCATTTAGTATCTGATGGGGGAGCGTCGTCGCCAGAACACCTCCGACAACGATGGGCACACCAGGGAATGCATTCTTGATAGAATTAATCAAAGGATAAGCTGTCAATCGCGAGTCTGTGAATGGTCCGTTCAAGCCTATAAGATCGACATCCTTTGGAATGCGCTTTACTATCTCTGCATCACTGTGCCCGAAGCGATGGGTTTGACGATATTTCGTCTGCATCGGCACCTTGACTTTGTGACCACCTCCCACCATCGGATCAATGAATGCTACGATGTGATGTCCGAATCTCTCTGCATAAGCACCGACGTACCCTAGTCCAAGTTGCTGCGAGCGGAATTCGACCTCGTCGTCAAAGACCCACGGTGAAGCGATGAGTGCAATCTTCTTCGGGCTGATATTTTTAAGATCAGCCCTATCTGCCGGGTCAAACAGAACTAGGTTTTCACGTTCCATCCCACTCTCCTCTTAGATCGCAACGTGCGCTGTCGCACTAACGCCTGGATAGCCGTGACTCAAAGAATGCCTAAATCCTCTGGTCGCCTGAGCATCCCAACTCATAGCCTCATGCCATATTGGCAAAGAATACCAGGAAACCATTCGGCATGCACGGACAGTATCCTGATTCAGACTAATGCCACCTGACCTCACACAGACCAAACCAAACATCATAATAGTATCTTACGTAGCCATCCGCATTCACGGCCATCAAATGCCCGAAGGCCCCGCCTGACGAAGCGATCATTCAACTAGCTACAGACGCTGACTACTCATCAACATCCGATACTCGTCGCATTCATCAAGTAGGCGATCATGTCCACCACTTGCCACTATTCTTCCATGATCCAAAATGATAATTTTATCTGCACTACGGATCGTAGACAGCCTGTGAGCGATTACGATGAGCGTTATTCGGCCACGAAGGCCATCCAATGAGGCTTGGATTTCAGCCTCCGACACCGAGTCAAGAGCACTAGTCGACTCATCAAGTAGAAGGAGATCTGGCTCTTGGATAAGCGCACGAGCTATGGCCAGCCGTTGACGTTGCCCGCCAGACAATCGCATTCCCCGTTCACCCACCATGGTATTTATACCTTCAGGCAAACTTCTTACAAATTCAGCAGCATGACTCATTTCAAGAATTTGCCAAACCGTCGTATCTGGAACTACACGCCCCAATCCGTAGCATATATTATTTCTCACCGTATCATGGAAAAGAACCGACTCCTGCGTCACATACGCAATCCTCCTGCGCCAGGCAGTCAGATCAAACCGGTCAATGGGTATTCCATCAAAAACAATACTCCCCCTTGATGGGACGCAAAACCGCGTCAACAAATTAGCTATAGTTGTCTTTCCAGATCCTGACGCACCGACTAAAGCAATAACATCACCACGCCCCACTTCAAATCTGACGCTTTCAATAGCATTGGGAGAGGTATCCGTGTCGCCGTACGAATACGAGACCTCTCGAAACTCAATACGTTCCTTGAGCGCCTCAGGGATTAAGCTCCCCTCGCTCGTCTCTCTGGATACCATAGCCTCGGCAGATAACATCTCAATATGATTAAGGCTGCCGATGGTGCTAGCAATAATTAGACGATTATTATTAATCTGACCGACAAGAGGAAACGCTCTCAGCGTGACAAATAAAATCGTACTGAGATTGGCCAACCGCATACTAAATTGTGAAATGGCAACAAATAATATCGCAAATACCCCGAACGCAAGTATCAACTGTAGCGATCCTTCGAGACCAGCCCGCACACGTTGCAATTGATACTGCAAATCACTCAAATGACTTATCATTGAGCTAAGCTGTGATGCGACCTGGTCATCAGCCCCTCGCATTTTTATGAACTGAATGGCCTGAAAGCTCTCCGATACCATGCGCGCAAAAACATTGCTCTCCGCTGACAAGGCAGTCCCATATGTGCGCGCCCTTCTCGATAAAGCCATCGCAATTAGCCCGAGAAGGCCCATCAGCAACAGCACCGCTGTTGCAATGAAAGGGGATATCAGCACTGCAAGCACAACATAGATAATCAGCAGCGTGACATTCCCTATTGTATCTATAACTGCGCGCCCAATTGATCGTGCGCGCGTGACATCAAAGAGCAGAGCTGACACCACCTCTCCCTGATTGCGCCTGAGAAAGAACGGAAGATTTGCATGGACACAGTTATCCACAATACGCTTACAAAGCTCACGCTCCAGATCGAGCTCTAATCTCACCGAATACATGCTTTTGAAGTACTGGAAGCCCAGGCGGCCCAACAACGGGACACTTGCCATCACCAGCAGCGGAATTAAAGTCGGCTCAAAGCCCACAAATCGAAGAGCATTAACTGCCAGATTCGTAATGGAAGAATCTGACTGCATCTCTACTGCTAATCCACCCTGCTCGACGTAGCTAAGAACCGCGAGTAGCAACCCAATACCGGCACCCTCCATCAAGCCAAGCCCTACCCAAAGCGCAATTGTCACAATGTAGATTCGCCGAGAGCCCCCCCCGACACTAAATGCGACCTTGACGAAATCGCGAACACATTTATATTTTGGCGCGCCCGCCCCTTCAAAATTCAAGCTGCCCCTTATCTCGCGATTTCCACGCAATCTGCAGCCATGCAATGCGAAGAAAGCTAAACCGGCTCAACACCGACCTCCGACTGCTCTCGACGTGTCCTCCCTCTTCTCCCCAAATACTTACCATGAGCAGCTCACCCCTTCGCCACGAGTGTATCGATAACTGAATGAAGTAAACACGCATGACCAACCTCAGCATGGCCATACAACGCACACGGTAAATAAAACGCAAGAGTCGCTGGATGCAACCACAATAGATTCTTATCGCTAAATGCCGACAAAGTTATCAGCCGTAGCCTATTTTTCATCGCCAGCTCGGCACACGCGAGTATGTTTCGTGACATCCCTGATGAAGAAATAGCAACGAGAATATCATCCGGCCTGGCCATGACGGACAATGGACGCCGATACACCTCTCCATAGCCAAAGTCATTCGCCATACAAGTGAGCAACGCACTGTCACTGAGCACAATAGAGCGGGTCCCAAGCTTGTTCATAACGTCTTGAGCAATATGAGAGCATAACGCGGCGCTGCCGCCGTTACCAATCCACCAAACTGTGGCATCCCGTGAACGGGCGCTTGCGAACTCTTCAGCCAGGCTGCGCAATCCATCTGACAGCGGCACCTCCATATTCTGAATCCGACAACGCGTGGACCCAAGTTGCTGATGGAGTACGTCGATCCATTCTACATATGAACAGGCAACCGGCTGCCTACTCATGTCATCCGGCTCAATTTTTCCCTCTTTCATCATCTTGATCTTGTCCCCTCATTCATCAAGCGTTTGGAACCATCTGCTTGCATGGCCTAAACGATTGCTAACCGCGGCACAGGAACAATAAATTTCCCCCCGCGCAGACGATACTCAGCCAACTGCTGCATTATTTCCTCGGCGAAATTCCAGGCGAGCAACAAGACATAGTCCGGTTGATCGATCAGAAGTTTATCCGGCGCGACAACAGGAATGTGGGTACCCGGCGTATATCGATCTTGCTTCAGGGGGCTACGATCGGCGATATACATGATACGGCGCGTATCGAGACCAAGGAAGGTCAAAAGCGTATTACCTTTTGCTGGTGCGCCATATCCGGCCACGCGAGCGCCAGAAGATACAAGCTGGTCCAGCAACGCAACCAGTTCCAAACGTTGCTGTGCGGCATTGGCGGAAAATTGGACGTACGTCTCAAAACGCCCGAGACCAAAATCTTCTTCTTCCTGAATTCTCCGATCTACGCAGGCAGCAACTTCATATGCACCGCGACGTGCTGCAGTCACACGAATCTGGCCATGATGAATCGGGAGCTTCTCGACGTTCACAATTTCAAAGCCATGTCGCCCAAAGAGCCGACTCATGGGGGCCAGCGCCCAATAAGACACGTGCTCGTGATAGATCGTATCGAATGCATTCTGGGCAATCAGGTCCATCAGGTAATGCGCCTCAATCACCAAACGGCCATCCGGATTCAGAAGAATACCAACCCCTTCCATAAAGTCGTCGAGATCTGGAATGTGAGGGAAACTATTTGTACTGGTAATGACAGCGGCGCCCCCATGCTGACCTAGCAGACTGTGAGCCGTTACCGCACTAAAGTATCCAACGTATGTATCGACCCCCTTCTCCTGCGCCAACCTGGACAAATTTACAGCTGGATCAACGCCGAGAATCCGAACACCATGCTGCTTAAAGCCACTGAGCAAAGTACCATCGTTTGATCCTACATCGACAACTAGATCGCGCGCGCTGAGATTAAATTGTTTCACCACATATGAGGCCAACCCGTGTAAATGGTCACGAAGGGTGTCCGACATCGATGAGATATAAAGGTAATCGTCAAACATGGCATTGGGCGGGACATGTTCCATTAACTGGACATGCCCACACGAACGGCAAAATCCGATCCTAAGCGGAAATGTCGGCTCTTCATGTAATAGCTCATCCTGGCTCAAGAACTTATTTGCCAGCGAGGTTTTTCCCAAGTCGAGAAAAATAGACAGATCTTGCCCCGTGCACACAATACACGTACTCATAAATTTACAATGCCCCCCCGATGATCGTTTAATTCTAGGGAAGCTGCTGCGCGACAAACTTATTATCAGCGCACCAAGTTATGGTTCGCCTCAAACCCTCATGAAAGTCAATGCATGGAACCCAGCTAAGTATATTTTTGGCGGCAGTATAATCACCGGAAATTTCCCATATCTCATCCGGCCTCGTTGGACGTACACCTATCTTAAGATTTGCGGGGTGACCCATGATATCAATAATCGTTTCCGCAACACTGCGTATCGAGCGTCCAATCCCCGAACAAACGTTCAGCACCACCCCAGGGGCTAGAGGCTTTGTCCCTGCCAGCAACAGTGCCTCAATGGCATCATCGATGTACAGAAAGTCCCTCTGCTGCGATCCCTCGCCGAGTTCAATTTCCTCGCCAGCCAAAATTTTCAGAATGACATATGGAATGAGTCGTCCAGGCCTCTCCCAAGGCCCGAACGGGGTAAAGAAACGCAGCTCGCAAATTGACATACCGTGGCAATGGGCGTATGCCTGCGCAAAAACAGAGCAAGCGGCCTTTGAGGCACCGTATAACGAGGTCGGATGCAACAGGGCCGTTTCCTGGAGCCCGGCCCCCTGACCATAGACTGCAGCCGACCCTGCACAAATAATCTTAACATCCGGCTTGTCCTTCAGGGACTCAAATATGAGTTGAGTGCCAACGAGATTTACCTGGACGTGCGAACGTGCAGAAAGTGTCGGCGGGTTAAAATAGGTACTGGCCAGATGATATACGATCTCAGGAGATACCGTACGAATCGCTCGCTCGATGCTTTCCGGCTCAGACAGATCCCCGCTGATCCGCGCGACTTGCGACATAACCTCACGGAGGCGAATCTCATTGCTGCCTCGTAGCAGCACAAACGGTTTATTCCCGAGCTTAACGAGTCGATGCACCAGATGGGCACCGATCATTCCACTGGCGCCCGTCACCAAGATACGCTTATCGGAGAGCACGCTGTAAGTGGAATCCATCATTCGCTTGTGGCAACGAGTATCTGAGCGCCAACTGGCTCATAGCTTACGTCCAGCACTTCAAGCCCGCTCAATGCACGCTTAATTTCATCGTGACGATCAGGGCAGGCAACAAAAAGTAAAAATCCTCCACCACCCGCACCGCACAATTTTCCGCCCAGCGCACCAGCACGCCTTCCCGTATCGTACCAGGAATCGATAGCACTATTGGTTATGGTTGACGCCAGCTGACGCTTCAGCTTCCAGCCTTCGTCGAGGATACTCCCAAAAGTCTTAATGTCCATGCCGTTTTTAAGCTCACGACTGAGCTCTTCGGCCAAACTCCGCATTGCTTTCAAGTAAGGCATTTTAACGATAACATTACGTTTTTGCTCAGCAAGAACTTTGGCAGCATCCCGGGTAATACCGGTCCAGAAGATAAGGATGTGCTTGAACAAGCGCTCGACATGATCGGGATAATGAGGCTCGATGGTCACACTGTCATCGGCATGGAATCGAAAACAATTCATACCTCCATAAGCCGCCGCAGCCTGATCCTGCTTGCCAATCGGATGGCCCAACACGTCGATCTCAACATAAGTCGACTCATTAACAAGCTGTGCTGGACTGACCCGCCGCCCACGCATAGCGTGCAATCCCTTCAAAAGAGCCACGGCAAAGCTGCTGGAGCTACCTAAACCGGACGCTGACGGGACGTCCCCGACGGTACTGATATAAACTGGCATGTCCACATGTACATGCCGTAGACATTCTCGGGCAATCTCATTTTTGATCGACTCGAGATCGTGCGCCAATTCTGTCTCAGCATAATTGAGCCTGTAGTTTTCTTTAAATAATCGACCGTGTCGTTTGACGGTAATATAAACATACTTATTGATGGTGGTGCTAAGGACGGCCCCATAGTCCTGCCGATAGAACTCCGGCATATCCGTCCCCCCTCCTGCAAAACTTATCCGCAATGGAGCACGCGTAATGACAAACGTCGGCTCCCTGGCTTTAAACTTGTCGTTCATGAGATGGTGGGGGTAAGCGCGCTGAGAGTGCGGGGCCTCAGAATGGATTCATCTCGATTAAAGGATATATTTATCCGTGTCGAATGTCCCATTTGTAGGGAATGTCGTTATTAAATGGGTCAATATATATCAGTTCCGTTCGATCATGGGGCATCGTGGCGCAGTTGGCCAGAATGGCCATTTTATCGCCGTAGGCCTTATACCCATTCGTCACTCCATGAGGAATCTGCACAAGACAGTAGTTGTTCTCACCAATGAAGAGCTCCATCAGTTCACCCTTGGTCGGTGAACTATCACGTGAATCATATAAGACCAACTTAATCATGCCGACAATACAGCAGTTATTCAGGGTCATCTCCTTGTGAATGTGCCAGGCCTTGACAACGCCTGGATACCCACAGGAAAAATAAATCTCCCCGAACTCAACAAAGTGCGCATCGGTAGCCTTGAGCATATGCATGATCATCCCACGCTCATCGCATATTTTCCTCAAGGGAATAACTTTCACACCAGAAATCACAATCTCACACCTTGCTTAGCATAGGTTGTAAAAAATCAACGGGGTGGCGAGCAACCATCGATTCATTGACTCTCGCAGAGCCAACTCGACATCGAAAATGGAAGCTCAATTTCATTTAACTTCTACCGAAAACTCACCACTACGAGAGCATCATCGAACACTTCGATGATATGTGCTTATGCCGTGCCCGCCTTGACTCGCTCACGCCAATACTCGAGCGTATCAGTCAAAATCTTCTTGAACGGGACCTTAGGATCCCAGCCCGCTACCTCTCTGAATTTTCGAGTATCTGCGATCAACCGCGGCACACTCGTTGGCCTCACATACTTCGGATCCGTTTCGTAACGGATACCGCCCTTCGTAGACATGCCAATCAACATCTCGAGCACCTCACGGAACGTATACACATACTCTGGTGCCTCCGCCCCAATCAGATAAAGCTCGCCGGGGTGGCACCGTTCCGTTGACAGCCAATAGGCCTCGACCATATCGATCACATGGGTGAAATTGCGCCGGTCATCGACGTGTCCGACCTTAATGATTGGCTCCTGCAGACCTTCCTCCACCCTAGCAATTTGATACGCATACGAGGGTATACCGAAGACTTTATCTCGTCGAGGCCCTTCATGATTGAAGGCCCGTGTGCGTATCACATTAGTCCCGTACGATTTATAGTAAACATACCCAATTAGGTCCTGGGCAATCTTGGACACTGCATATGGATTGACTGGGCGCATAACGGTTTCTGGCGTAATAGGGATTTCGTTCTCGTTTATTTCGCCATATTCTTCGCCTGAACCGGGAATATGAATGGGAGATTTAGAATTGAAATAATGCAATGCGTCAAGCATGTTGACCGTCGCCCCATAATTTACACTCATGTATCGATTTGGATGCTTCCATGATGGGCTCACAAAACTCTCCGCCGCACAGTGAAATATACGGTCAGGCTGCACCGACTCCATCATGTCTCTCACGGCTACAGGATCAGTCAAATCACAATCCACCAGCCTCACTTGCTCCTGAACATGGCGGATATTGTCCATGCGCGACAAGTGCCATCTCCTAGTACCAATAACCTCATACCCCTTTCCAAGGCCGAGCACATAATCGGCCATGTGCGACCCAACAAAACCCGTAATACCTGTAATCAGTATGCGCTTTGACATTTTGTGCTTCTCATTATTGTACGTGCATATGTTGCTCGACCCCACATAAACCTAACAGCTTCTCCACTAGCGCTGCGAGGGGTGTCTCTTCAGTTACTTTCAAAAAATGACACCCGGCTGCAGCCGCCGCTTCTCCATCACGATCATCATCTCCAACCAAGCAGGTACGCGTCAAATCGAGATGAAACTCCTTTTGTGCCTGCCACAACATTCCTGGCCGTGGCTTACGGCAATTACAGTCGTCATCCCACCCATGCGGACAATAATAGACCGCACCCACCTCTGCGCCTACCTCACACAATTCGGCCTTCATTTGTGTATGGATCAGACGCAGGTCCGCCTCAGTCATTGCGCCACGCGCGATCCCAGCCTGATTCGTGACGATGATAATTCTAAGCCCCGCACGGGAAAGACGCGCAACCGCCTCTCGGACGCCTGGCAACCACTGCCAATCATTCCAGCTCCGCACATATTCCGCACGAGGCATTTTCCTATTCAGCACCCCATCTCGATCCAGAAACACCGTAGGAACTCGCGCTAAAAATTGCTCCGTCAATGGCAGACGGTCTGGACTACTAACACTGTAATACTTGTGATCGCTGACGAAAGCAAGAAGCTCATGCCTCGCAACTAACCTAGGGTAAAGCGAGGCCTCGAACGAAACGTTATCGTCAGATAGCAACCCGAGCGCATCCTTGCGCAAAATCAGAAACCCGATATCGACCCCTTTTAATCCAAGGTGCTTCCTACTCTTGTCATACAACGTAACGTAGCCGTTTTCGTCAACCACCAGGTTATCTTTCGTCGATTTATCGGCATTACTGTAGACAGTGACCATTGCCGCGGCATTACTGGCGCTAAATTTTCCCCACATTCGGCCAAGCAGTACCGGCCAATAATTATCGCAATACATGAGCAGGAAGACAGGATCGTACAACGGGAAGCTTTTCAGAACGCGCGCACCAGTCTCGTCTTCTACTGGCGAAACAGAATAACTGATCTCAAGACCCCAACGACGACCGTCACCAAAATATGCCTGAATCACTTCAGGCATATATCCAAGAAGAAGCACCACGCGAGTGATGCCTGCATCGCGAAGCATCTCGATAAGATATTCAAGAAACGGTCTGCCATGAACAAGCACCATCGGCTTGGGCATCGTGTCAGTAAAGGGAGCCATTCGTGTCCCGCGCCCCCCAGCAAGAATGACTGCCTGCGCTAACATGACTACACCAGCCTCATATAACTTCCCTGAGATGAATCAGTAGATATGGCAAAACCACCACCTATGGAGATGCGCGAATATGAAATACTGAACCGCCTCACAAACAGGATTAACCGCACTGCCGCCCACGAAACCAGAACAACACGGATACCGCTCCAAGCACCGACAAGCACGACACAATTTCAACCCTCGATGCGCAACAATTCATTGGTCAAAACAGAGCACCCTTCGCATATTTTCAGATTATTTCTTTTGCCATCTTGATGCAGCTTGCGAATCTTATTGAACCGTGGCGAATTGAATATTTCGATCGGGTCCATTTCATTCACATTACCAAACCCAAATGGACTATCATACAAATCCTCAAAGCACAGCGAAACAGAACCATCTGCCTGAATTACTAGCTTTTCAAATATATGATGGCACGGAACGCTCTCCATCAATGCATCCATAGCCTGCCGATCTGAGCTTGCACCGAGCGTTTCATCCACCTTACCTGACCAGTCATGAATTTGGTAGCAGAGGATCAAGTCGTTCCGCTCTTTAGAGATGTGCGTATTCCAGAACTCACGATACGGCTCCCACTCCTCGCAATTACGTGGCTGCTGGATAAACCGAATAACAAAGCGAGTCTTATATCCACCCTCATTTCGCAAACGGATAAGACTGATGGTATTGTCGACCACGCGGTCATAATTGACGCGCGGACGAATGGCCTCATGAGTCTCCTTCTTGATTCCATCAATGCTGATAATGATCGTCTCGATGCCAGTGTCCAGAATCGCGCCACGCCGCGCGGCATCCATCAAGTGCATATTCGTAGAAATAGAAAGACCACGAAATCCTTTATCGCGCGTGTAGCGGATTCGCTGGAAGAGCAATGGATCAATCAACGGCTCGCCTAGACCAAACAGATCGAGCATCTTAATCTGTTCCCTATATGGGGCCAGTCCATTGATCAACGCGCAATACTTATCCATCGACATAATTTCCGGTTTCCGCTTTTCCGGCAACGTAATCGGACACATGTGACAACGCGCATTGCAGCCAAAGACAGTCTCTATGACCACACGATTAGGAATCAGACGCTCGCCACGCCATTCGGCCACCACACCCTTAGATTGCGCGCCGAAGGCCTCCTGTTTCAACGAGAGCCCCTGACTACCAAGCTGAGGATCTACAGCACACGATTGCTCCTTGGCCGCGCTATCCATTCCGGCTTTATCCACATTCGCAGAGCTAGACATTGCTTATTCCTCGCATCAAGGACGACATATCCACCGCCATCACATCGTGGGATGGTCGATACCAACGTTCTCCGAATTCACGAGTGACTGCAATTATCCTGACAGACTTTTCCTGTTGCCCCATTGCCACCATAAGACGATCACCAGGCCGATTATAGGACCTACTATCGTCGACGATCAATAGCGTCCCTGTTCGAACCGCGTCTCTCATAATCTCAGCCCAATCATCGACCAGTACTGCATTGACATTGTAAAGTGAGGCGGTTCGACCTTCTGCACGTAGGCTCGTCAAGATATCCAGAGCCTGAGGGAAAGAAAAATTAAAACTGGCAATGGTAAGGTCGTGGCCATCCGCATGTTTCTGTATCCCTCTTTGAGAAATTGTGACCTCTGCGCCAGTATCCGAAAATTCGCTTTTCAACAACCGCTGACTCACGCAAATGATCCGGACTCCCGGCTCAAAAAGACGATCGTCGAACACCTCATCGGCATCTTGCTTCGTGACGATGGTGTATCCGGGGATCCGGGTAAGAGCACAGAAATCGGACAGGCTATTCAGGCATGATTGCGGCCCCTCATACCCGCTATCTACGACAGCGGCAACGATACTAAACGATGCCTTAGGAGTCATGCCCCGAAGAATGTTGCACGTATTCACCAACTGGTCCACCCCGAGCAGGAGAAAATCCAGTTGCTTCATGAAAAATACCGAGGACACACCATTCAGAAGAAGCCCGAAGCCGACACCTACAAGCGTATTCTCCGCATTAATCGTGTTGAGCACGGTCGCATTTTTCTCGCCTCTCAAACCTTTCGCCAGCCCTGAAACGCAAGAACCAGCCGCTACGTTCTGGCCATAGACGACTACCCTCCCAGCCTTTGAAACATTGTTGCGGATTTTCAAATTGACGTACTCGATGTAGGTCATCAGATCTCCGATAATAACTTTCCCAATATCGTACGACTCAACTCCTCAAGCCAGTCACGGCTATGCTGCTTCAAGAGAACGTAAACCGGATCCGCCTCCGACTCTTCGAGAACCGGCCAGTCACTAAGCTGCACTTTTGTAGCAGGCCCAGCATGGTAGTTGATATACCGAGGCACCGTGGCGCCTTCATCTAGCACATGCCACCCCCCAAGTGTTTTCACAATCACTTCTGCGATAGCGGGCATACTGTGCTGCATTGCCCCTGCACGTAACTCCCCTAACACTTGAGCATAAGCTTGCGGGACATTGCCATCCAGCCGGGCATACGGCACGTTAAAAGCACTGGCAATCCGCTCGAGGTCGACCGGACAACGACGTTCCATGATATGCGTTGCCAACGACCATTCGTTGTTTTCTACTAGTATTAACAGAGGCAATCCATGTGCCGCGCAAAACTGCAGCGCCTCATAGAACGCGCCCTCCTCCATCCCACCATCGCCTGTGACCACCCACGTGACATCACCGGCCTCGGAAACCTTATTTGCCAAGGCTGTACCAGCGGCGACGCCGAGATTGTTCCCGAGAATGCTGGAGGCATACAAAATGCGTGCATCAGGATTCGCAAGATTCATGGAGCCCAGTTTCCCGCTTGCCAAGCCCGTCTCTTTCAAAAGGAACTCATCCGCAATGGGACGCAACGATTTTGCACGGGCGAGATTGTAGTGGAGGTTGCGATGCGGCAGGATGAGAGCGTCTTGCTTACCGAGCACGATGTCAACAGCTACTGCAATCGCTTCGTGGCCGAGAGCCAGATGTATTGGAATGCGAAATGATCCGCTTTTATATTTCTCGTTGATGATCAATTGCGACAAACGAATGCGAAGAATTTCCTCTGCTGCACTCATGAAAGCCGGCACGCTTTCTGCCCGCAGTTTTCCAGAAAGGGCGTTAGATGCCATAACACGACTCCCTAAATTTAGCAAAGGAAGGGTACCTTGCATGCGCTGCGGAGAGGACGGGGCCAGGATACAATAACGGCCACTGAATGGCCAACTCCGGGTCGTTCCATGTGATCCCCAGGCTGTGTTCGTCCGAGTGGCTGCTGTCTGCGGCCAGCAGCACATCGACATTGTCAGATAGGCTTAAAAAGCCATGTGCGAAACCCCGCTCAATATACAGCGCGCCCCCTGATTCGGCCGACAACACCATGCCGTCCCACTGGCCAAATGTCTGACTCCCCTTGCGCAGATCGACGGCCACCCAGAAAAAAGAACCTTTGTAAGGAATTATCAGCTTGCCCTCAGTATATGGCTCACGCTGAACGTAGAGGCCACGAACGGTATTGGCATGGGTAGTATGAGAAAGGAGGATTTGTTTCCAGGGTCTGACGATACCCGCCTCCGCGTAACTTCGTTCATCGAAGAACTTCGCCAAAAAACCTCGCTCATCCGGGATTGTCTTGTAACGCACTTCGAATACGCCGTTGAGCCTTCTCGGTTTCAGTTGCATGACGGGCTCCGCGGGTCGGAAGAGGACGGAGCTGCCTGCAATTGCAGGAAATCTGCAATCGACCGAATACCTTCGGCAATATCAACTTTCGCTCGCCAACCCAGCAACGATTCAATCTTGCGGCTGGAGATATTTCTCACGCTCGGATGGGCCGCATCACGCTCTCGGATGACAGGTCGGCTGCCCAGCAAGCGCATGGACAGGTCGATAATTTCTCCGAGCGAAACGAGGCGAGGCCCCTGGACGTTGAGCGTCTCAAACCCTTTCAGCCCCATCACGGACAATATCCCGTCTGCCACATCGGAAACGTGAATAAAGCGTCGGGCGGTTGACAAGGACCCCACAGCCACTTCCTTCTCTGTCGCTACGGCATTCACGAGCGCCTCGACAGCGGACCAGTTGCCATGATGTGGGCCATACACAATGCCAAATCTTAGTACCGATATGGGGCAGAGCTCTTGTTGATGCGCCCGCCTCAAGCTCATCTCTCCAACGAGCTTCGTCAGTGCATACTCCGAGGTAAGCGCTGTGACATCGATTAAATCTTCTTCAAGCTTCTCCTTTTCGTTGTCACAACGGTCATAGACCCACTCGCTTGAGGCAAAGATGAACTGCCGAGCGCGACGACTGCACGCAGCATCAAGAAGGTTGAGTGTGCCCATCACATTGACATCGAAGCTACGCGCAACCTGACCCCGGCAATCGGCATCGCGAGACAAAGCTGCAAGATGTACAACAGCATCAGCATCCAGCGGAATGTACCTGGCGATATCTCTCTCTCGGATGTCGGCTGTCTGACAACTCGTCAGGCCCGCACAATTTGCATCGATGCCGACTACTTCAATTCCACGCTCAGCACAGCATCTGGCAAGTTCGCGGCCAATGAAACTATTCTGTCCAGCAATAAATATCTTCATGGATCCTCGCCTACTCAGATCTCAACAGCTTCCGGGCAAAGGCATCGTGCCTTTCGATTGCCGCAAGATCTCAACCACCTCCGAAACGATCACATCCAGGGAAGTCCTGCCTGAACGATACCCGATTTCAATGGCCCGGTCATAACGACTGATGCGCGGAGGGCAGACCTTTCTATGGCCTTTGGGGATGCGGCAAAGCAATCCAAAACGATCCTGGAGCACTTCGATCAGCTCCCATTTAGTTGTAGGCCGTGCGCTGAAAATATCGTACGAGTTGTTAGGAGTCCCCGCCACTATCAACTTCCCCACAAAATCCGTGATTTCATCCATCCCGACATAATCTCTGACGAAATCTTCCTCGCCCGTTTCGAAGACCTCATTATTCCGCAGACATCGCACAATCTGCGAAAGAAAAAACCCGCCGTCAGGATCTATAAACCGAGAAAAATAGCCGAAGACTCTGACGTCTGCAATCGCACGCTGCGGCAAGAACCGGTGCTTCGCTTCGGCATTCAGCTTTGCGACACGATACCCATAATATTTATCTCCCGACTTATTCAATGAAGCAGAAAAGAGCGAATCTTCACATGCGGTCGACTCGTACGCGTCCCCATAAAGCGCCCCGGTAGATACATTGATGTAGGATGACGTCGGATGATTTGCAAGATACTGCAACGCCAGATTGTCGAAATGCTCCGTGACCTCGAAAATTCCCAAGCCGCTCTCGCAAATCTTCGCGGGATCTCCGGGACCTGCAGCATTAATCACTACGTCGTATTCGCCGGCAAGAAAGTCGCCATACTCCTTAATGTCCACCAGGCCACGGCCCTGCGACAAACCGCCACAAACCCTTGTAGCCTGCGCCAGGTCTCGGCTAAATACCGAGAGCTGCCATTCGCTGTATGGATATTTACTGATAATACCTTTACCAATATGGCCTGTCGCCCCGAGCAAGGCAATCCGCCTCATAAACCAGCACCTTCCAGGATGGATACATCCGAGAAAATATTCATCCGCCATGCCGCTTCTACTTACGTGGATTCAAGGACGAAGTGCAACTTTGATTAACTGATGGTTAGGTGGCTGAGGATGTATAGCATTCAAGGCTTCTTGACCTGGCAGTCGAAGTTGCTTATGAAATACAAACACCTCAGCCAAGCTGAAAGATATCAGATTTACGCCCTCATGAAAGCCGGACACGATCAAACTCAAATAGCCAAGTTGCTGGATCGGCACAAGTCCACCATCAGCCGGGAGTTGATTCGTAATACTGGTTCTCGGGGCTATCGACCCAAACAAGCCTGTGAGTTCTCGGCAGAGCGT
>SXGR01081949.1_pt1 | contig 23521 bp, 22 predicted proteins | sample 3174711 | NCBI WGS metagenome assembly SXGR01 (sample SAMN11356860, study PRJNA531348) | freshwater metagenome | isolation source: freshwater sample F1-60 | place: China: Fuxian Lake, Yuxi | collected 2017-12-25 | reverse complement strand
CTTTCACATCTCCTGTTAATACTGCCCCTTGGATACCTGCACCAATGGCTACCACTTCATCAGGGTTCACAGAACGGTTAGGTTTTTTACCAAAGAACTTTTCTACTATCTCTTGTATTTTAGGAATTCTTGAAGAACCTCCTACTAATATGACTTCATCAATTTGAGATGTTGCATAACCAGCATCTTTTAATGCAGCTTCACAAGGCTTCAAACATCTTGCAAATAAATTATCTGCTAAAGATTCAAATTTTGCTCTTGATAACTTTAACACTAAATGCTTAGGAACACCATCCACGGCAGTGATATATGGTAAATTGATTTCAGTTTCAGAAGAAGAACTTAATTCAACTTTCGCTTTTTCAGCAGCTTCTTTTAATCTTTGTAAAGCCATTGGATCTTTTCTTAAATCAATTGCTTCTTGTTTTTTAAACTCATCTGCTAAAAAGTCCATGATCACTTTATCAAAATCATCACCCCCTAAGTGTGTATCTCCGTTAGTAGATTTTACTTCAAATACACCATCTCCTAAATCCAAGATAGAAATATCAAAAGTTCCCCCACCTAAATCGAAAACTGCAATTTTTTGTTCTACATTTTTTTTATCCAAGCCATATGCCAAAGCTGCTGCAGTAGGTTCGTTTACAATTCTACGAACATTCAATCCAGTAATCTCGCCCGCTTCTTTGGTAGCTTGACGTTGTGCATCATTAAAATAAGCAGGCACGGTAATTACCGCATCTGTTACTTCAGTGCCTAAATAATCTTCAGCAGTTTTCTTCATTTTTTGTAAAACCATTGCTGAAATTTCTTGTGGTGTATACATACGATCATCGATCGCTACACGCACTGTATCATTTTCACCTTGTACAATTTTGTAACTCCAGTGACTTTTTTCTTCTGTAATTTCATTAAAACGACGACCCATAAAACGCTTCACACTCGAAATAGTATTTTCAGGATTTGTGATGGCTTGACGCTTAGCAGGATCTCCAACTTTACGCTCGCCATTTTTCAAAAACGCTACTACCGACGGTGTGGTTCTACGACCTTCGTCATTGGCGATTACTACTGGTTCGCCACCTTCCATAACCGATACGCAACTATTTGTGGTACCTAAGTCAATTCCTATTATTTTTCCCATAATGCTTGATTTTCAATGTTTAATTACCCTATTATTGGCAATCATTATGCCATTGGCAGTTAGGTGCAAATTTGTCATAAATGGCAGTAAATCAGCCTTAATGCTGCTCTGAAATGGCATATTTTATAAATAAAGGAGCAGAAAAGTCAGTTCTATATCCAAAAATGCGGGAGCTCAGATCATTAGGTATCAGCTTCAACTGACTTGAAAGTGAAGTTTTTTTGGCTGGTATAACTGAAAATGACCACAAAAAAAGTGGTGACAATTTTTGCTAATGTTGGGTACCAATCACAATAATCAACAAATAATTTCAAGAATATATAGTTCAATAGAATGCATCCAAATACCACAAAAAAGTATTTCATCAGCTGTTTCCTTTTAGGCACCGTAGTTTCCTGAAATACCACATACCTACTTAGGTAAAAACCAATAGGAAAAGTGATGCAAAAACTGATGATAAAGGAAGCTATATGGGGGCTGATACTTAAACCTATAAAATGAATAATTTCTTTGTGTAAAATGTAATTATAGGAAACAAAGAATAATAAGATATCAAGAACGGTATTAGCACCGCCACAGGCTGCATACCTGAATGTTTGCAATGGCATTACTTTTTGAAAAACCGGGTAAACCCAATCAATTTAAGTATGATTTGACTAATTATTTCATGCAGTTTTAACATGTATGCACAAAGGTAATCTTAATTAATTACTTTTGCAGCAGGCAACCCTACTTTATGAACTTGATAACTAATTTAAAACAGTCCACTTCCAAATGTATACATACATTATATAATGTAAATATACCAGCAGATCAAGTATTGGTGAATGCAACCAAACCTGAAATTGAAGGTGATTATACCATTGTATTATTTGCATTTGTAAAACAATTAGGAAAAAGTCCAGATGCTTTAGGAAATGAGCTTGGTGCTGCAATGATGGCTGATATGCCAGGCATACTTACCCAATTTAATATTGTCAAAGGCTTTTTAAACTTCACCATCAGTAATGATTATTGGTTTGATTTTATCAACACGACGGATCCAAATCAATTAGTTCCACCTAATGCTAACAAACAAAAAATTATGGTGGAGTACTCCTCCCCTAATACCAATAAACCATTACATTTAGGACATTTAAGAAATAATTTTTTAGGTTGGAGTATTGCTGAAATTTTAAAATTACAAGGACATGAAGTTTTTAAAACTTGTATTGTAAATGACCGAGGTATTCATATTTGCAAAAGCATGATTGCTTGGCAAAAATTTGCAAATGGTGCAACCCCTGCGGACACCCATCAAAAAGGAGATCATTTTGTAGGCGATTACTATGTCAAATACAACGATGCTTACAAAGCAGAAGTGGCTGATTTAGTTGCTGGTGGCATGCAACTAGAAGTTGCAGAAAAACAAGCCCCTATCTTAATAGGCGCGCAGGAAATGTTACTTAAATGGGAACAAGGAGATACGGCAACCATTGACTTATGGAAAAGAATGAATGCATGGGTATATGAAGGATTTGAGGTGACTTACAATAAAATAGGTTCTGATTTTTTAAAAACCTATTATGAAAGCAATACCTACTTATTAGGTAAAGAATTGGTGGAAGCAGGGTTATCGAAAAAAGTATTTTTTCAAAAAGAAGATAGCTCAGTTTGGATTGATTTGACTGCTGACGGTTTAGATGAAAAAATTGTACGTCGTAAAGATGGCACTTCGGTATACATGACACAGGATATTGGACTTGCACAATTAAAACAAAAAGAATTTAATACGGATGCAAGTATCTATGTAGTGGGTGATGAACAAAACTATCATTTTAAAGTATTAAAATTAATTTGTCAAAAGTTACAATTACCCGCTGCAGATGGCATATTTCATTTAAGCTATGGCATGGTGGAACTCCCTACCGGTAAAATGAAAAGTCGCGAGGGCACAGTGGTGGATGCAGATGATTTGGTGGATGAAATGATTAAAATTTCGAAAGAAAAAACGGAAGCCTTGGGTAAAGTGTCTGATTTTACACCAGCACAACTCGAAGAATTATACAATACCATTGGATTAGGCGCACTTAAATTTTTCCTTTTAAGGGTGGATCCTAAAAAGAAAATGATATTTAACCCAGAAGAAAGTATCGACTTTCATGGTTTCACCGGTCCATTTATTCAATACACGCACGCGCGTATCAAGAGCATTTTACGTAAAACGGGTACTACGGTAACACTTACGGCAAATGAATTATTGCCCTTGGAAAAACAATTGGCTATTGAACTATCGCTATTCCCGGCCATCATTAACGAATCTGCTGAAAATTTAGATCCTTCAAAAATTGCGATTTACGCTTTTAATTTAGCAAAATTGTTCAATACCTTCTATACAGAACATTCTATTGCGAATGCGAACTCAGAAACGAAAAAGCAATTGAGAATAAAAATTGGAATTTTAACAGCGGCTACTTTACAAAAAGCGATGGGCTGTTTGGGTATTGCAGTACCAGAACAAATGTAATGCTTACCTTAAAAATGATTTCGATTAAATTTCATTTTAACTTTGCTATAAAGTACAATTACGCTTCGCTATAAAATCAGATTAACTTCGCTTCAACTTTGAATTGTTATACACTTCAGGTGTTTCCTCTTCAAACCCCCACTGCGTTAATAATTCATCCATTTGCTGCTTAGGAAGTGTGGCTTGCTTATAATGTCCCGCGTTCATTTTTTGTCTCATCGCTTCATAAATACTTACTGCACATGCCGCTGATATATTTAAGCTTTGTATAATACCCATTTGTGGAATAATAAAATTACCATCTGCTAAATTTCTAAATTCTTCTGTCACACCTGCATGTTCATTGCCAAAAACCAAGGCAACGGATTCTGTAAAATTAATATCATGCAAACTCACCGCATCGCTTGACAAATGGGTCGTTAATATTTTTGTGAAATTTTTTCTTAACGCTGCAACACATTCTTCCAAATTATCAAATTCATGAATGGTCAACCATTTTAGTGCACTACTACTGCTGCGATATCCCCATTTTTTATGTCTTGGTATTTTAGTAGTAAGCACATACACATCCTGAATACCCACTGCATCACAGGTACGCATTACAGCAGACACATTATGTGGATCCTGTACATTCTCCAATACCACCGTCAAATTGGCTTGTCGCTTGCTTAAAACATTTAATAATTTACTAGTACGTTCTGGTGTCATAAAATTTATTTCAAATAAACTATTTATTTTTTAAACGGCATACGATACTGCACACCCAATCCTGGCCTTACTAATGGTGCAATTTTACCACTACTTTGCGCAAAACTAAAATCAAGCCCTACGCCATTTAGTTCGGTCATTAATAAAGGTCCGTCCATATCCACATAATCTAATTGGGGCAAAAACTGTGCAATTGCAGCAGAGCCAATTACACTCTCATTCATACTACCCATCATTACTTTCAATCCCACACATTTGGCCTCCTTGATCATTCTTAATGCCGGTGTTGGTCCACTACATTTGGTTAACTTAATATTGATACCATGAAAATAATTTGCACAAGTGGCGACATCCTTTTCAAACACACAACTTTCATCTGCAAACAAAGGAAGTACTGAATGCTTTTTTAATTCCGCCATACCTTCCCAATTATCTTTGGCCAAAGGTTGCTCTATTAATTCAACACCTAATTTTGCAAATGCAGGTATTTTAACCAGGGCTTCTTCTACAGTCCAACCCGCATTGGCATCTACGCGCAAAGGTGCAGTAGTATGTTTTCGTAATTCAGTTAACATTTCAATATCGTAATCAGTACCCACTTTCACTTTATATATTGGCCAAGGATGCGCATTCATTTTTTCCACCATCTTTTCAATTGGATCTATTCCTAAAGTATAATCGCAGATGGGTGTCGATGTGGTATTGTCCCAAGTATTATGCCACATTTCATGAAGGGGTTGCTTTTTCATTTGTCCAAACAAATCCCATCCTGCCATATCTAAAGCGCAAACTAAAAATGGATCCTGGGGAAATAAGTGATGTAAGAAATGCCAAAATCTTTCTGGATCAATTAAGGCAAATTTTTCAATAAGTTTTCTTTGCTTTTCTAACTGTTCCATCATCCCTTGCACAGTTACATTATAATATACAATAGCTGGCGCTTCTCCATAGCCTGCCCAATTGCCTAAAGACAATTTAACCATTAAGCTATGCTGATGGGTTTTAGTTCGCCCATTGGAAATGGTGAATGGATACTCAAAAGGTAATTGCTGTTCCCAAAATTCTAATTGCACTAATGTAATTTTTAGCTAAGATACAAAACATTAGCGTCCACTTGATTGGATGGACTTTTTCCATTCCTTGTTAAACTCATCTTGTTTTAATAAGTTTTCAAGGGGGATATGCATTCTGTAGCGCCAATAATGTTTTGGATTTGCAGGCACATTGATTTGCTCCTCTTTTGGATTATTTCTTCGAATGGTTGCATCCACGCCTAAAAAGTCCTGCAACTGAAAAATGGCCCACATGGCGGGTGAATATAAATGTTGTTCTAAAATTGCTTTATTTATCCAAGGTTCACAAAACTCTGGTGCTTGTCCCTTTTGCCCAATTTCATGATTAAAAAATTGTTGGGTTTTATTTTTATCTTCCTCCCACCATCCTCGAATGGTACTAGTATCATGTGAACTTGGGGTAACCACACTTAAATAAGGGGCATCCGTAGGATGAAAAAATGTTTTATTGCTTTCCTTAGGCATCCGCTGTACTTCCAAGCTTAACATTCCTAACTGGCGCATCACATGTGGCACACAATTGGGCACTAAACCTAAATCCTCGCCACAAATCAACATATTTGTTGATTTTTTTAGCATCGGTAATTTATTTAACGCTTCCTTTTCCCATGCTTTATCTTGACGTACAAAAAAATAATTTACATACAAATCACGTAAAGCATTCTTTGATTTTTCATCTAAATTTTGAAAGGACAAAGTCCCCTCCATATTAAATCTAAAATGATAGGCATGTGGTTCATCCCCATTGAACAATACTACATTACTAATTAAATTATATAAACCTTGTTGCATTTTCAAATGCCACTTATCATTGGGTAAAGTTTTGAAAAAAGCTTCCACTGCTCTCTGCGTTTGGAAATTTGGGGAAAGTTCATACTTTCCTTCCTGCAATGCAATAACAAAATGTTGTTTTGCATAATCTTTATCATATCCAAAATAGGTAAACAAAACGGATTCATTAATGAATGGCTTTGTATATCTATCCATATCTGCTGAAATTCCTTTTTTATCTAGCTCCTGCTGCGCAATTGGAATTGCTGGAACAAATCTTCCCATGATGCCCTCAACTTGATTCATAGGAATACTCCAAATTCTAAAAAATCCAAGAATATGATCAATCCTAAAAGCATCAAAATAAAAACTCATTTGCTCAAAGCGTAATTTCCACCAACTATAATCATTGGATGCCATTACTTCCCAATTGTAGGTTGGGAATCCCCAGTTTTGTCCTTTCACTGCAAAATCATCTGGCGGTGCGCCTGCTTGCATGTCCATATGAAATAAATCAGGATGTTGCCATGCATCAGCACCATAACGGTAAACACCAATTGGGATATCTCCTTTTAATACGACCCCATTTTCATGGGCATATTTTGCACTCTCGCTCAATTGTACATGTAAATGATATTGTACAAAATAGAAAAAAGCAATATCATGATATGTCTTGGATTTTGCCCCTGTCAATTGATCAACTTCTTTTTGATCGAATTTTGAATACGTTGGCCAAGAATTAAAATCGACAGTCCCATGCAAATCCCTTAAATAGGAAAATGCACTATAAGAAACCAACCAGTGCTCATTTTGTTTAAAAAATTTTTTAAACCCCGCAGTGGCTAAATCCTTTTTTCCATTCTCCTCATAAATTAATTTTAGCAATTGCCATTTTAATTGCATCACCCCATCATAATCAATCTCAGGCAATACATTCAATGCATCCATTTGTTTTTTAAAGGGGGCAATTAAATTCGTTTGGTCTTTTTTAATCACCTCTTGTAACCTTAAATACATGGGATGTAAAGCAAAAGCAGAAATGGCTGCATAAGGATATGAATCCAACCAAGAATGAGTGGCAGTAGTATCGTTCAGCGGCAAAAGTTGAATTAGTTTTAACCCGATTTTCTTAGACCAATCCACTAAATATTTCAAATCAGAAAACTCTCCAATACCCGCACTTTGATTTGAACGTAATGAAAAAACAGGAATTGCAACGCCTGTTCCTTTCCATTGTGTATTTGATAATTGCGCAAATCCATCATTAACAATTACCAACTGATCTTTTGTGATTGATTTTGGCAAAACCCTATTTGTTCCATCTTCAAAACAAACAAATTCATTTTTCGAAATATCAAAAACGCCATATTTATATTCAAATGGGAATGCTGCCTTCTCTAAATCCATACTCACTTCAAAATAAGGAGCTTCCATAATTTTAGTGAGTAAAATTGGATTTTTTATCTCCCATTTTCCTAATTCCTTGGAAGCCCCAACAATACACAAAGTTTGATTTGTTTCAATTAATGGCGCCTTAACTCTAAAAATATGTGTGGTGTTTTTTTGAATACCATTGGATGGCTTTTGCTTTAATGTAGGTGGTAGCAAAACATTAATAAACGGCTCTGTATAAAAAACATTCTCTATGTAACCTGTATAATTCCAGGCATCCATTAATACCAAACTGCTAGTGGTTACCCTATTGGGGTTAAATACCTTGTCATTTCCCCAATCATATACCCTAGTTCCATCTGGATTTAAAATAAAATAATGGTAGGTGATTTTATCAAATGCTTGATAATCACTAAAATCCAAATGTAACCCCCAATAAGTATCGTTTAAAAATGTGAGTGGAATTGCCTTTTCAATCTGATTATTTCCTAAAAGTGGATGATCTCCATAAACATATATTACCTGCCCATAGGTTGTTTGATATTTTAAATGAAAACTAACCTTCTTTAAAATATAAATATTGTCTAAAGTTATTTTCAAATCCGACTTGTCATATTCCACAGGCTGCATATCAATCTATTTTGCAATTCAATCGTTTGGTCTTAATTTGTATCAAGCGCCATAAAGATAAAAAAATAGTGTGTAAAACGAACACATTAAAGTAAAAACTTGATAGAATTTATATAATCAAGGCCAATAATTGGTATATTGCTTATTATCAAGCGCTTAGGGTAAATAAATGGACAAAATTGTAATATATACAGATGGTTCCTCTAGGGGAAATCCAGGACCTGGGGGGTATGGCGCACTTTTAATGTGGGGGGAAAAAATGAAAGAACTTTCAGGAGCTTATCGTAAAACCACTAATAATCGCATGGAATTATTAGGCGTAATTAAAGCCCTACTTTCAATAAAAAAAAGAGAATTACCCATTCACATTTATACAGATAGCAAATACGTTGTGGAGTCGGTGGAGAAAAAGTGGTTGGACAATTGGATTAAAACCGACTTTAAAGGAGGTAAAAAAAACAAAGATTTGTGGTTACAGTACCATAAAATAGCGGGGGCTTTTACCATTAAATTTCATTGGGTGAAAGGCCATGCCAATAATCCATTAAACAATCGCTGTGATGAATTGGCGACCCAAGCTGCCGATAATGGCCCTTGGGAAATTGATGCTGCATTTGAAGCAGCTCAAGCTTAAATAGGGTTGATTAAAGACAAAGGAAAATCACAAACTACCTTAGTTGGAAAATGTACACTGAATTCGGAGAACTTAGAAAATTAATGTTCCGAATTATACCGTTTTAAATTGTGGTACTAATAAACGGAAGCTGCCAAATAAAACGCCACCGAATACTAATGTACCTGCAACACTATATGGATAAAATGGCAAGCCATCTACCATAGTTTGCACGAGTCCGGTCATATTTAATGCATGATGATATCCACCTCCTGACGCCCAAACTAAAAAGTTGGACACTAAAAAATATACAGTGGGTGCAGCTAAAAAGCCAAGCACAAATTTGGACACTTTATTATTTTGCAATCCAAAACCAAATACGGCAGTACCTGCAATTAAAACATAATTTAATAATTGACCACTATAAAAACCTTCCATTGGTGACAAGTGGTAAATGAACAATACTTGGTATAATAAATCTGAAATAAACATAGATAAGATAGGCAACAAAAATGCATATTGTTTTTGTTTAGAAAACAAAGATCCTCCAAATAATGCAATTGCAATTTGTGGTGCAAAACCATAAGGACGACCTGGCATTACACGATATAAAGCACTTGTTGCAATCATGATCACTAAGGCAATAATTATTTGTTTATTTAACTTCATCGTTGTTGTTTTTCTGTGAGTTTACCCTTCACCAATTAAGATTTAATTGAATTAGGTTTTCAAAAATAAGGATTCAAATTAACATTGCAGAATTTACATTTTCCTCAAATGTGAATAACCTTATGGAACAAATGACTTAAACAATATAGAATCGCTATTCGCAGTCAATACAACCGATTGTCCTGCAGGCAACATAGCCACTTCACCTGCTCTCAATTGGATGTTCTCCAACTGAATATCGCCTTGGGTCGACAACACCATTTCTAACCCACTTGTATTGATTGTGTAAGATTTCCCTTTAAGAAGGGTGATTTTTGTTAAACCAAAATCTGGAACTGGGCATGCATAAGCAGTTTCATATTCATTCAACCCCTCTCCTTTTAAAACATTGGGATAGGTAGGAATGAATTTCACCTGTTGAATGAGCTCATTCACATCTACATGTTTGGTGGTTAATCCTCCCCTTAATACATTATCGCTATTTGCCATCAACTCGATATTCTGTCCTTCTAAATAAGCATGTAATAATCCCGCTCCTTGAAAAACACCTTCGTATTGAGCTACTTGTACAATGTTTAAAATATAGATGGAAAAAATTCCTTTGTCAATATTTTTATCTGGTACTTTACCATTATAATATTTATTCGCCCACCAATGTGGATGTGATTTATCTACTGATCCACATTTTACGGTACTCACTGCATCCATCATTAATGGCTTTAAAATAAAATCCGCATCCTCCGAAGAAAGCTGCATGAAAAAACGATACAGCCCTTCGTAATCTCCCCCTCTGAAATTAGCTTGTAAAGGATTTAAATATAAAAAATCTTTAAGTCTTGCTTCAAGTAATTCAGGTGCTAAAAATCCATGCAATAGCCAAAAATCACTCAAGGCAACCATCACTTCTGGTTTGTGGTTTTTGTCTTTATAATTTCTTGCCATTGCATTCAAATCAATGCCTGCAGCCTCCTCCTTTTCAAAACCAAGGATGGCATTTTGTTTGTTTGGATGTGCTTGAATACTTAGCATATTAGCCACATCTAACACTTTATATAAATAAGGAAGTGTACCAAAATTAGCTAGCGTTTTTTCACCCAATAGCTTTGCCCCATTGTCCGCTAACATTTTATCTAATAAAACAACACCCTGCTCCGTTGTAATTTCGGCAACCGCAGCAGGATGCGCGCCCATCCAATATTCCGCATAAGGTGCATTGCTTGTATTTTCCACTCCCATTAAAGCAGGAATAAACTGGGTACCTCCCCAATCATAATGCCTGTGCTTTCCTTGTAATTTATACGCTTTTTGCATGTAATATATTCCGATATGTTTACGCTTAATACTCGATTGTTATGAATAACAAAGATACTGGGTTTTTGGGCGAAAACATAACCGCACAATACCTAACCCAAAACGGATTTGAAATTTTACATAGAAATTGGCGCTATAAACATCTTGAAATTGATATTATCGCATTTAAAGATGGGATACTCCATATTGTTGAAGTTAAAACCAGAACAGACAACCAATTTGGCTTTCCTGAGCAAGCCATCACTGCAAAAAAAATGCAGTTTTTAAAAAATGCGGCAGCGCATTACCAATTTGAATACCCAGAGTGGAAATATATTCAGTTTGATGTGGCAGCATTATTATTATCCCCATCAAAAGAATGGGATTTGCTTTTTATTACGGATGTTTATTTTTGATTTTTTTTCTCAGTTATAAAATGTTAAATTGTAGTAGCCTTATTCTAGACACCTGAAATTTTATTTTATGAGCAAAATTGAATCAAAAAACGCATTAATAACGGGTGGCGCTTCCGGTATTGGAAAATTAATGGGTTTACAATTATTACAAAAAGGGCTTTCCACTTTAGTCATTTGGGATGTAAATGAAACCTTACTTCAATCAACCGCTCTGGAATTTAAAAAAATGGGATACGAAGTTTTTATCTATTTAGTGGATGTTATGAATACTGCTCAAGTAATAAATATAGCCGCCCAGGTAAAAAAAGAAGTGGGAAAAATTGATATACTAATTAATAATGCCGGTATTGTCGTTGGAAAATATTTCATCGATCACACTCACGATGAAATTGACAAAACCATCGGTATCAACTGTAATGGGCTAATGCATATCACTAAAGAATTTTTAAGTGACATGATGCTTACAAAACAAGGGCATATTGTTAATATTGCTTCTGCTGCGGGCATGGTGAGTAATCCAAAATTGAGTGTATACGTGGCAAGTAAATTTGCAGTGATTGGCTGGAGCGATTCCTTGCGACTTGAAATGGAAAAAGAAAATACAAATGTAAAAATTACAACTGTGACTCCTTTCTTTATTAGTACAGGTATGTTTGAAGGTGTCAAAAGTAATATTGTCCCAATTGTGAAACCCCAAAACGCAGTCGATAAAATAATTAGGGGAATTGAAAAAGATCGGCTTTATGTTCGCATGCCGGGGATTGTAAATTGGGTATATTTTGTCAAAGGCATATTACCTGCGCGATGGTTTGATACCATTGTAGGCAAATGGTTTGGCATGCACGCCACCATGAATGAGTTTAAAGGCCGACAATAAAGGAATAATTATTATAGAAGCGCTTGCATTTTCTCCACCATCTTATAAGTGGCAGGACATAATTCCACATTTTGCTTGTGTACATGCACATAATCCGGCATTTTCTTTTTGGTTAGATGCGGAAATCCAGCGCAATCCGCAGGACGGACTTCATAGATATCACAATTATGCGTTTTCAAATTTAAAAATTGACATGGATTTAATTTATTTAACCAATCCTTATCTTTCTTATCATAATGAAGCCACTTTTCTTTAAACTCCTTTGGTGTTGTATTTAAATGCGCTGAAATTCTTTTTATATCCGTAGGTGTAAATGTAGGTGTCATTGTTTTACAACAATTTGCACAGCTTAAACAATCTACCTCCTGCCAAACCTCTTTATTCATTTTCTCAGCACTCGCTTCCCATGCTTTTGAATTATGCTTACTTGTTTTAGTTAAAAAAGATTTTAATTGTTTACCGTTGTGTCTTACTTTCTGCTTAAATGACCTTAAATTTACTTTCATATAATGTTTAATGTGAAAAGGAATCAGACGCGAAATAAAATCATTATAACTTAACTATCAAATCTATTATATCAGTATCATGCATTGGACTGTCTATAAAAAAGGATTTAAGGCTTTTTTACAACTTGAAAAATCATTAAGTGATCATTCGGTAGATGCATATTTAAGAGATATTGATAAATTATCCGACTATTTAGTATCCATCAACGCCCCTGTTAGTCCTGCGGATGTTACCTTACAACATTTGCAATCATTTATGCAATGTATTGGTGAAATGGAGATGGCCCCCACCTCACAGGCTAGAATAATTTCTGGCATTAAATCTTTTTTTAAATATTGCTTATTGGAACAAATTTGTACCATTAACCCGACCACCTTACTCCCCACCCCAAAAACCAGAAGAAAACTTCCTGATGTATTAAGCTTTGAAGAAATTGAACAAGTAATTGCGCAAATAGATTTGAGTAAACCAGAAGGCGGTCGCAATAAAGCAATTTTAGAAACCATGTATAGTTCAGGATTAAGGGTAACAGAAGCGATCAATTTAAAAATATCCTGCCTATACCTAGATGTTGGCTTTATAAGAGTCATTGGCAAAGGAGATAAAGAAAGATTAGTCCCAATTGGTTCTGATGCTATTAAATTCATTAAACTATATAAGGATACCATTCGCGTGCATCAAACACCTGCTAAGGACAACAAGGATATCTTATTTTTAAACAACCGCGGCAAAGGGCTGAGTCGGGTCATGATTTTTTATATCATCAAAGACTTAATTAGAAAAGCGGGCATTACCAAGTCCATTTCACCGCATAGTTTTCGGCACTCATTTGCCACCCATTTGGTGGAAGGTGGTGCCGATTTAAGGGCAGTTCAGGAAATGCTGGGCCATGAAAGCATCACCACTACTGAAATATATACCCATTTAAACAGGGAATTCTTGAGAGATACCCTAGATCGATTCCATCCAGCATTTCAAAAAAATAACCTATAATTCCCTAAAAATATCTAGGTTTGTTGTCTAAAATTATAACAATGAAAAAAATACTTTTTATTATTGGGACTTTTATGAGTTTGGTTGCAGGTGCTCAAGTTAAAATGCCCGCTGCTAGCCCAACACAAACATTAATTCAGGATTTTGGTTTAGGTAAAATTGAAATTGTATATTCAAGACCAAGTTTAAAAGGACGCGCTGTTTTTGGTAATGGAACTTTACTTGCTCCTTTTGGGCAAGTTTGGCGTACTGGTGCAAATGGTGCAACAAAAGTAACTTTTTCTGATGCGGTAACAATTGGTGGTAAAGTATTACCAGCGGGTGCCTATGGTTTATTTACCATCCCAGGTGAGAATGAGTGGACCATCATCTTCAACACAAATTCAAAAGGTTGGGGAAGCTTTGAATACAAAGAAGCAGAAGATGTGGTAAGATTAACAGTTAAGCCTGAATTCACAAGCAACACCACAGAAACATTTTCAATTGGTGTTGGAAACATCACGCCCGAAACGGCTACGATTGGTTTGAAATGGGGCAAAGTCCTAGTTAATATACCTGTATCTACAGATATTAAATCAACCATTCGCAAACAAGTTGAAGCAACACTTGCAGCTTCAACTGTAAATTCAAATGCTTATTCAGCTGCTGCTAATTTTTATTTCGAAATGGATAAAGATTACGCAAAAGCTTTAGCAAATGTGAATAAGGCAATTGAAACAAATGCAAAAGCATATTGGTTGTTTTTATTAAAAGGTAAAGCGCAAAAAGCATTGGGTGATAAGGCAGGTGCTAAAGAAAGTGCAACTACTTGTATTAAATTAGCGACCGATGCAAAAAATGACGACTATATTCGTTCTGCGAATGAAGTATTGGCAGGTTTATAATCCAATATTTTGAACTATATTAAATGAGCCTCCTAACGGAGGCTCATTTTTTTTAACTATTTTTGTAAAACACAAGCGGAGGTGGCGAAATTGGTAGACGCACTACCTTGAGGTGGTAGCGCTCATAAACCGGGCGTGGGAGTTCGAGTCTCCTCTTCCGCACAAAGCCTATTCAACAAAGTTGAATAGGCTTTTGTATGCGAGAGCAGGTCGCAAGCTTGCTTGCGTAACTGCGATGGCATACAAAAGCAAAAAATCACGTGAAACGTTATTTTTTAAAAGGCTTTGAGTACGCACCCACTCGGAGTCAAGCGAACGAAGTGAGCTAATCTCCGAGGCGAACAAAGCAAATGAAATTTGGCTTTGAGTACCCCACGAGTTTTCCTTATTTGTTTCCTTCTTTTTTTGCATCTTTGTAACAGTAAAATATCACCTATGTCAAATTACACCGTTTCCTGCCCCAAATGCTACCATAGCTTTGAGCCTACTGATGCTATCCGTGAGGAGGTGGAAAAAGAATTAAGGGGTAAAATGACCGATTGGCAAAAAAAGAAAGAAGAAGAAACCAATCAACTTTTGGCTGATCAAAAATTGAAAATTGAAAACGAATTATCCGAACAATTAAAAAAAAGCTTAGCAGAACAATATGAACACAAATTAAAGCTTGCACAGGAAGGACAGGAAAACATGGGAAAGCAAGTAAAGGAATTTCAAGAAAAGGAATTGGCTTTTTTAAAAGAAGTGCAAGCCATGCAAACCAAGGAAGCAGAACTTGAAATTGAACTACAAAGAAAATTAAATACGGAAAGAGAAAGCTTAAAGGCACAAATTCAAAAAGAAGAGGCGGAACGCTTATCATTAAAAGACCAAGAACACACACTTAAAGTAAAAGAACTTGAAAAGAAATTAGAGGACCAACAAAAGCTAGCAGATGAAATGCGCCGCAAAGCAGAACAAGGTAGTATGCAAATGCAAGGTGAAGTGCAAGAATTATTATTAGAAGAATTATTAAAATCAAGTTTCCCCTTTGACCAGATTTCAGAAGTTGGCAAAGGAGTTCGTGGCGCTGATTGTATTCAAACCGTTAGAAATAATTTAGGACAGGAGGCAGGAAAAATAATTTATGAAAGCAAAAGAACTACTGTATTTTCACAAGAATGGATTGAAAAGCTAAAAGCGGACATGCGAAGCCAAGGCGCCGATATCGCAGTGATTGTAACGCAAACCTTTCCAAAAGACATGGATCGTTTCGGTGAAAAAGATGGTGTATATATCTGCTCCTTCCAGGAAGTAAAAAGTGTTGCCCTTCTATTAAGAAACGCCATTTTAAAAATATATGATACCAAAAAAAACCAGGTGAACAAGGGTGATAAAATGAGCTTATTGTATGACTATCTTACTGGTAATGAATTTGGCGAACAATGGAAAGCCGTGGGTGAAGGATTTAGACAAATGAGACAAAGCATACAAAGAGAACGTGATGCGATGGAAAAGCTTTGGAAGTCCCGTGAAAAACAATTAGAAAAAGTTTTATTAAACGCAATGCATATCAAAGGATCTATAGAAGGTATTGCAGGCGCTGATGCGATTAATCTGAATTTACTAGATGACGAGGAACAAGTTTCATTAGAGGAATAATTACAACACTAATTACTTTGCATAGCAAGTAACTGAAACATAGTCATCTCCATAATGATAATCTAGGTTTACTTCTTTATTTGCTTCTTTGTGTAATACAAAAGCGGACATACGCCCCTGCTTATTTGTAGTTAAAGTAGGAATATAAAAATCACTACTAAAATCAATACCCAATTGTTCATGTTGCTTGTACATGGCTTCTTTGGCTGCCCAAAAAAATGCAAGTTGCTGTAAGGTTGCTTCTTCGGTCAACCCCACCAATAAATCTTTTTCTTTGTCATTCAAAAATTTGTGCGCCACTTTCAATATCCTTGGATGAATTATTTCAATATCAATTCCTATTGGACGATTGTCGCAAACGGCACAGGCAGCATATCCTTTACAATGTGAAAATGAAAAATGAAACGGAACCCCTTTCAAATAAGGTTTTCCATTATCTGCGAGTATCAAATCAGCCAAATCAATTTCGGGCATCATTAATTTGAACAGCAATCGCACCGCCAAATGCTGGATGCGCCTTTCTTCATTTTGTATTGGAATGGGTAGTTGCATGCCTTCCTCAAAAAACGAAAGCGGCTCCCGTATTGCCCAAATGGCTAAATGGGTAGTGTCGTTGATATTTTGTTGATAAAAGAAAGGCATAAAAAAAAGCTTTGAGTTAGATTGCACCGCGGTTCATACCGCTAAATTAAACATAAATACACAAAGATGATTTTATCTGATAAGCGCATTTTAGAAGAGATTGAAAAAGGAACTATAAAAATAACACCTTACGATAGAAAAGATTTAGGCAGCAATAGCTATGACGTGCATTTAGGAAAGTGGTTGGCTACTTATGACAATAATGTTTTGGACGCAAAAGCGCACAATACCATTACCTATTTTGAAATTCCAGATGAAGGTTATGTGTTAGAGCCTAGTGGATTTTATTTAGGTGTGACCTTGGAATACACCGAGACGCACGCACATGTTCCATTTTTAGAAGGCAAATCATCTACCGGCCGATTAGGCATTGATATTCATGCCACCGCAGGAAAAGGTGATGTTGGATTTTGTGGGAACTGGACCCTTGAAATTTCAGTAAAGCAACCTGTGAAAATATACAAAGGCATGCCTATAGGACAACTTATTTATTTCCCAGTGGATGGTGAAATTGAAGTGAGCTATAATCAAAAAGCAAATGCCAAATATAGCGGCCAACCAGACAAGCCTATTGAAAGTATGATGTGGAAGAATAAGTTTTAATATTGCTTTTTTTGATAGGCCAACGCCCATAATAATACATCATTATAACTATTGATGCCACTCGCCTGCTTGTTCCAAATTAAAAATTGATCGTACAATTTTTCAGAACCTGGAATACGTTGATTTTGTCTGGCTAAAAAGAATGACCTAATTGTTTTACGATCGGACAACACCTTAGGTGATAAAAGTGCTTTATTCCTTTTTACGACTGCTTCCCATTTTTTAAAGTCCCCCGATTTAGCAATCATAAATAATTGCGCGTCCTGACTGTACGTTAATAATTGTAGCTGCATGGCATATTCAAATATTGGATCCTTTGAATTCGAAGCCAATACAAATGCGATAAAGTTGGCTTCCGTTTCAGAGGCATATCCTAATTGATGGGCTATTTCATGACTGATTGTAAATGGCAGCGTTAAAATCGGCAAATCATTCCTAATGATGGCCTCACCAGTCAATGGATGATAAAAAGCAAGGTACCCAACATAATCTCCTAATTTGGGCAATTGCGCCCATTTAATATTGGGGTGTGCATAGCTTAAAAATGGGTATTGTTGTGAGATGGTCCCATAATGCTTAATTGTCTGCTTTATCAAGCTGTCCACTTTCACCGCCATTAATTGGGAATCTGAAATAATCGATCTTGTTTTATTGAGTTGGTTAATAAAAGACAAGCTTATGGAATCCATTTCTCGCACTGAGTAGCTTTTGGGAACTTGAAGATTAAATTCCCTTGCTGGGCTAGATTGTTGATAATTCAAACCCCAGATAAGCTCAAAAATCACAAATAGCACACTCACTTTTTTACTTATTAAGTACCCCGTATTTGAAGTAAAAATGGGTGATTTAAATTGATTTTTTAATTTATGTAAGATTATTATAATATTGTAAATCAATAATATAAGTAAAATTAAATACAAATACTCTCCAATGGCAAAAGGGATGGCTCCAGTGATCATCCGTAACCCCATGGCCCCCCATTTAAATAAGAACTTAGTGTAGGCCATTTGTACAAATTCAGGGAAAAGAGTACAAATAACTAGCACTATAGTCGATATTTGCCATATCCATTTTACACCCCATTTGACTATTTGATTACCACTTTTCAATTTGGAACTTATTATGCGGTAAAATTAGGATAAACTTTGTCTTTTGGTTGGTTTTTACTAACTTTGCCACCCTTATAAGTACGGTTATGAACCAAAACAGGGCTTACGAAATAGCATTTGTGGGTTTAATACCCGGTTTACACGAGTTAGAATACCGTATTGAGGACAAGTTCTTTACTAGTTTCGGACCGCAGGATTTCGAGAATTGTAACACATTGGTGAAACTCAAATTAGAGAAGAACCAAGGTTTTATGCAACTGCATTTTGATGTTGATGGCAAGGTGGAAACCATATGCGATCGTTGTGGCAATCCCCTAACGGTGCAATTATGGGACGAGTTTAATCTAATTGTAAAATTAGTAGACGACCCCGACACCATGAACAGCAATGAAGAGGATCCGGACATATTTTATATTGATCGACATGAAAGTCATTTTTCAGTAGCCGCTTGGATATTTGAATTTATCAATTTAAGTATTCCCCTACAAAAAATTTGTAAGGAAACTGAAAAAGGAGAATCCACTTGCAACAAGGAAGTACTTGATCAGTTGCAAAAGTTTAGATCAAACCCAAATGAAATTCCAAACAATAAAATTTGGAAAGATTTAGATAAGTTCAAAGACTTGGGGGAATAAAATAGGAATAAAAAAGTAAAGAGAAACAAAAGTAACAAAGAAAGTAGAAAAGAAAAATAAATATAAACTAATTAAAACATAAGAGATGCCTAATCCTAAACGCAGACACTCACAACAAAGAAGTGCTAAAAGAAGAACTCACTACGTAGCACAAGAAGTTACCTTAAGCAAAGATGGCACAACTGGTGAAATCCATGTTCGTCATCGCGCACATGTTCAAGAAGGTAAATTATACTACAAGGGTAAATTAGTATCTGAAAAAGCGCCACTAAAAGCGTAATTCAAATAAAAATTTAATGAATATCGGTATTGATATGATGGGTGGTGATTTTGCACCACTAAAAGCCGTAAAAGGCGTAAAACAATATCTAAACAATTCTGATAACAACATATTTTGCATTGGTGACGAAACACAACTGAAACAATTATTTCAGGAAGATGGTTTTTCGTCACCATTTTTGCATTTGGTACATGCCCCTGAAGTAATTGGGTATCATGAACATCCCACAAAGGCTTTAAAAGAAAAACCCAATTCCTCCATCGCTATTGGATTTAAATTATTGGCTTCCGGTGAAATAGATGCATTCTTAAGCGCGGGTAATACCGGAGCCATGTTGGTCGGTGCTATGTTTAGTATTAAGCCGATCATTGGTGTTTTAAGGCCCACTATTGCCACCTTACTTCCTAAACTTGATGGACATACAGGTATATTAGTGGATGTAGGTTTAAACGCAGATTGTAAACCTGAACAATTAAATCAATTTGGTATTTTAGGCAATTTGTATGCGAAGCATATTTTAAATATTTCCGATCCATCGGTTGCATTATTAAACATGGGCGAAGAGGAAGGTAAAGGAAATGCATTAGCGCAAGCCACCTACCCTTTGTTGAAAGAAAATACTGCCATTCGATTTATTGGCAATGTGGAAGGCCGAGATATTTTTAATGATAAAGCCGATGTAATTGTTTGTGATGGATTTACAGGTAATGTCATTCTAAAAACTGCCGAAGCCATGTATGATGCTGCAAAGCATCAAAATTTGGAAAACGATTCCTTCTTTGGACGTTTTCATTTTGAAAACTATGGAGGCACGCCTGTTTTGGGTGTGAACAAGCCTGTCATTATTGGACATGGCATTAGTAATGCAAAAGCCTTTTCCAACATGATTGCACTTGGAGAGAAATTAGTGGTAACAAAATTCTGTGATATTATCACTTTGAATTTTGCGAATCTCTAGTAATTACTAACATCTCTTAGTTTCTCTAATTTTACGCTAATTTTACGATATCATCATTGATTTAAAATCCTATGTGGTTAAATAATATATTAGAGACCATTGGCAAGACTCCTTTAATTCGTTTAAATAAAATAACCGAATCTATCCCTGCGACCATACTTGCCAAAGTAGATTATTTTAATCCTGGAAACTCCATAAAAGATAGGATGGCTTTAAAGATGGTTGAAGTGGCAGAAGCAGATGGAAGATTAAAACCTGGGGGCACCATCATCGAATGCACCAGTGGTAATACCGGAATGGGATTGGCGTTAGCTGCAATAGTTAAAGGATACAAATGCATATTCACCACTACGGATAAGCAGAGTAAAGAAAAAATAGATATTTTAAGAGCCATGGGTGCCGAATTATTTGTTTGCCCGACCAATGTGGAACCTACTGATCCCAAAAGTTATTATTCCGTTGCAAGAAAATTAGCTGAAGAAATACCAAATTCATTTTTTGTAAACCAATATGATAATTTAGCAAATCGATTGGCACACTATGAAAGTACAGGTCCTGAAATTTGGGAACAAACGGAAGGAAAAATTACCCACTTAGTTTGTACTGCTGGAACCGGTGGTACTATTACAGGTACTGCAAAATTTTTAAAAGAAAAAAATCCGAACATTCAAATTTGGGCAATTGATCCAGTGGGATCTCTATTAACACATTATTTTAATACAGGCGAAATTGATCATAGTAAAGTAGCCCCTTATATTGCAGAAGGATTTGGAGAAGATTTTATACCTGAAAATTATGACATGTCCGTCATCAATCATTTTGAACAAGTAACGGATAAGGACGGTGCCTTGATGACGCGACGATTAGCCAAAGAAGAAGGACTTTTTTGTGGCTATAGTGCGGGAAGTTGCTTACAAGGTTTACTACAATTAAAAGATACACTTAAGCCAACCGATATTGTTGTATGTATTTTTCACGATCATGGCAGTAGGTATGTGGGCAAAGTATATAATGACGAATGGATGAAAATTAAGGGCTTTTTATAACCATATTACTGCTAAAGGATTTCACTGCAATTGGAAAATTCAAACAACAATTCCCCTTATTTTTAAAGAATCTTAGCTCATCCACTCCCTATTAGATTAACCTTTGTTTGGACAAGAATTTGTATATTTGCCACTCAATATGTAAACTATGAGTAAGTACCCTTCGGGCGTTTTATTTGGCAAAGAATTAGAAGCATTATACAACGATGCCAAAACCAACAATTTTGCAATTCCAGCAGTAAACACAACAGGCACAGACACCATTAATGCAGCTATCGAAACAGCCGCAAAGGTGAACTCTCCTATTATCATACAATTCTCAAACGGAGGTGCACAATTTATCGCTGGAAAAGGCATGCCAAACGATAATTTACAAGCCAATATTCAAGGTGCGATTGCAGGTGCTTTGCATGTGCATCAAGTAGCTAAATTTTATAATGTACCTGTCGTATTGCATACGGATCACGCATCAAAAAAATGGCTTCCATGGATTAGTGCATTAATTGATACAGGGGAACAATACAATAAAGAAAAAGGACAACCTTTATTTAGTTCACACATGTTGGATTTATCCGAAGAGTCTTTGGAAGAAAACATTCAAACATCTGCTACCTTCTTTAAAAGAATGGCACCATTAGGTATGAGTATTGAAATTGAATTAGGGGTAACTGGTGGTGAAGAAGATGGCGTTGATAATAGCGGTGTTGAAAATGACAAATTATATACACAACCTGAACACGTCGCATACGCATATACTGAATTAAGTAAAATCAGCAACATGTTTACTGTTGCAGCAGCTTTTGGCAATGTCCACGGTGTTTATAGTCCAGGCAATGTTGAATTAAGACCAGATATTTTAAACAATAGTCAGGTATATATTCAAAACCATTTAAAGACGGAAGCAAAACCTGTTTACTTTGTTTTCCATGGCGGTTCTGGTTCTCCTCAAAATCAAATTAGAGAAGCCATTGGATATGGTGCTATTAAGATGAATTTAGATACCGATTTGCAATGGGCTTTCTGGGAAGGTATTTTGAAATATTATATTAAGAATGAAGCCTACTTACAAACCCAATTAGGAAATCCTGATGGGTCAGACAAACCCAATAAAAAGTTTTACGATCCTAGAGTATGGTTGAGAAAAGGGGAAGAATCCTTTATTTCAAGACTAGAAATTGCTTTTAATGACTTAAACTGCATTAACCGTAACGCTTAAACAAAATTTTAACACAGCCATACTAACCAAAATTAGGTGGCTGTTTATTTTTTTATAACTTCATAATAACGAAACCGATTGCATAAACATAGCAGCTATTATAGCCCGTGTATATTATCTTAAATCGATGCCAATGAAAAACAGAGAAGAAGATATTGAAGTAAACCTAACTGGGGAGGAAACGATTGGCAATGATGCTAGTAAATCCAGATGGTTTAAAAGAATAAGAAAAGGGATTACTACTTCCACAGCCGATAAAAAAGAAACGCCTGAGGGATTGTGGACAAAATGCCCATCCTGTAATCATATTTGTACAAGCTCCGAATTAAAGGAAAATTTATTTATTTGTACCAAGTGTAACTTTCATCACCGCATTGGTAGCGATGAATATTTTGATATTTTATTTAACGACGCAGTATTCACTGAATTGTTTGATAATATCAAAAGTAAAGATGCTTTGAATTTTACTGATTTAAAGAATTACCAAAAAAGACTAGATGAAATTCATGCAAAAACAGACTTAAAGGATTCCATGCGTGTTGCCGTTGGAAAAGTAAACGACGAATCAATGGTGGTCGCTTGTATGGACTTTGAATTTATTGGTGGTTCCTTAGGCAGTGTGATGGGTGAAAAATTTAGTCGTGCAGTGGATTATTGTATACAACACCAACATCCTTTTTTAGTGATCAGCAAAAGTGGGGGCGCTCGTATGATGGAAAGTGCATTTAGTTTAATGCAATTAGCAAAAACAAGTGGTAAATTATCCCAATTAAGTGATGCAAAACTACCATTCATCTCATTATTAACCGACCCTACCTTTGGAGGAATTTCAGCAAGCTTTGGCATGTTGGGCGATATTAATATTGCGGAACCTGGCGCTTTAATTGGTTTTGCAGGCCCTAGGGTCATTAAGGAAACCAT